>Ga0163111_10000251_pt1 | contig 32131 bp, 29 predicted proteins | sample CRUFie1St18metaG_FD_109645 | JGI IMG/M metagenome (GOLD analysis project Ga0163111, IMG submission 109645) | Marine microbial communities from the Costa Rica Dome - CRUD Field 142mm St18 metaG | ecosystem: Environmental > Aquatic > Marine > Oceanic > Photic zone | place: Costa Rica: the Eastern...
CATTTTTTTTATTAAAAAAATTGGCTATTTGTGTAGCTTCATATATACTCGCATCTCCTGATATACCTCCAGCTAAATCTTTTTTTTCTACTCCACCTCCAATACACTTATTTTTAATTTTACAACCGGTTTCCCAATCTCTTTCTATCCAATCTACTACTTTGTTTGCATTACTTTGGGCAGGAGGGTAAACCATTACACCATATTTAGTAAATACTTTTGTTCCGTTTTCAAGTTTTGAATTAATCATTGCATCAAATAAAGGCCCCATGGATTGATCCCATGACCATGAACCGAAACCAGCCATTGTTACATTCATACCAACTGTTTTTACTCTTTTTGATATTCTAATTATTTTCTCAGGCATACCATCTAGAGCATATTTTTTCCCAATTTCTCCAGATGGAGGTTCTATATCCCAATCTATACCATCAGCATATTTCCATCCTAATATATGATTAATTATATCTTCTTCAGGTGTATATCGAAGATAATTGTAAAGATCTTTCGATTCTGTTCCTGTTAGTCCGCCAATTGAATATAAAACAGGCATATTTGGATTAATCCTTTTAATTTCTTGTGCTGCTTCTTTTACACCGCATGGTAAATAATCTTCATCAAATGTACCACCATCAATAAATGAAACAAAAATTGTATTTGCTGCTTTCATCATATTAGGAGGTACGTCTCTTGCTTTATCAGGACAATCATTTACAAAATAATAAATACCAAACATTTTTTCAGGAACATTTTTATAAATACAATCAGGTTTTGTACAAATTATATCTGTAGGTTTTTCTTCATTACAATTATTATCATCCACAATTTGATTTATTTGATTCCTACATTTAGATTTTAATGTATATGAACCACAAAAATTACAGTCATTTTCTGAATATATATCATACTTGAATTTTTCAGTGACACATATATCATTTATTAAAATTTCATTATTATTGCATTTTTTTATTTCTTCTGTAGTTGTTTCCCCATTATCAGTATTTGATTTTTGACAAGTATATACTTTATCTGTAACCGGATCTTTATTTGGATCACATACAAGACCTTCAGGGCAACAATACTTAGTACCTTCATGCTTGATCTCACACCAACTAGGATTACAATCCTTTCCTATATCATTTAAATATTCTGCTGGTATTTCAGAAGACTCAGAAGTTGGTGCTTGAGAAGTTGCCGATTCTGTTGTTGATTCTGTTGGTGCTTTTGTTGGTGCTACTGTTGGTGCTTTTGTTGCCGCTTCTGTTGGTGTTTCTGTTGGTACTTCTGTTGGTGTTTCTATTGGATATTCTTTAGAACTATTTGTAGATGGTCTATAGCCAATTGGATATAATAATTCACATACCTCTTCATTTTTATCTACACAATCTCCCCAAGGCGTAACACATTTTTCACCATTAGGACATTCCATTTTAGATTTATAAGTTATAAATTTATTATAATTGTGTTTTTGTGTATTTGCAAAAGTATCTCTATTTTCACAATTTCTATAGATTATGCAAATTATACATAATAAAAATAAAATTATAATTATTTTTTCAGATTTATTCATTATATATATATATTATTTTACAAATAAAAATAATAAAATTTAATATTTTATTATATTTATAATTATTACTAATCTTGCCCACACCATGTATGTCCCCCATTAGAACATACTGTTTCACCATGTCCCCAATGACATTTACCATTTTTTAGTAGACATGCATTACTTTTCCAAACATCGTTATCTATTGCATTGACACATTTTTCAATACATATTTTTTTTTTATCTACTGAATCTGTAATTGATGTATCTGAACTTGGGGAACCTGTACTTGATATATCTGAACTTGGTGAATTTGTACTTGGTGAATCTGTACTTGATGTATCTGAACTTGATGTATCTGAATTTGGTGAATTTGTACTTGGTGCACCTGTTGTTGAAATACATTTATCTTCATTTTTAGCTTTTGTATATCCGTTATTACATTCGCAATCTTCAAATCCTGTAAGAGGCCAATGGTCAACAAAATTATAACTATTATCAGGACAATTATATTCATTACTTTGTGAAGTTGTACTAGTAGGCATATAAGCTTTCCAGTTTGTACAGTTATTATCTTTTCTTTCTTGTTTATTTCCTACTTTTCTTGCATAATTAGAAATATCTCTAGAATTAAGCCAATTTTTTCTCTTATTATTTGGTTCAACAGATTGGTCATTTGCAGCCCAAAACATTATTCCTCCATTAAATCCTTCATTTAGCATATAATTAATTACATTTTTACTTAATTTCATTCCTCCCCAAATACCACCTGTTATTTTAGGTTGTTGACCAGGTTCAAAACCCATAATTATTTGATCTTTATTAAAATACTTCCCACCACCATGCCATGCATTAAGTACATCTATATAATCTTGTAGTTCAAAAGCAGCAGATTGAATAGTTCTACTATTAAAAGCGTAGTTTGCATCAATATCATACATCATTATATTACCAAAATCAATTATATCTTTAGCTTTTTTATCTTTATATTTAGAAGATTGATCTTCTTTTAATAATCTTTCTATTTCATTAAATAATTCAATTCCCTCTGCTTCTGTTTTAATTTGTATTGCCCTCGAATCAGATGGAGTTTTTGGATTTTCTTTAAAAAAAGCATTATATCTTGGTGTATAAGATATTAAAATGTTTCTTCCTGCTAATTCTCCTGATTCATCTATTTTTTTTCTTAATTTTATCATTATATCAGCCATTCCTTTTATACGTTCATTTCTTGTTGGCAAATCTTCACTGAAATGTTCCCAATCAAAATCAATACCGTCTCCTCCTATTTGTGTTAAAATTTTAATACAATTATCAACAAAATTATTAATATATTCTTGATCTTCATATTTTGGAGTACTTTTTGTATCACTCCACCCACCAATAGCCCAAATAAATAATTTGTTATTATCACAACAATATTTCATTGCATCTATGATTGGTGTTCTTGCCCAATTTAAATCATTTTTGTTGAAAACATCAAATAAATCATTTTTAGAATAAGATTCATATATAGTTGCTGATGTATTATTTTTTCCAACATCAATTGTAGGAGGTATATCAGGATTTGGATTTTCAACTAGAGTTAAAAATGAATATAAAATAATATCATAAGATTTCATATATTCGTGTGTCATTGGCTCCCAATTTTCTAAATATCCCATCGATCCATACTTCCACGGTGTAATAGTGTCTTTCAATTTTATATCACCTTCATTTTCAATTATATTTTTAAGATTAATCCTACTACAAGTAGTTCCTCCTGTTGTATTATTACAAAATTCAGTAGCAACCCTAATAGCTTCTTTTTCTATTAAAGCACATTCTGCTCTAGTACAATTAACTGCACCTGTATTTGGATTACATTTTTGACTTACCTTTCCTTTAACTTTATCTTTAAATTGATCCCAATTATTACTGTATTCTAACATTTTTATATTAGAGTAGCACGTAAATGGGCCTTGATAATTATTACCACCGCCATTCCAAATAATTCCATCATCTCCTTTTTCTCCACCAAGCTCTATATCTGGATTAGGAGATTCATATGGAAGTGAATTTATGCCTCGATGACAGAAAGGTCCTATAAAATTACAAGTTTGAGCATCTGGAGAAGCATCGTAATCTTTCTGCCATTCTCTAACTCTGACTTTTTTATTCACTGGCTCTTTGTTAACATAACATGCATTATTAGGACCAATAATTGTGAATTCTCCAGATTTTTTATTTGGATATCTTACGGGATTTTCGAGTGTAGCAGAAGTAACATCCGGTTGTTCAACAAACAAATCTCTTGCAAAATGGGCTGCAACACATGGATTATTATTGTTTTCATATAACCAGTCTTGTAAATTATTAATACCATTATCAGCAGTTTTATCGTTTTTTTTTAGAAATATTCTTGTACTATCTAATTGCATTAATCCACTACCACCTTCTGTATATGCACAAGATTTTGATCCAGTTGAATCTTCACTTGGATTACATTCTCCAGCAAGAGTCCGTAAGAAATGTTGACAATATTTTTTATTTCCTCCAGAGTCAATCCAACCTTGAGCAATTTTATCAAATGTAATTTTGTCTCCTTTAACTGGATTTGATTTATCTGATTTATCATAATAGTTTTGAATTGGTGGGCACGACTTGTATGTCGAATCGTTACACTTTAATTCATCTAAATATGGAGGATATTCACAAATTTCTGAATTACCTGAAATATTATCATTACGAGATTCTGATTGGGAAGAATCTGATGTTGATTCTTGTTCAGTTAATGACGTTGGCGATGGTGATGATGGAGTTGGTGATGGAGCTGGTGATGGAGCTGGTGATGGCGTTGGTGATGGTGATGGAGCTGGTGATGGAGCTGGTGATGGTGTTGGTGATGGTGATGGTGTTGGTGTTTGCGATGGAGTATCAGTTACAACATAATCTTTACTTCTATAACCAATAGGTTCTAATAATTTACACACGTCGTCATCATAATCCATACATTGCCCCCATGGAGCAACGCATTCATTACAATTCATATTTTCTTTATACTGATTTCCTTTTTTATTTAGATAATCAATAAAATCATCACGATGTTGTACATTATTAAATCCTTCAAAAAAATTTAGATAATCTAATAGTAAATATATTAAAAAAAATACAAATAAGTATATTATTATCTGTTTAAATTTCATTATATATAATTATTATATTATAAATCTGAAAAAAAATATTATATTTTAAATATAATATTATTATTTAATTTATATTTATTTTCTAATTTCTATATCAGAAATCATCTTAACATAATTTAAATTATATTCTATATTATTAAATTTATATACTTCTTCAGATAAATTAAAATAATCTTGAATACAACCTTTATTTGAGCATCTTGATATTTTAGAATTAAAATCTTGATCCATAAACATTTTTTTATTTTTAATAGGGAGTTCTATTAATATTCTTTTAAAATAAATTTCAAATATTATAGAAAATAAAATATAGAATATAAATAAATCTTTTGAATTATTAGTTACATAATTATCAATAGATTCATTCATTTTATATTTCATACTCTCAGAATCTTTAAATTCAATTTCATTTAAATCTTCCGTTATTTTATTTCTAATATCATTAGGTATTTTATTTATAATTTTATTTATAATCTCAACTAAAAGATTTTTAAAAATATTTAAATTAATATATTTATTTTTTACAAATTGATAATCAGCCAATGATTTTTTTTTGAAATAATCATAAATTATAGAACTAATATGAATTATAGTTGTTCTTGAATAAATTCCTTTTTTAGAATCAAAAGTTACATTATCCTTAGAATATGTATAAATATTATTTATTAATATTTCATTATTTTTAAGATTTTCATAGAACATAATATAAATTCTATTTCTTTTAATTTCTGTATCTAGATAAATTGGAATATAAATATATATATATTTATTTTTATTTATTTGAATAATATAGATTTTTTTAGATTTATTTACCATAACTAATTCATTAACTAAAAATTCTAAATTATCAGTCTGAATACTTTGAGTTTGATTACTTTGATTTTTTGGACAAGGTGTTGGACAATTGGTTAATTTTAATTCTTTCTTAATTTCCGTAATTTGATCATCAGTTGCACACTTTAAATAAATTAAATATATAAATAATATAAAAGCTTCATCATAATCATTTATATACGTATTTAATGCTACATCATATATTTTTGATGTGTTAATATCTAAAATTTGATCCTGTGGGTTTTGTTGATCAAAAAGAATAGTGTATGTGTTAATATAATTATTATTTACAAAATTTGCATTTTTAAAGAAATTTACATTACTATATTCATAAGAAAATACTTTTTCAAATTTATGTAGTAAATTATTTCTGTTAAATTTTGTGGAAAATATTTTATTCGTTATCCTTATAAGGTAATGAATCTGATATATCATTGTTAATGATATAATATGTTTAGTTATTTCTAATAAGTCGTTATCATCTATACGGATAATGTCTTTAATTTTTAGTTCATACTTGTAAGGAATTCTAGCTATAAAATATAAAAATAGTTTCTGTTCTTTAAAGCTATATATATTATCAAAATCATCTTTAGAAGCTTGATTATAAACGAATTTTTCTACAATCAACTCTTTCCAATCGGTATATAGTGTATCATAATCAATTAAAAAATATTTTTCTAGAAACGATAATATAAATTTATAGAAATTTTTATATGACTTTTCGTCAATTTGTTTTATTATATTTTTAAATAATTGAGTACGTAATAAACCTTCATCATCTAGAATAAAAGGAATAAGATCGTGATAATTACCATTATGATTATCAGGGTTGGGTCTTCTAACAAAATTCAATTTATAATTTAATTTTTGTAAATAGTAATTTATTTTATCAAAATATCCAACATTCAAAAAAAATTTTGAATGTATATCTTTAATTGATTGTAAAATATCTTCCATTTTTACTGATTCAATACAAATATTAAGTTTTCTATTAATATCTTTAATTATATTTTTTTTAACATCATTATAAATTTTATTTTTTAAATTATCAAAATTCATCGTTGATACATCTAATTCTAAATTAAAATCTTCTTTAATTACTTTCTTCTCACATACACAGTCTTTAGAAAAAAATAAACATAAACATATTATTATGCAAATTACTAAAATATTAAAATTTTTCATTTTATTATATATTTATATAATAAAATATTAATTTTCATTTGATATATTATCTCCAAAATCAGTATCTGAATTATTTGATTTTTTCTTTATCATTTTTTTTGAATTTTTTTTTTTAAAAATTATATCATTTTCTATTTCAAATTCATCATTATTTTCAATAAAGTCATTTTCTAATTCTGTATAATCAGTCCACCCATTATCAAATGATTTATTAGAATCATATAAAATTATAAAATCATCAACAATATTAATTTTTAATTTTTGTGTTAAACTTATTTCAGCAATAAGAAAATTATTAATATAATTAATATATTTCAGATCATTTTTAAAAAATTGAGCTGTTATAAAGCATATATGGTTATTTATTCTATTATTATCATTATCAATAGAATAAGATAAACCCAATCTATTAGTTAATTTTCTATTAAAATCTATTATTATTTGTTTTAATTCCAAGAAATTATTTTTCTTAAATTTATTTTCAATTATAAATTTTTTTTCAATATAGAAATTATCAATAATTTGATTATTATAAATATTTTTTGAACATAACTTTATTCTATTAATATTATAATTATTTTTTTTTAAAATTTGAATTTCTTTTTTAAATTTATTAAAATTATTTTTATCAAATATAACATGTTTTTTTAAAATTATTAAATATTTATTTTTATTATTTTTAATTTGATTTTTAATAAATTCTATTGACCAATATGAACTTTTAAATTCATTGAAATTATTATTAAATAAACAAACACAATATGTAATTTCGTTTGAAATAATTTTTTTTTTTATTAAATTATTTATTTCAGTGAAATCCATATTATATAATTATATTTTATTTTTATTTAAAAATATTTTTTATGAATCTTGAATAAAATTGTAATGAAAATTATTTAATAATTGTTTACTAATAGATGAATTTATAACAAACGATAAATTTAAATTATTTGAACTATAGTGTGTTAAATATAAATTTGAATTACCTATAAAATTTACTATATTAATTGCATTATGTAATTTTCTATTGTTAAATATATTATCAGAAATAATAGAAATTATGCTACAATTATTATTAATATTAATTTTATATTTTTCTTTCAATTCTTCAACAGCTTTATTAATTTTTATTTCATCTTTATCTCTAACAGTAGTTTTAATTGAAAACTGAGATGTGGTAATAATATTTACATCCAAATTATATTTAGAAAATACTTCAAAAATACTTGAAACAAATCCATAATTTTCCCACATATTAAGTGATTCGATAGTAAATAGTGTAATATTATTTTGAATAGTAATCCCATAAATATAATTTTCTTCAGTTTTAATTTTATCACATATTGTTGTATATATATTTTTATTCTCCCCAAATGTATTTCTAATATATATTGGAATATTTTTTTCTTCACATGGTTTAACACAATATGGATGAACTACATTTGCACCTGACGCAGCTAATTCCTGACAAATTTTATAACTAATTCTATTTAGTAAAATTGGATTATTAATGTATTTAGGATCTGCTGTAAATATCCCATCAACATCTGTCCAAATTTCTAATTTTTTTGCATTAATTGATGCTGCAATTAGTGATGCCGATGTATCTGATCCACTTCTTGTTAATAAGCATGGTTTATTATTTTTTGTTGAAGCAATAAATCCCTGAGATACATAAATATTAATATTTGAATCTAATTCTTTTGTTAATTCTTCTGAATCACAATAAAATTCTCCAATTAATTCGAATGTATTTTTATTTATTTTATCATCATTACTTTTAGATTTAATAAAATTATATGAATTTAATAATTTAGATTTATAATTATTTTTTATAAAAATTTCTTGTAATATAATTGATGATAATATTTCCCCAAATCCTAAAATTTTAATTTTATTATTTATTGTAAAATTATCTAATCTAATTAAATCTTCTAATTCCTTAATTTTTGTGTTAAATAAACTTTTATTTAATAATAATTCATCATTAATTTCCTCATGTTTTTTTTTTATTAATTTAAAATATTCTAATTTATTTTTATTATTGATAATATTATATAAATAATCAGTTGTTTTTTGTATAGCTGATACTATAAATATAATTTTATAAATTTTATTATTAAGTATCTGTTCACTTATAATATTATATCCATTTAGACAGAGTGACGATCCTCCAAATTTTAAAACAACAAAATTATCCATAATAATATTAATTTATATATCTATATTATTATAAAATTTTTTATTATTTATATGTTTATATAATTTAAAAATCAGATAAATTATATAATTGCAATATCAATAACTTGATTAATATTATCTACAAATTTTACATACAAATCACTATCATTAGTTTGATCAGCTAATTCATTTTCTTCTAAAATTATTATTTTTTTATTAAAACATTTATTTTTTAATGCTATATTATAATCTTTTCTATTTTCTTCAGGTAACAAAATAATGTTACAACCAATACCATGACCTCCATTAACTTTCTCAGCAACACCACCAATAGCTGTTACTTTACCATCTAAAGTAATTTCACCTGTAAGAGCAATATTGTTTCTTATTTTTTTATTTAATATTATCGAGTATAAACATAATGTTATTGCAGCTCCTGCAGATGGACCTTCTTTTGGGGTTGCTCCATCTAAAGCGTGTAAATGTATTGATAAACCTTCTTTTAAAATATTCTTTTGATCATCATTTAATATTTTCCAAATGGTTGTTTTAGCACATTCAACAGACTCTTTCATAACTTTTCCTAAATTTCCAGTTATATTAAATTCTGTTTGTCTATCAGATTTAGGAATTGTTTTTTTAGCTTGAATTGGTAGAGATCCACCAATACCATAATCTGGTATACAATATAATCCATTCACTAATCCAACTTGTGGTTCTTTATGGGTGAGACGTGTGACCATTTTATTATTAACATCTAAAATTTTATCTATATTTTTCATACCTATATTTAAGGGTAGTTTTTGTGTACTAAAATTGATTGAATGATTATAATATCTTATTATTTTTTTTAATAATGTTTTGAATTTTCGAACTCCTGCTTCAAATGTGTAATTTTTAATAATATATTCTAAAACATTTTTTCTAAATTTAATATCCTCAATATTCCATCCTATATCTGAACATATATTTTTTAATAAATATTTTTCTCCTATTACAACTTTTTCATTCAATGTTAGTGGATTTGTATGAATTATATGTAACCTGTCTCTCAATACTCTATCAATATTATTAATATTATTAAATGAAAATATAAATAAACATTTAGATAAATCTAATTTTACTCCAGAAAAATATATATCCTCAAAATTATCGTTTTGTGTGAAATCTGTAATATGTATTAATGTATTAATTATTTCTTTTCCTGATTCAGTTTGAGATATTTTATCAAGTTCATCAAAATAAAATATTGGATTCATACATTTTGCTTTCATTAAACCTTCTGCTATTTGTCCATATGTAGAACCTTGAAACGTATAATGGTGACCAAATAAATAACTACCATTATTCGCTGCACCAAGAGATATATAAATATAAGGAAAAGGATCATTATTTTCATCTAAAAAAGCATTACAGATTCCATTTTTAGAAATTGATGTTTTACCATTTCCTGGCGGACCATGAATACCTATACATTGTCCTTTTATATTACCATTCATCCATTCAGATGATAATTGGATAATTTCATTTTTTACCTCTTCGTGACCATATACTGATTCATCCATTTTATTTTTTATGTAATCTAATTTTTTATTTCTATTTTCAATATATTTGTTCCATTCTTCAATAATATTTGGCTTATCACATTTGTTTATATTTTTATATATATCTAAAAAATTGTTCCAATTGTAATCTTTTCCATATTTAGAAATAAAATTGTCAACAAATGAAAAAACTTCGTCTTTTTTATAATTACCAAATGGAATTTTTTTAATACTATCGAGCCATTTTTTCGGTTTGTAATCAGGAGATTTGGAACATTCTTCTTCTTTTTCATCAATTTTCTCTTGGACATTTTTTGGTATTATAAAACAACCTAATTTATAATTTATATCATCAAATATATTTGATGGTAGTAATAATTTTATATATTCCTTATTACAATTTTTTACCAAGGTTTTGTATAACTCAATAGATTTGTCAATTTTATTATCCAAATAAAATAGTTTAATATATTCTATTATAAAATAATCTTCATCTTCTTTTAAATTATCGATATTTTTCTTATTTTTAAATTTAAAAAATTTATTTAGATATCTTTCTATATTTAAACCATATTTATTTGAAAATATAATACAATATATAGCAATTATTTTTGAATATTCAATTAATATTTTTTTATTATTTTTATTTACTAATCTCTTTAATTTATTATTAAATATGTCATAAGAATCTAAATATATGTAATCTTGTTTAAATCTTACTGTCATTATTAAACTTTCTGTACTTGTTTTATTTGAAGATTTAACTGGAATTATTAAATTAAATATATTTGGATATTTATTATAATCATTTGACTTTTCTATTTGAATATATTTCACATTATCTTCTGTTTTATCATTATCTTCATTTGAAATTTTATAACAATTTATTACTTTACAATTTTCTTCTAATATATTTAATACTTTTTTGTTTATTTTTATATTTAAATTAAATAAATTTAAATTTCTTTTTAATGAAGAATATGAAATATGTTTTAATATAATAATTATCATTTCATTTAAATTATCTTTAGTAAGATTTTTATTTTCATAATATTTATTTATTGTTTTTTTGAATAACATTAATTCTTGCGATATTACAATATAAAGTAATTCATCATATATATTTTTCTCTTTTAGTTTTCCTAAATTTTTTAATGCCTGGTAATAGAAATCATTTGATATGTCTATTAATTCATTGTTCATATTAACTTATTATAATCTTATAAAATTTATTAACTTATGGGTGTTATCATCCTTAAATAATATTATTAAAATTTTATAATATTATATAATTTAGATGTTATTATTTTCAAAAATTTCATCTACTAAATTAAATTTTAAACATTCATCAGTTTTCCACCAAATATCATGTTTTAAAAAATTATTTAATTTGTTTTTAGTTAAATTAGTATATTGAATATATAAATTTTTAATATCACTCATCATGGTTTCACAGTTTTTAAAATCATCTTTTAATTCAGAATGTTTTCCACACATACCACTTGATAATTGATGAATTAACATATATGAACTTGGTGTAATAAATCTTTTTTTACCAACTATAGACATTAATGTAGCTGCACTTGCTGCACAACCATCAACAACTGTATAAATTGGAACTTTAGAGTTTCTTATATTGTCTATAGCAGACATTGCAGCTATTACGCTCCCTCCATAACTAGTAATTTTAAGATATATAGGTTCTGGTTCAAAATTACGGATCAAAGAGTTGTTATTTATTTCATCATATTTATCATTTATTTTTTTGATAGCTTTTCGTAAATCTAAAACACTATCCAATGACACTTTACCATTAAAATAAATAATATTTTTTTCTACAGAAACAACACTAGATTTAATCCCAATACTATTAGATTTTTGTTTTTCCCAAATTATATCATCAGGGAAATATTCTTTTTCTTCAATATTTGGTTTTTTATTTGATGTCCATTCTATTTCAGGAGAAAATGATCTTTTCATAATAATATCTATTATATTGCAGATTCTTTTAAATATAAATATTCTTTTTTTAATTTTACATAATAATTTTGTAAGCTAATTGATCCACCTGTTTGTATTGATAATATATTTTTAATTTTATTTACTATTCCTTTATCTAGATAAACATTATTATCTTTATTTTTTATTAATATATTCTTAATAAAACTTAATTTCAAGTTATTTAAATCTAAACATGTATACGATAAATCTAAATTTGGTTTTGATTCTTCTATTAAATTAAAACATTTTTTTAAATTTGAATAATAATCTGATGTTGATATTTTTTCAAAAATACTACTTTCATTTTCTAGATAATATTCTTTAATTTTAAAATTTTCATCTATTGTAGACTCCTTAAATGTATTATTTAAATCATTAAATAATATACTTCTACCTATATAATATGGAACTATTGCATGAACTACTCCTTGTAATGTTATATAATTTTTTTTATTTTTATTTTCAAAAAAATCTATAAAAGTATCTTTTGAATATCCATATGTATATAATAATTTAGCAGTAATATATAAACTATAAAGCCTTTCTATATTTATCAAATCATTTAAAATCATTAATGATTGATCTTCAAAATCTATTTGTTTACTAAATTTATTATGATGAATATATTCACATACCATAAACATACAGCTAATAATATTACTATATAGCTCTGTGAATGCCTCAAACATACCACCTGTATTGTAATGTATATTCCAACTTTTAATTATATGTTCTATATTATCCCCAGATCTAACATAATAACTTATCTTATCTAAATTAAAATAATGAATTAATTCATGTAAAAATAATTTACCCATTTCAGATGTTTTTAAAACATATACTTCATTAGTTTTATCAAATGTTTGACCTCCTTGCGTCAAAGCTAAAGATTTTCTTTTTAATTGATCTAATTCCTCATCAAAATTTTCTTTAGAAAAACGAGATTTAACAAGAATTCTTTTAAGATCACTTTCAAAACAATAAATATTTGTTCTTATAATTGATTTTAAATAAGTATTATCTTTAATTTCATCTTCACATGTTATATTACATTTTGATTTATTAATTCTTGAAATTTGATTTTTTAAATTTTCATCTTTAAAATTTTTTACTAATCTATTTAATACAACAGCTCTTTTTAATAAAACTTCTGCGAGATGTAAATTTTCCCCAATATAATATAAATTAAAATATGGATAATTATTTGTTTTTAATAAATAAATTTTATTGTTATACTCATTTAATTCTTTATAAATTTCTACATCATCCCCCATCCATTTTTTCATCCAATTTAAGACATGGGTTTTAACTTTCTCTTTATTTGATCCTTTCAATTCTTCTAAAATAAATACATCTTTTTTATTATATTCTTTTTTTAATTTAAAAAATAAATTTTTTAATTTATCATTTATTTGTATATTTTCAATATTTGAACTTAAATTTTTTATATTATCTATTCTATTAACGGAGTCATTTGATAAAAAATATCTAATATTTTGATTATCCATTATATTAAATAAAAATATTTTATTTATATTTAATATGAAGAATAAACCTTTTTGGGATATCGATGAAACACATATTATAGAAAATAATGTACGAATAATTGATATAGAAAAAAATAAAGATATAGCTATTAGAAATATGCAGTATGTTGAAAAAGTATTTAATGATTTGAAAACTGTTGCATATATCACATTAAATTTACCAAATAAATTAACTAAATTTGAAAAAAATGGTATTAATATATTCTTAAATACACCACATATTTTTATTGAAATGAATCCAAAAGATAATCAATTTTTAGGATTAAATAAGCCTAAAAATATTATAGATTTAAAAAAAAATCCACATAACACAGATAAAACATTAAGAGCATCATATAAAGTAGTTTTATTAAAATTTAGAGATTTGAAAGGTAATATTACATTAAATAAACCAAAATTATTGCAATTACTCGTTCATGAGCTGGCTCATACACTTGCTAATCACGTTGTTTATAGATTCGATGATCATGGTCAAGATTTCAAAATTTATGAGAAATTATTAATGAAATGGTGTATATTATTAGGATATTCTAATTCTCATGAATATTTTTAATTTTATTTTCAATATCTTGTATTGAAAAATTATTAATAATAATTTTATTTTTTTTAAACTATTTTAAATATTATTTCTTTTTTATTTCTGTTCTCTAAGAGTTATATTTTAAATTTATATATTTTTATGTTTATAACTTTATTTATTTAATATAGAATTGTTTAGGTTTAATAATTTGAATTAATATTGATATTTTAGAAATGGCTATAATTTTTATATAAATCCATAAATCTTTTATTAATTGTTAAATATTAAATTCTTTTATTGTTATATATTCTATATTATGATATATCTATATTTTAAAATATTAATGTAGTGGAAATTACTATAAATTATATTAATTTATATAACTAATATATATATAACTAATGAGTGGAATTAATTCTTCTTTACCACTACAATTAAGTTCTTTTAGAGAGAGTTTACCAAAAAATATACCTCTAAAGCCTGATGAACATTTTTCAATATTTTCATGGAATCCTATTCTTTTATGTATTGTAATTACTATGTTATTTATATTTTTAATGATTATTTATTTAGAAATAGATGTATATTCAATGTCAAATGTAGCAATATTTGGAATTATAAATATTTGTTTGGCATGTTATATAATTAAGCCAATGTATAATTGTGGATATAAACGTACATCATGGTTAATATTTGTATGTTATTTTATTTATCCTTTTATATTATTTCTTCAATTTTATTTAAGTGCAATGTCTGCTTCCGATAAATTAATTTCTTTTATGAATACATATAAAACAAAAAATGATACAAATAATCAATCATCTAATTCCTATGGATTGAATAAATATACTAGTTCAGTTAACCCAATACCACCAATAGCTCCAATAGCTCCAATAGCTCCAATAGCTCCAATAGCTCCAATAGCTCCAATACCACCAATACCACCAATATCACCAACTATAAGTATACAAAGTTAATATAAAAAAAATATTAACTTGTTTAACTTACTTAAATTATTACATTACTATAACACCTGATCCTCCTGATCCTCCTGATCCTATAGTAATGCATATCATAATTAAAATTATTGTTACTAACATACAGTATAAATTTATAAAATTCATATCTTCATTTTTTTGTTTGTTTTTATCTAAATTTGTAAACCATAATATAGTATCATAAATACTGTAAATATAGAAAACAAATAATATAAATATAATTATTTGAACTTTATAATCTAGTATTTTATTTTTAATTTCTTTCAATATATATATATATACATATATTTTAATTTTTTTTAATTTTATATTATATATTATATAATATATGAATAATATCCAATATAGAAATAATTTTAATAATTTTAATAACTACAATAATAATAATAATAGTAATTGCGATTGTACTCCATTATTAGCACCTATAATTAAAGATAAATTTATTAATTGCTGGCCGGGTGTCTTATGTATTTTAATATCTTTGATTTGTTTTATAACAATTATATATAATAATGGATTTAATTTTGTACAATTAATAATACTATTAATAAATTTATTTTGTGCATATTTTGTTATATTTAAATTATGGAATAAAAGATATGGAGGAGTTGCTTGGTTTGTATTTTTTTTACCTTGTTTATTGCCAATATTGTTAATTTTATGTTCAGGTTCTTCAAAACAAATTATCTACATGATGAATTCAGATTTAACTAAAGATAAAGAAGAACAAAAAATTATAATTAAGCCACAGATCGAAAATAAAAATATAGGTGATATTTCAAATAATAAATTAAAAAATAAAATAAAAAACATAACTTCTAATAATAACTTGGATGAATATTCAAATATTTTAGATAAAGAATTTACTAATTTTTTTAGTGATGTAAAACCATTTGATACTAATGACATTTATAATTTTGAATTATAAATAATTATTCCCATTCGCCAATAAAAGGATTATAATTACAATTTTTTATTATTTTATCTTTTTTTTGATATATAATATCCAATCTTAATATATATTGTGTATTATCAAATGTTTGACATTTTTTATTAATTATAGATTGATGTAATATAACACAGTCTCCTTTTTTAGGTTTAATAACAAAATTATATTTTTCAGATTTATTATCTAATTCCCAAAAATAATATTCGCCTCCACAATAATCGTCATTTAAGTAAATATATATTGAAAAAAAAGATTTTTGTGTATATTTTACACCATTCATATCTAAAATATTTCTCGTAATAACTTTATCAGAATGATTATCAATATATTCACCAGGTTCATATTTTAGTATACGTATTTTTTCACATAATCCTATCAATTCCCAATTATCACCGATTATAAATTGTGAATTTGTTTTTATAAAAGATGGAAGATAATTTTGAATTCTTTTCCATATTTCATGTAATAATAAATTATCTTCAAATATAGATAAATGACCACATATTACTGATTTTTTCCAATCTTTAGCTTTATTTAAAATAATTTTTATTTCATTCTCTTTTAAAAAATTTTGTAGTTTAAATAAAAAAGAGTTATATATTTCATTTTTAGTAATTTCGTTAAATATCATATTATTATACATATTATATATCATTAAATAAAATAAATTATATTCTTATTATATTTACAAATGGAATTTAAGAATATAGTTTTTAGCGGGGGAGGTATAAGAGGTTTATCATATATTGGCGTTTTAAAAGCATTAAATGATTTAAAAAAAATGAAAAATATAGAAAGAATAATAGGAACATCAATTGGGAGTATATTTGGATTATTTTGTATTTTAAAATCTACAAATGAAGAGTTAGATGAATATTATAATTTATTTAATGAAAGAATAATTAAACATAAAGATAACTTTATTACAGAAAGTATTAATTTGTATAAAAATTTTGGATTACATAATAATAATAATATTTATAATTTAATAAATGATATAATATATGATAAATTAAATATTGACAATATTACATTCTTAGAATTACATAATTTCAATAAAATAGAATTTACTATTACAGGGACTTGTTTATCTACAAGAAAAATAGAATATTTTAATTATAAAAATACTCCTAATATGGAAATATCTAAAGCAATTCAAATATCAACATCTTTACCTTTTTATTATATGTTAAATGACTGGGATGACAAAAAATGGATTGATGGTGGGATTTGTAATAATTTTCCAATTGAATATTTTGATTTTTATGATGGGAAATTTAATAATAATACATTAGGATTTTTTTTAAAATCAGATAATGAAGTAAAATATAAAATTAATTCATTTAATGATATAATTAAAGGAATAGAAAATATAGAATTATCTCAATATAATTTGAATAAAAATAGAAATATTGTGATAATAAATAGTAAAAATATTTCATCAATTGATTTTGATATCTCTAATGAAATAAAAACACAATTAATAAATAATGGTTATACAAAAACAATTGATTTTTTTAATGAAATAGAAAATAATAAAATTAAGAAAGAAATAGACTATATAGACTATATTAAATCAATTATAAAATAATTAAATTACTAGTATGTATTTTTTATCTTTATTTATTGTTTTCTTTTTTCTTTTTAAAAATATCTTATTATAAATTTTATCTAATTTATTTAATGTTGATGAAAATAAAAAAAGTTGGTTGTAACGAACTACTCCATAATTAAAATTAAATATATTTTTTTCCATAAACATATAATTTGACTTTAAATTATTATTAAAATCACCATTTAATATAAATTTTTTTTTTTGTATATTTTGTATAATTATATTATTTTCTTCATCATTAATTGTTCGTTTTAAAATAAATTCAACAATTTTAATCTTATCACATATATTATTACAATTTTTATTAAACAAATTAATTTCATTTCTTTTTAATTCTTTTACTATCATTTTATTTTTTTTTAAAATAATGTCTCTGCCAAATAATCTCCATCTATTGGTATCAACTTGAATAATAAATAATAATAATTCTGTATTTGAAGGAATTTTATAAATTACAGTATATATATTTTCATTCATATATTATTTATACTGATAATAATTTATTTACCATCAACTTGTTGTATATAACCATCTTGAAATTTATTCTTACAATATCATCGTTTGCAAACCAATGTATTCCTTTTACATAACCAATTTCATTAGAATTACTATCAAGGATAACTTTATTTACAAATACTTTATTTTGATTTAAAATAACTTCTTTAATATTAGTTGCTTTAAAAACAAAAATATTATTTCCTTTACAATTGTTAATATCCATCTTTGATATTATTGAAAATGGATTACCTTGAGTCATAGAAAATAGTGAATTATTTAAAAACACATTAACTTGATGTCTAATTGTTGGACAATGTTGAACTAGCTTTATAAAATCATTTTTGTATGTCTAATGCCATTGACTAAATACTTGCTTATCTAATATTATTTGAGGTTTATTATTTTTAAATTCAGGACATATTGACGAACTTGGGGAATATTTTTCAGATTTTGTATATATAACCAATTCTGAAATACAAAATCCAAATACAATCAATCCAAATAGAATACAATATTTAAAATCTTTGTATGACATATTTTGAATTAAAGTCACTTTTGAAAATAATTATTAATAATGTATTTTTATTTATCAATTTTTTTTTAGAAATAATAAATTTAGTTAAAAATACTTTATTTTAATTTAGCATTATTAAATAAAAAAATTATATAATTAAAATATATTTTCTACTTTTAAATCATCCAAAAAATCATTATTTAGAAATATATAACAATTATTCTTTTTTGCTTTTTCAATCATATTAGTTGAATATTTTTTTTTATTTTCTAAATCTATATTTTCACCTTTACTATATTCTTTATTTAATTTCATAATTATTTTAAATACTTCATTTACATTAAAATCTACAATACCAATATTTTTAAAATATTCTTCTAATTTATCTGTCAACACAGTTCTATTAAAATTTGGTCTAATTGGTTTATTACTTAATGTTTCATATATTGAAAACTGATTTATAATTTTTTCAACAAGTTGATTAATGTTATTTTTAAATTTAGAATTTTTAAAATTATTATCACTAAAATATAATTGTGGAATAGGTACTGCTTTCCCTAATGTAATAAATCGTTTTCTTATAAATTCTTCATTACAATTATATACAATATTTAATAAACATATAATATTTTTATTTGAATTTATTAAAGCCTCTCTCCTATTATTCCCATCATAACATAAGAATTTCTTTTTTTTTTTATTTAAAAATAGAAATAATATACCACCTACAAAGGTGTTATCATTAATACTGTCTTCAATCTCTTTTACTTTTTTTTCATTTTTAGGTCTATTTTTACTCCAATTATTAATTACATTATTTTTAGATAATTTTCCAAGTTTTTCAGATGTGCAATATACAATACATTCATTAGAATTTATATTTTTAATATTATTATTACCAAAATTATTTTCAATTATATTCATAAATTTATAAATTAATATAATTATAATTTTTTGGCAATATTACTATAAATCAATTTTTATAGATAATACTTAAATATTATTATCTCTAATTTTATATTATGGCTACAGAATCTTCTAAGAATCCGAAACATATGAGACAAAAAAAAGAATATTATAAAATGTTAAATAGATTAGATGAATATAATAGACAATTGCATGTTATAGCATCTCAACCATATTCGCAAGTTAATTTAAATATTCAGATGAAAAATAAAACAAAAATTAATAATATTCGTAAATTAATTCAATTAGATCCAATTGATTGGAATTTAAAAAAATAATTATTATAATTTATTAATCTGATCTTAGTTTAATAAATTTTTAAGAAAATCCCATACTTTTTGAATATAATGTTTCAGTTTGTCCAAATGGAATCACTGATTGAGGAGCATTATACATTGGATCATATATAGATTGATTTTTTGAGTTTTTCAAAATTAGTTCCCATGCAGAAGGGTGAGGAACTTCAAAATCTTCATTTCTTCTTGATTTACACGAACCAAATCATAACATCATCGATGAAGATGATGAACCTGAACTAGATTCTCCAAAGCTAAATTGTTGTCTAACATCTGACCTAAATGAAAATGGAGATGAATTTTGACCCAGAAAAGGACTAGATGTCTCTTCTTTTACTTTATGTGTATTTTTCTTCATTTGACAATTAATTAAGTAATTTTTTTTATTCTAATATTATAATTAAAGTTCTTACAAAAATATTTTTCAATTTTTATAAACCAGTATAACAATTAATAAATATTACAAGTTTTCAATATAAAAATATTAATCATTAATATCTTTTATAATTTATAATTTTAATTGTAAATAATTTTTAATATCTATGTATAAAATATTATAAATGGATGTATTTAATCAATATAAAACTTTAAATAAAAATAGAAAAACTTTGAAAATTATAAATATAACATTATCCAAATATAAAAATAAATATATAATAGATAAAAATTTAAAATCAAAAATTGCAATTATAATACCTTTTAGAGAACAAATTAATAGTAATATTAGGAAAAATCAATTAGAAAAACTAGTTAAACATTTGAATATTTTTTTAAAAAATTTTGATATAGATTATAAATTTTTTATAATTAAACAAAATAGTTATACAAAAAGATTTAACAGAGGTAAATTATTAAATATTGGTTTTGATATTGCAAATAAAATGAAATATAATATTTTTATAATTCACGATGTTGATATGATTCCTGATGAATATTTAATGAATTATTATTTATATATTCCAAAATATCCTATACATATAGCACATCCAAAAAGTTCAGTAAAGTATAGTTATAAAAATTATATAGGAGGTATTAATATTTATAGTAAAAAACATTATTTAAAAATAAATGGATTCCCAAACGATTTTTGGGGATGGGGAGGAGAAGATGATGCTATATATGATAGACTAGCGATTAATAATTTTATTATAATTCGACCAGATAAAGGAAAAATTAAAGAATTACCTCATGAAGATTTAAAAAATAATAAGTCACAAACAAATATAAAAAGATGGGAAAATAGAATTGATAATATTAAAAATTGGATAAATAATGGTATATCAAATTTAAAATATAAAATATTAAATAAATATAATATTAAAAATGTTTATATTTATAAAGTAGATATTTAAGTCTTTTTATCTAATTCATTGAATACAGTTATATAAAAATTTACACCTAATAATAATATAAATAATAAATGCATCGTTACTGCTAATTTAGCCCCATTCGTTTTTGGTCCTATATCACCATAACCGACCGTACTATGTGTGGTTAATGTAAAATAAAATGCTGTTCCTGGTCCTAGTTTTACACCAAAACACTTTGGATAAAATGTATCTAATGTATAATATGTAAAGTAAAATATTACTAATACAAATAAATTATTTAGTAATAAATTATTAACAGTTGGGTTACTGGAAAACATATTATATATAATATTATATAATATAATATAATATAATATCAAATTATAATAGATTATATTTATTCATTATTATTTTCATTTATATATTTTGATATGGATTCTACATCTGATTCTGAATACACTTGTTTCAAACATCTTAATCCTTTTTTAGCTTGTTGAAATTTATTAATTATTTCAAATTCATTTTCATTCTCAGCTTGTTCTAATGTATTTTTAATAAATTTTATTATATCTCCTCTATTTTGCCCATAATATTTTCTTATCATTGATTGACCTAAATATGAATTATCTATTGATAATTTATTATTATCTAACCATAATTTATCTCCATCTTTTAATTCACTAATTATTTGTAAATTTTCTTCTAAATTATTTTTAGTCTTTAAAATAATACTTTCAGAATAAGATTTTTGTCTTGTTTTTTCATCTTCACTTTCTGAAGATACATTATCAGATTCATCATCTGATAAAATATCTTCTAAATTATTAATTACTTTAGTTTCAGGTTCTATTTCTTCTTCTATTTCTATTACTACTTGTTCATTATCTATTACTATTGGTTCTTTTTCTATTACTTGTGGTTCTTTTTCTGTTATTTCCAAATGTATTGGATTAATTTCATCATTAGAATTTTTGTTACTTGATCTATTTTTCAAGTTTTCTTTATTATTTTTAAGAGTTCCATACGAATTTTTATTATTTTGATTTGTTTTATTATTATCTTTATCACATTTGGATTTATTAGATTCTTTTTTTTTATTACCACATACTTTATTGTAAAAATTTTTACAATAAACACATGACATATTTATTCCACACAACATCATATTACTTATAACATTATAATAGTAATTTATTTTATTTGAAAAACGAAAAAAACAAATTAATAAATAAGTAAATGTTTGATTCATATAATGTTATATTATTTATTTTTTTTTTATATAAAAATATTATATGATTAATATAAATAAAAATAAATATATAATTATTTTATTAGCATTATATTTATTTTGTAATGTTTGTTTTAATAAATATGATAATTTTTCTACAAAATTCGAATCATCTTTTATGAAATTAAATATTATTAAAAATACAAATTTAAAAATTAAAAAAATAGAAATAATAAAAGATAATATTTATGCTCTTTTCAGTAATGGATTTATTTATAAATATAAAATACCTATTAATCTATTAAAATATACAAAGTTAGAAACAGATGAAGAAGAACGAGAAGAAGAAAAAAAAATAATTCAAGTAAAGGAAGATAAAGTAGAAGAAGATTTAAAAGCAGAAGATGTATGGATTAAAACGATTTATGAAAAAACTATAAATAATTTTATTTCAGATTCTAATAATAATATTTACATATTAACTGATAATAATATTGAGAGAATTAATTTAGGTAATAATGAAAATAAGATTATTATTAATAGTGTTAACAAAATTAAAGATTTTGTAATATATAAAACACATATATTAACTATTGAAAATGATAATATATTTATATATAAAGAATCAAAAAATGAAGATAAACGTATATTAATAAATACAAAGTTAATAATTTTAAAATCAATATATATATCAGATAATTATATATTTTTTTTAGGAAAAAAATATTTTAATGACAAGTATATATTATTTAGATCAAATTTTAATATTGAAATATTATTAGATGAACAAAATTTAGAAAATAATAATGATGAAGAAGAAGAATATGAAAAATATATAAATATATCTCCAATAAATTTTGGATTACTTGAAATATATTTTTTAAAAAAAAATATCTATTGTATTGATAAAGATAATTTTATTTTTGGAACAACATTATTAGAAAATAATAAAATAGAAAAATGGAATGAAATAGATGTTGATACTAAATATAAAAATTTATTTTTTTATAATAATGATATTCTAACTGTAGATAATTTAGATAATATTTTTAAAATTAATTTAATAGAATATGAATCTGTTCTTGAAAAAATTAATGAAAAACAATTGGAAGAAAAAATTGTAAAAGAAAAAAAGGAAATTGAGGATAAAAAAAAGATAATAGAAATAAAAGAACAGGAGGAAAATTTTTCTAAAAATAATAAAACATTACTTTGGCTAGTAAGAATTTTATTATTATTATTATTATTATTAGTATGTTCATTAATTTATATGAGAAATAATACTAGAAAAAAAGAAAAAAATCAAAAAAATCAAAAAAAGAAAAAAGTAAAGAAAAAAGAAAAAAGTAAAGAAAAAAGTAAAAAAAAAATAAAATAATAATTGTACGATAATATTTCCTAATATATATATATTATGAATGAAAATAAATTACAAATATATAAAAAAAAAATTCAATATTATAAAACTTTAATTAATCAAGTTGGTGGTACTTTTGAAATTTTTATCAAAACAAAAGAAGGAGAATATTCCAAAATAAGTGATGATTTATATACAGGTTATGGATATACATTTTATGATAATATGCCAGACCAAAGAAATAAAAATTTCGAAGGTAAATTTAAAGATGGATTAAAAAATGGAAAAGGTATTTCATATTATCCTAATTTAAATAAATTTTATGAAGGAGAATATAAAGATAATACAAGAAATGGATATGGTATTCAATATGATCCCAATAATACTAATATAAAAGAATTTGAAGGATTTATTGGAGAAATTAAATTAAATAATTCTGCAAATATTAATATAGGAGAAGATAAATGGTTATGTACTAAATTTAATAAAAGTGGGAAAATTATATATTATGGTTATATTTCAATACGTGATTATGATAAATATAATGGTAATGGAATTTTATTTAATGATAAATTTGAACCTAAAGCAGGATTTTTTCAAAATGGAGAATTTAAAGGTACTCAAGTAACTAGTGATCTTTATAAAACTTTCGCTATTTACAATAACGTTGCTAACAACATAGTATACATTGGTGATTTAAAAGGAGGGAATTTTGACGGGTTTGGAGTATTATTCGATTCATATTTAAAAATAAAACTATATGAAGGTGAATTCAAAGATAATAATTATAATGGACGAGGTATTGAATATTATATTGATGGGACAAATGAAATATATGAAGGCGAATTCAAAGATAATATAAAAAATGGATACGGTATTTTGTATTATGAAAATGGAAAAAAAAAGTATGAAGGTGAGTGGAAAAAAAGTAAATATAATGGACAAGGTATTGAATATTATATGAATGGTATAGATAAAAAATATGAAGGTAAATGGATTGATGATAAAAGAAATGGAGAAGGTATTGAATATTATATGAATGGTATAGATAAAAAATATGAAGGTAAATGGATTGATGATAAAAGAAATGGAGAAGGTATTGAATATTTAGTAGACAAACATTCAATTTTAAATAAAATATATAAATCATACGAAGGATCTTGGAAAGATGATAAGAAAAACGGAAAAGGTGTCTACTATTGGGAAAATGGAAGAGATATAAGATATAAAGGAGACTGGGAAGATAATATGTCTAATGGATATGGTACTATGTATTATAAAAATGGAAATAAAAATTATGAAGGAAATTGGATGAGTAATGACAAAAATGGACAAGGTATTGCATATTATGATAATGGTATAGATAAATATTATGAAGGAGAATGGAAAGATAATAAAGAACATGGAAAAGGTATTTCTTATCATGGAAATGGAAATAAACACTTTAAAGGTGAATGGATAGATGGTTTTCTAAATGGACAAGGTATTGAATATTATGAAAATGGTATAAATATAAAATATGAAGGAGCATTTGGTGATGATAGTTATCCTGGTTATCACGGATACGGTACTGAGTATTATGAAAATGGAAATAAAAAATTTGAAGGAAATTGGATGCTAAGTGAAAAAAATGGCAAAGGTGTTCAATATTGGGAAAATGGGATAGATAAAAGATACGAAGGTGACTGGAAAGATGGTTTACCAAATGGACAATGTATTGAATATTATCAAAATAGAAATAAAGCTTATGAAGGAAAATTTAAAGATGGAAAATATAATGGACATGGTGTTCTATATTATAGAAATAATAATAAAAAATATTATGAAGGAGAATTTAAAGATAATCTAAGATTTGGTCGTGGTATTCAATATTATTCCAATGATACTAATACAAAAGAATTTGAAGGATTTGTTGGAGAAATTAAATTAAATAATTCTTCTAATATTAATCTAGGAGAAGATAAATGGTTATGTACTGAATTTGATCAAAGTGGGAAAATTACATATTATGGTTATATAAAAGATGATCAATATAATGGCAATGGAATATTATTTAGTGATTCATTTGAGATTGAATCAGGATATTTTGAAAATGGAGATTTACAAGGTACTCAAGTAACTAGTGATCTTTATAAAACTTTCTCTATTTCCAAGAATATTGATGCCGGGACATTATACATTGGTGATTTAAAAGGAGGAAAATTTGACGGGTTTGGAGTATTATTTAATTTAAGAACTCAAGGTCTTGAATATTGGGAAAATGGAATAGATAAAAAGTATGAAGGAGAATGGACAGATAATAAAAAAAATGGAAACGGTATTTCATATTGGGAAAATGGAAATAAACAATATGAAGGAGAATGGAAATATAATAAAAGAAATGGACAAGGTATTGGATATTATCAAAATGGAAATAAACAATATGAAGGAGAATCTAAAGATGGTGAATGGAATGGACAAGGTGTTCAATATGATCTAGATGGAAATAAAAAATATGAAGGAGAATTTAGAAATGGAATATTTGTAGAAAATAATTCCCATACAATTTTAGTTTTACAAGCTGCTTATGATTACAATAGAGCATTTGATGAAAGTGGTGATGAAGGATTGTTTAAAGTTTTTAGACAATTTAATCATAGTTTAAACTTTGTCTATAAGAATAATATTTCTAATTTTAATCAATTGATAGATGAAATTAAAAAATACAATAAAATATCACACTTAGTTATTATGGCACATGGTGATACAGATAGAATGATTTTTTCTTATGATGAAAATGGACAATTAACTCAATATAGTGACCATATTAAAAGATTAACGGTTGAATTAAATAATAATCTTGTTTATGGAGCCTCTATTTTACTACATAGTTGTCTTGTTGGCCAAGGAGGTATAGAAGGAGATAATTTTTCTAATAAATTAGCTAGTTGGTTAAAACCAAGTATTACTGTATATGGATCAGAGGAAAGTATTAATAGAGGTGATTTGTTAGTAAGTGGAATGTATATAAATAAAAAAACAGGGGCACTAGTAACAAAATATGAAATAGATCAAAATAAATATGAATTATATAAATTTAAAAATAATTACTTTATAAGTATTCCTGGAGAACGTCCAATAAGTAATTTATATGGAATAATTGAAGATATTATAACATTAATTTCGAAAATGAATTTAGAACATGATGATTTATACGATTATTTTAAAATTTTAAGTAACATAGTCGGTTTTTATGAAAAACGTGAAATTATTTCTGAGTTAATATCTGAATTAAAATTAAATCCTAGTTTCCCTATTTTTATGTTAAAATTATTTAACTCAAAAATTAATGAATTAACAACTGTTAAAAATTTTAAAACAGAAGAAGTAATATTGGCAGGAAAAGTTGTACATATTGAGTATGCTAAAAAGGTAATTTGTGAAGCAAAAGGTTTACCACTTGACACTCCGGATGAAAGTATTGACTGGATTGATTTTCCTAGAATTATATTAAATTTAACTGAAACAGCTATTAGAGGATTATATACAAAATTATTTGTTAATAAAGATACTCTTAAAGTATTACCTATGAATGAAATTGAAGATAATTTAACCAATATACTTGCTTTCTTGAAAGAACCCTTAAAAACAGGATGCTATGAAAATATATTAAATGAATGGATAAATAATATATTTACGATAGATTTTAATATTAAAATAGATTATAGTGAAACTTTTGATGTTGCTATGTTGCAACTTTTTGAAACATTTTATAATAATTTATGTACTCGCTCAATGTCTATAAATAGAAAAATTCTAAATCCTTTTGGTTATAAAGATGTTCCAGATAGAATAGATGAAAGATGGGGAAAAGATGAATATGAAAAAAAAAAAACAAATGCAGCAAATTATTTATATATAATACTAAATAATGTAAATGTTGGAAGTCGGTCTGATTTTTTTGAGCCTATGGATTATCCAAATAGTATAATTAGAATAGATGGAGAAACTGATGAAGATATTAATAAAAAAATATGTGGAGATACACATGAAAGAAATATTGTATCCCCAAATTCAAATCCACTCTTATTGATTTGTTATAATAAACAAATAAATAGGATAATAGACATATTAAAAGAAAATAATATTATAGATCCTAGTAAAATAAGTACAGATGGTGAACATTATTCAGAAGAGAATATACGAAATTGGATACATGATGTTCTTATAAAATATTCAGATATTGATGACGATGAATTAATTTCTCGTGAATATATTAAAGATGTTAAATGCAAAGATATTTGGGATAAAATAAAATAAAATATTTTTATAAATAAATTATTAAATTTATATATATATATATATATATATATAATGAATGAAAATAAATTACAAATATATAAAAACAAAATTAGTTTTTATAGAAATTTAATTAATCAAGTTGGTGGTGATGTATTTGGCACCAGTGATACAATTTATAAGTTACCACAAGAGATTATTGATTCTAATCAATATGATATTCAAACTATATACGAGTTTGACGAATACACTAAATGTATACCAGTGGAAAATGATACACAATTTGGAGCTACATATGAAAATAATTCCAAAATAAGAGACAACCTTGCTGATTTTGGTATTGTTTTTACTAAAAATGATACAACCAAAAACCCTGTATTTAAAGGTTTTTGGTATAAAACAGATTATAGTGTTAATAGAAAAGTTAGAAAAGGAAAATTATTTGAGGAAAATGGTATAAAATTAAAATATGATGGAGAATGGAATCACGAAGATCAAAAATTTAAAGCAGGCATAAAGTATATCAATGGTATAAAAACATATGCTGGACAATTTAAAAATGATATGTATCATGGAAAAGGTACTTTGTATTTTGAAAATGGTAATAAAAAATATAAAGGAGAATTTAAAAATGATATGTATCATGGGGAAGGTACTTTGTATAATGAAAATCAAGGTATAATACGTCAAGGATCATGGAAAAATGGACAATTTATAGGACAAAATAGTAACAGTAATTAATACTAAAAAATATTTTGTAATTAAGTACAAAAATTCATAAATTTTAAATATTTTTCATTACATTGATTAATATTATTAAACGATAAACAATTTATATATTCTTGATAAATTTTTCTACAAGAATATTCTTTAATTTTATATTTTTTATTTTCATTATATATTCCTGATAAAGTTTCACTAATTATTTTGTATATTTCAATAGTTAATTCTGATTTAGTTCCAGAAAATAAAATATTTTTTATAATATTATTATTATTCTCATTTACTGTTTTAGGATAAATTTTTTCCATATATTATAATGATAATAATAATGTGTCTTTAATATTTAAATCTTCTGATACACCATATCTAAATACAAATGCTCCTTTTCCAAATGCTTTTGTGTATTTTTCACTTTGTTTTTGAAGTCTAAATTTTATAGTTGTTAAATTAGCTCCATAAAAATCTTTAGCATCGACCCAGTTAACTTCAGAATTATTAATTTTTATTGGTTTTTTTAATAACATATCAGGAGTTAAAAATTTTTCACCAGAATCTGAATATTGTTCTCTTAACTGATCTTCTGTTATGTAATTAATATTATATTTGTCAAATTCTCTACATACCATATCTTCAAATTCTAATGAACTTTTTTTCATATTCGTTTGATCAATATCTGCTACAATATCATTTTCAAGTGCTATTTCAATTTGTTCTTGTATGAATTTATCTTTATGTTTTTTTTTTAATCTTAATATATAATTTATTTCTTTTTTATTTAATTTTTTATATTTAAAAATTAATCTTAAAATTGCTACAGGTGGGTAATTATAAATTTCAGACACTTTTAAAATACCAGAATTTAAAAATTCTTTTTCTATTCTTTTAATTTTTCTAAAAACTTTATAATAATTTCTTATCAATAAATCACGTAGAAAATTTTTTCTAAATGATAAAATAAGTGAATCTATTTTATTATTTTCTTTTAATTTTCCAAAATAACCTTTTTTAATATATTTTTTTTTCATTATTTCCTCTTGTTTGTTACTAATAAAGTTAGAATCCCAATTTATATTTTTTGTCATAATAATATAAAATTATATAATAATTAATATATAATGATCAAGTTATTTTTATTATTTTTATTATTTTATATTCTTATATGTAAAAAAAATGAATGTTTTGCAAAAGAAGAAGAAGAAAAAGAAGAATATAATTTTAATTTTTGTAATGGATCTGACCCATATACTATAAAAAAAATTACACTAGACAGTGGGGGGTGTTATAGATGTATAGAAGCATATGATATGACTATTGATGATCCCCCAGAAACAACAAAAATGACAGATGAAGAAAAGAAAAAACTTAAAATAGTTAATTGTTACATCTCAAATGGAAAAAATGATAATTGTGGATCAGAAAATGTAAAAAAATGTAATTTAAATTATATTAGTAAACATATTATTAGAAGTAATTTAAATATTGTTAAACAAAAAATTAAAAATATTGAAGATAAAGAAGAACAAAGTATTAAAGATAAAGCTATTTTAATTTCATATAAATCATATGAAGAACAATTTAATAACATATTAAAAGCAAATAATGTCTCATTATTAGATAGAATATTTGGAATGCTTGTTCAATTTGATGAAGATACTGGTGAAATATTATTATTAGGTCATCATATTATTTATTGTTTTGTTATTTCAATTGTAGGTATAATTGCATGTGTAGTATGTATGAAAATGAGTGGAGGGAATAAAGGTAAATCTGATGACAAGGATGATGGTTATGATGATGATAGTGATTCATAATAAAGTTTAAAATATTTTAAAAACTTTAAAAAATTGAAAATAATATTAATAACCTATACTATAATTTATATTAGAAAACATGTTTTCATCAAAAAATAATAATGTATGTGTTATATATAAACCAAAATCTATTACCCCATTAGAACAATTAAATGATTTAAAAAAAAAATTTAATATTACAGGTAAATCTTGTTATGCTGGTCGGTTAGATCCTATGGCAAGAGGTACAATGATTTATCTATTTAATGATGAAACCAAAAATATGGAAAAATATATGGGATTTTCAAAAACATATGAATTTTATATTGTTTTAGGAATTTCAACAGATACATATGATTGTATGGGTAATATAAATAAAATAAATTTATCTTTTAATAATTGTATGATAGATGATATAATTAATAATATTAATAAGGGTAGTTTCCTAAAATTTATTCAAGAAATGCCTGTATTCTCAGGATACAAAGCAAAACATAAAAAAACAGGTGTTAAGAAACCTTTATGGGAATGGGCAAGAAAAAATGAATTACATAATATAGATATTCCAAAAAAAAAAATATCTCTACATTCATTTGAAGCATTATATACAGAAAAAATGAAATTGCATGATTATCTTAACATTATAATTAAAGATATATCTAAAGTTAAAAATTTTAATCAAGATAATATTAAATCTTTTTTACACCAATGGGATAATTGTATTAAAAATATGAACAATTGTGAAATAACTCTTATTAAATGTAGAGCAAGTGTACCTAGTGGTACATTTATAAGATTTTTAACTATTTTAATAACAAATTATTCAAATATTCCTTGTCACATGTATGACATTTTTAGAACAAATATTTATAAATATGAAGAAAAAAAAAAAAAAAATTATAAAATTTATTATATTATGGTTTTTTTTTTTTTTTTTTTGGGGATAGTCTTTTTTTTCTTATTTTTTTTAAATTTTCTAAATTTTTTAACTCAACTAAAGGATTAGAATTATACGTTATACCATCATCATTATTTCCTAGTCTTATTTCTTGTCTTTTAG
>Ga0163111_10000252_pt1 | contig 32086 bp, 26 predicted proteins | sample CRUFie1St18metaG_FD_109645 | JGI IMG/M metagenome (GOLD analysis project Ga0163111, IMG submission 109645) | Marine microbial communities from the Costa Rica Dome - CRUD Field 142mm St18 metaG | ecosystem: Environmental > Aquatic > Marine > Oceanic > Photic zone | place: Costa Rica: the Eastern...
AACTGGCATGCTGGAGCTTTGGCCTTTCCGAGACCACAATCCGCCTCGTACGCACAGTAGTTGATTTGAGCGCCGCACGTGTATGAGCCACTCATCTGGTTGGTCACGTCGGTGAGCCCCTCGACGCACGCCACACCACCGTCGGACGCGCATACCGAGCAGCACCCACTTGCGGTAGGTGGTGGGGACGGCTGTGGCGGCGGCGAGGGCGGAGAGGACAAGGACGGAGGCGGCGGCAATGACGCGGGCGGCGGCGAGGACAAGGACGGCGGCGGCGGCGAGGACGCGGGCGCTGCCAACGAGCAGGCGCCGCAAGCAGTGTGGTTGGCGGTGGCAATCATATTACACGCGTTGATGCGCGCCTCGTCATTGGTTTGGTCGGTGTTGTGCGTAGAATTGGGACTTCTAGGGTCGTACGCGAGCCAAAGCACGTTGTCGGCACAGGTGGATTGTTTATCAGGCATGAGCGCATCCTCCAGACCGCCGTCGCACGCCACGCCACCATCGGACGCGCATACCGAGCAGCATACTCCTGCAGACGGCGGCGAGGGTGGCGGCGAGGATAAGGGTGGCGGTGAGAACAAGGGTGGCGGCGAGGACAAGGACGGTGGCGGAGGCGAGGATGCCGAGGAGGAGAAGTTCGCCCAACAGGCTCTGCAGTTGTTATTCTCGTTAGCAACAAACTGGCAGGCGAACGCGGTCCCGTTGAGGCGGTAAGGGCTCGTGCCATCGGTTGCGGTGTAGTGCACGCGCTCGCCACACGTTGAGAACGCGTCGTCGTCGTCGAACGCTCCCACGTCCGTCAAGCCCGCGCTGCACGCCACGCCGCCGAAGTCGCCGAAGTTGGCGTTGTTGCAGTACGAGCAGCACTCGCCCAACGAGGGCGGCGAGGGTGGCTCGGGCGGCTGCGAGGAGGAAGTGCCCCAGCAGGCGCCGCAGTCGCCCTTTGTCGACCCCTGCACGGACCCGATAAACTGGCATGCTGGGGCTTTGGCCTTTCCGAGGCCACAATCCGCCTCGTACGCACAGTAGTTGATTTGAGCGCCGCACGTGTATGAGCCACTCATCTGGTTGGTCACGTCGGTGAGCCCCGCGTCGCACGCCACGCCGCCGTCGGACGCGCACATCGAGCAGCACTCGCCCAACGCGGGCGGCGGCGAGGGCGGGCTCTGCTTGGTCAGCAGGTCGTTCTTGGTCGCCAAGTAGCGCGCGACCGCCGCGCGCGGCGTGTGGTCGGCACGCACCATGCCCCACCAGTCCTCGCTGTAGCGGCACGGTCCTATGCATCCGTTTTCCTGTCCCGGCGTCCAGCCGCCCGCGTCTTGCGTTTCCATGCCCGGGTATGGCCAGTTGTTTGCGTCTCCACTCTTGCCCCACTCGTCCTGCCACTCAAAGACAAAGCCCCCTCGCCACCCTCGCGACCAGTACAGCTCGCGCATCATGTTCTCGATCGCGTTGGCTTGCTGGTCCTCGACCTCAGAGGCGCTGTGTGCATTGTAGGCGTCGATGCCGTACTCGCCCACAAACCTGAATTTCTCGGCTCCCTCTGGATCGTCGGTGTGCAGAGTGTTCCGGAAGGCACTCGTGTTGTCGTAGTTGCCGTTGTCGTCAAACTCTGCGCGGTACATGTTGTACCCCCAGCCGTCGAGACAATCCTCGAGCGCCGGGTACGTGCCAAAGGTGTGCCCGTCAAAATCGCCGTAGACTGTCACGACGGGACGTGTACCGTCCTCCTCCTTGATCACCCGGCACCAGTCGGCGAGCACGCCCGCCGCGTTTTCCCGGCTGTCCGCCAGGCCCGGCTTGTCGTAGAGGATATTGTAGATCCATTCGTTGCCGATGGCCCACATGAGCAACCCGGGCGCGCCCTTGAACTCCCGCACCTTTTCGCGCAGCGATTCGTAGTTGTTGTTGGCGCCTGGCGGAAAGTTGATATGGTTCACCGGTCCCGTGACCGTATACACGCCGTGCGCGTACATTGCGTCGATGACGCTGGAGTCCCATAAGAAGTTGTACGTCTTGACGACGTTGAACCCGGCGCTCGAAATATTGGGCGCATCCTCCGTGGCCTCCTGAAACGCAGTGGCCGTCGGGATCTGGTGTCCCTTGAGTCCCAGCACGTGCGGCTGCCAGTTGACGCCCCACAGGTAGGTGTCGACGCCGTCGACGAGCAAGCGGCCCCTGTGGAGAGTGATGTTGGGCATGGCGCCGCTGGTCTGTGGTGGGATCGGTGGTGACGGCGGCGAGGGCGGAAACGGTGGCGAGGGCGAAAGGAACACGCTGCCCGCCGGACAGTCGGCCACGTCGCCCGTGTGGATCGCTCCCGCAAAGCCGTTGGGCATGTACCAGGTCGTCTCATCAAAGACGTGCGTGTGCGTCGTGCCGTCCGGAGACTGCGACGAGGCGCTTGCCTGCGTGCTGTACAGCGGCCAGTTGCCCAGGATGCATACTGCCGCGTCAGGCGGCGAGGGCGACGGCGGCGGGGGTGAGGGTACTGGCGGCGAGGGCGACGGCGGCGGAGGCGAGGGCACTGGCGGCGAGGGCGACGGAGGCGGAGGTGAGGGCACTGGCGGCGAGGGCGACGGCGGCGGAGGCGAGGGCACTGGCGGCGAGGGCGACGGCGGCGGAGGCGAGGGCACTGGCGGCGACGGCGACGGCGGCGGAGGTGAGGGCACTGGCGGCGACGGCGACGGAGGCGCCGGTGGCGATGGAGACACCAGAGGTGGCAAAGGCGTCGGCGAGGGCGGCGGGGGAGACGGAGAGGGCGGCGAGGGCGACGGCGGCGGAGGTGAAGGCACTGGCGGCGACGGCGACGGAGGCGGCAAAGGCGACGGCGACGGCGGTGGGGGCGCGGGTGGCGATGGGGATACCAAGGGCGGCAAGGGCGACGGCGAGGGGGGCGGGGGCGAGGGCAAGGGCGGCGACGGCGACGGCGGCAGAGGAGACGGCGACGGCGGCAGAGGCGACGGCGAGGGCGACGGAGGCGGAGGTGAGGGCGACGGAGGAGACGGCGAGGGCGACGGAGGTGGCGGTGAGGGCGACGGGGGCGATGGTGAGGGCGGGGGCAGCGGCGGTGGCCGTGGTAAGGGTGGTGGTGACGGAAGCGGTGGCGAGGGTGGCGCGGGTGACGCGGGCGGAGGCATCGAGGGTGGCGGGCTGTGCTCGACGATGATGGGCATCTCCTCGATCGCCTCAACGGGGACTCCAAACGCTTCCGTTGCGACGCTCGCGTTTTCCAATGCCACGTCGAGGCGCGTCTTGACTTCGTCCGCCTGGGTTGCATTTGTGGCCACCGAGGTGTCGAGCTGCACGCGGCTACCCACTTCGGCGAGCCGCCGCGCGCGCGCGTCTGCGGTGTCCGCCTCCGTTGCCACCACTTCTACGTTTTCAAGCGCAACCTCGGCAACGGCCGCCACGCCCGCTCGGTACGGCGCGGTGTCGTAGGTGTCGACGTTTCCCTCTACGATCGTGCTAAAAAGCACCAGCTGCTCGCGCGCCGCGAGAGCATCGTCTCCCCCGTCCCCACTTGTAGCTACGAGCACGCCCGCGACCACCGCACCGATGGCCGATAACGCGGCCACGAACAGAAAACACACACGGAGGTTTGACGGCCTGGCGCCGCGTTCGCGCGTGTCATTTGCCAAAAGCGGCTTACGTTCGACGCGCGCTGCGCTCGCGGCGGAGGCGCCGCCGCGAATCACATTCTTCACCTCCGTCGACGCACTCCGGCTCGTGGGCGCCACGCCCTCCTCCCCTTCGGCACGAAGGCTGTTGAACGTGAAACTTTCCACGTCCATAATATATGCGTTTACCTGGTATGCGACAACGCGGCAATATGTTTTTAAGACATCGACAACGTTTTGGGGTTTTACGAGCGCCATTTTGGAACGGGGTAGAATTGCCACAGTTGGCCCTGTGACTAGTAAAAAAGCGTGTGGCAGCGGGCCAGGATAGGCATGTCGTTCCTCGTGTGGGCTGTTGAAACGTTTGTGTCAAACTTCCGCTGGGTGGAGTGGGTGGCTTTCTTTGCGACGTTGCGCGGTCGCCCGTGGGACCGCATCGACGCCACGTGGCTGCTGCTGCGGCTCACCTGTGTTCCAGTCAAGGCCAGCGGTTTGCCTTCAGCGATATGTACCGCAGCAGCTTGTGACTTTTAGGGTGGACGCCCCGCGTCAGGTGCGCGATGAACTTGAGCGCGTTGCATCCGGCGCTCCTAGTGACGGAAGGCACTGGAACGGACGAAGCGAAACAGCGGATGGACAAAGTGGAACACGCGCGCGCCCTCCTGATGGAAGCCGCAAGCAAAGTCGATTGGCTTTGGTGGCAACACGGACACGGCGTGGACGTGTTCAAAGACGAGGTAGCCGAGGCACAATCGGCCAAATCTGTTGCCGAGCGGGCCGTCAAATTCGCCAAGGATCCCGGAGCGGGCTTGTCGATGCTCACCGAGAAGAAGATCCTCGAGGCGATGAAAGTCAAATTGAAGACGTTGCACGTGAATGCGCTCCCGCGGCACATGGCCCAGCCGCTGCTGCCTCTGCCAAAAAGCCTCCAGCCCGAGCCCGAGCCCGAGCCCGAGCCCGAACCGATGCCTCCACCGCCGCCCAGGCCCCCTCCAAAGGACGCGCACGCGTTCTGGAAAAAGGGCGCGGCGGTGGCAAGGGCACGCGAAGAAGCCGAACGGAAGTCTGAGGAGCTTGTGGCCATACTGCAAAATGAAAATATGAGGCCAAGGACCCGGTCGGGAAAGGGGAAGTCGTGATGCGCGTTGTGCTTATTTATTAGAATAACGCTAGGACAGCGCACATGCGCCGATTTCTCCACCCTGGCCAAAAAGAACGCGACGGGATGTCTACCACCAAGGCGGCGAGCCTTTTCGCCTTCTTGGGTGGCGGCTTCTGGTTGATGGACCCGCCCAAGCCGGTGGTGTACGTCAACGAGGGCAACCACCTGATGTCGACGTGGCCAAGCGAGGCCATCTCAGGCAGCTCGCTACCGCCAGAGTGCAACTTTTGGAATCAAAGCGTGGTGTTCAATTCGGAGATGTGTTCTCTCTTTGTGGTCAACCGCGCCGCCGCGGCATACCAGTCCGCGTCGACGCGTGCGTTGCGGTGCGCCGCGTCCTATGGCGTCGAGTGCGTGCTGTCGCCTGAAATAGGGCTGGCCATGCCCGCCGCCTTCTTGCACGACTACGCCACGTCGTCGATGCGCATGCTCATTGCACCCAAGCTGCTGCAGCAAGAGTCGGAGCAAACGCACGTGCGCGTGTCGCCACCCGACTCGGACGGCATCACGCAGACGCGCACGCTTGTGCTCAACAAGACCTTGTCAGTGGAGTACCTGGATGGCCAGAGCAAGTCGCTACGCGCCGAGTCGCTTGCGATGGAAGAGGCCTTCTGCGTGCAGCTGCTACGCAGGGCCTTTGAGCCAGCGTGCTGGCAAGCGCTCGACTGACGCGCTAGCCTTGCAACTGGTGCCACACATAGCGTGGCATGCCGGCACATCAATGGCACACGCGTACGTAGCTACACTACCAACCAACTCCAGGCGCGCCACCACCGTCTCGCTGCTGCCATCGCCGCCCGACTCTCCGCCCTCCTTGCGACCACCACCGCCCTCAGACAGCTTCGCGCAGCTGGCACTCAAAGGCGAGGTGCGCGAATACGTCCCCCCTGATCACACATGGGGTGAAAAATTTCCCGGTAAACAGTCACCCACCACGCAACTTTCGCTCTTTGAGTCGGGTGTGAAGAAGATGTCCAGTAGGAGCGCATGAGTGTGAATTTAAAGGTGCTTCGCTATCTTATTGCCTTTACGCATTTATACCCAATCCCAAAGTCATGGAGTTCAACCGGGACACAAAAATGGCCGAGGTCGCCAAGATGAAAGAGGCTGAGAAGGCGATGGCGGCCAACATTGACAAGATCATGGACGCCGGATTGGACAAGGAGCGGCAGGGGTGCGGTGGTGGTTGCTTCCCGTGGTTGTTCCGGCGCAGTGGCCGAAGCCGCGTCGCGCAGGAGCAGGCGTTCGAGGTGGCGGTGTTTGGCCAGGGCGCAACCAGCGCCAACGCGGCAAACGCGCGCCTTGAAAAGGCAGCAACGCAGATGGAAAACCACGCCGAGCAGCTGTATGCAAAGGCGGGCGCGAGCCGGTCCAAGGCTAAGGCGATGATGGCGCAGGGTAAGAAGGCTGAGGCGATGGCGGCGCTTAAGCGTTGCAAGGCGCTGGAGAAGCAAGCGGAGGTAGCCGCGAGCACGCATGCCGCCATCGAGCAGCAGAAGGACATGCTGGAATCTTCCGCGTTGCAACGCGAGGTCGCCACTGCGCTGTCGGCCTCGATTGCCACAACAAAGCAGAAGACCAAGGGTCTATTGGAGAAAGCTGAAAACGCCGTGGACTCGAGCGCCGAACTCAGGGACGCAGTGGACGACATCTCCGAGGTCATGGGCGGGCTCACCACAAACGACCACTTCGACGAGGACGACCTGCTTGAGGAGCTCGAGCAGCTCGCGGCACAGGACTCGGACAGCGAGACCGCAGCGCCCGAGCCCATGGCATCTACGGCCTTGCCCGCGGTGGAGCCGCAGGCAATCGTAGTGGGCATCGACCCGGCACTGTACCCCAAGGCCCCCGCCAACAGTACAAAGGCCACCAGGCGAAAGACGCGCGAGATCAAGCAGCAGCTACTCGCCGCCGACTCCGCCGCGGAGCATTGATTAGGACCAAGGAGTGCGCATTGGGTGTTTAGATATCATTATATATATTGCTCTAAAAACACAGAAAAGGCAAGAAACGCAAGCTTCATGGATTCGCGACTTCGCCAGGTTTTGAATACCGGCATGAAAGCGGCTCTTCGTAGACAGCAGGTTCAAGAGGCCGCATCGCCAGGGAACATGCTCACAAATCCAAATGATCCGATCTTCTTACTCTTGGTGATAAACGAAGTCACCAGAACACTCGACAACATCAGGGAGCCGGTCAACCCAAGCGATGTGTGGGGTGAAAACGCCCCAGCACACCTCATTGCCGAGTACAACCATGAGATGCAAGAGATAAAATCCCGCCGTGCGGCCCTGCAAGCGCACCGTGCGGTGGCCGAAGCCAACCTGCAAAGGCAACTCTCGCCCTTTCTCCAGACCAAGATGGAACAGATTCTGGCAGGAACGATTCCTTTTACCAGGGAGGCAAGGGAAGCGCTGTACAACGCAGCGCTATGAGACGACACTCCTTGTGTGCGTGTGTGTGTGTGTGTGTGTATTCTTAATCCAACGCGCACATGAAGCGTGCGTCCGAAGCCGATACCGGTGCCCCCCCCGTCGACCCGGTGCTCGCGCAGCTCGACGCGCTCATCAACGGCACGTCTCTGCCACCGGTTGCCAAGGCGCCACGCACGGACGAGGTGGCGCCCGATCCGGTGCTCGCGCAGCTGGACGCGCTCATCAACCCAGGCACGGCAATCGCCACCGCCGCGTCCCCACCGGCGACCTTTGTAACGCCGGTGGCGCTGGTGCTGCCGCAACCTCCCCTGCTTGCACCCTTGTTGCCCGAGTCTGAGCCTGAGCCGGTGCCGCGCGGCCCGCCCGGGCTTTTGCGCGAATTTGGTGGCGTCAGAGGCTACATGGCCATGCTTTCACTGCGTTCCGATGCGCAGGATGCCCCAGCCACTGCCAGTCTTTAGAAAGAGGCCGTCGTTGCCCCAAACGGCGCTCTTTGGTACTGCATCTCGTGCGACGGGACCAGACTGCAAACGGATGGAGGCCGTCTTGATGACGGCGTGCAGGTCGATGGACAATTGCTCTCCGGATATGTGGTTGCCAAAGAAGAACCAGGCCACGCTCCCACAAGGCGAAAATATGCCAAAAGTCGTCACCCATGGGCCAGGCCTCGGGCGGTTGAAATACTTTTGCGCAAAGATGCACCACCCCAAGTTTTGGCTGACGCCGTGAAAGCGCCGATAGATCCACACAACCCGGTTCGCGTTGCTCGCGCCCAACACAACCATGACGCGACCTGTCGGCGCAAGCGCGACCACCGATGCGGCCTGAAGCTCTATCGATGCGGCGCGGTAGGTTTCGAAGCAGCAGTGCTCGCGCTTCTTGACATCCACAAACACGAGCTTCTCATGGACCACGGACACCAAGCGACGCGCGTCGATGAATGCCAAGTCTCCCGTACCACTGGCCACACTCACGCTTTCGACCCCCTTCATGTTGCCCACTGGGATCGCACCGCCCGAGAAATCGGAAGATCCACGCGGGCTCGTCGGACGGTAGTAGGCGATTGCTGTTACACATTCAGTAACAAAATTGTCGACAAAGTCGTCGAGCGCGTCATACTCAAGCGCGTACAAGATGCCATCGTTCATCCAGATGTGCCTGGTGAACTGGGCTACCCTGCGCGAATCCACGAGAGCATTCTGTCGCATGTTCCATACATCGACTTGAGATTCACAATCCTCTTGGTGGTGGTTTTTCAGCAGCAGTGCAAGAAAGTCCCCTTCTGAACAGGCGTAGACCACTTGATGTAGCGTGTCTTCAAGCTTGTACTCGCACACAAACTCCTCCTCGAGCTCCTGCTCGGGCGAGTATACTTCGGCCGGCTGGGACGTGACGCAGATCACCTTGCGGCTAGGACCTTGCCCAAAGGAGATGGCCGCGCCCCGCTCCGTCGCGCACAAGAGATTTGCCTGTTGTGTCGCTGCAACGGAGATCCACATCCTCGTGCGCGCTTCTCCCATGCACGCATCGGCGAGTGCCTGCAAGCGCGGCTCGCCGTCAAAGGAACCTTTTGCCAGAAGCTCGTTCAGTTGAACGCGCCCGGGGCGGCAACAGTTTCCCATGGTCGTGGCACAGTGCGTTGTCTGTGACAGGAGCATACGAAACAGCACGCGAGCCTCCATTGTGCTGCGCACGCTGCGCATGGCCAGTTCGGTGAAGGCGCGACACGGCGCGGTGCCAGGCAACGCTACCATAGACTCAAACGCTGCGCGTGCTATCACCTCGATCCGGTTTTTGCGTGACACGGCGGTCGCGATGCCACGGCACGTGCAGATAAAGTTGAACACGCTTATCCCGGCAATGGACGCTTCGTTTGAAGTGGGTGGCACGTGTGGACTGTATGCAAGCATAGCCGTCACGACGAAATCTATAATATCGGATGGAAGCAAGCGAAAGGCGCCGGTGATGGTGGAATTGGAAAAGGCGTTGCTGATCTGGTCCCACTTGCACGGGGCGGAATTGAACATCCGCGCCAAGCGCTCGAGCTGAGTGTAATGCGCGCACTCGAAGATGCAACGAGATGGAGTCGGCAATGGTTCCATAGTCGGGCCAGGCTTTAAGAGAGCGTAAACACGAGTTGCAAGGGCCGAACGCTAGTACAGTCAAATGTGAGTTCCGCGCGCGCAGGAAACGAAATGCTGGCTAAAAATGTCCGTGATGCCCGACGTTGTGGTAAGCATTCCAAAGGAACCCAAGGATTTTGACAGCGAGAAGCCCGACGATTACGACAAGGTCGCGCGGCCGCTGCGCGCGCTCAAGCGCCTCGCCCTCTTCGCACCGCGACTGCTCAAGAAATTCATCGTATGGCTGTGGAAGCGCCTTTGGGGAAACAAGCCCAAGGCCTGAGGCGCGAGACCCGCGCTAAGGGCGGGTGAATCCGTGTGTAGTGTTTCGTGGCAATTGTTAACAAAATTACCACGCAGTATGCCACTTGCGGGACACCCTGACAACTGCGAATGCTGTGTCCAAATCCGTTTCACCCCTGGCGCGCGCGGCACGAAGCGGCCACGCCCGATTGAGGAGGAACACCCGTTCGAATTGCCGGATGCGGCGCCGCCGCATCCGCCCTACGACTGGGAGGAGGAAGGTGGGGACGAGGAGCAGGAGGAACAGGTCGATATTGCACAAACCGAGGAGGCTCACACTTTGCTAAACGATGCTCTCTTCAAAGCGTTTGATGTGCACGTAGATCGGTTGGACGCGGCGCGGCTCAAGCGCATAGAAGCGCTCGCCTTTAAGAGTGCGCTCGAGGACGATGGCGAAGGTGGCGACGCGAACGAAGACGCCTCACTCGACGAAATTGAGGGGCTTGGCGTATGGATGCCCGGCGACGAATTTCAAGGCGACGTGAATTATCGGACGTTGCAAAAGCTTCTGACGCGCGTCGACCAGCGTGGCTTTGAGCGCAGTGCGCAGCAGCTTGAGGTGCGCGTTTCCGAATACGGGGGTCGAACCCGTGGCCTCTGGGTTGAAAGCCCAGTGTCATAACCACTAGACCAATCCGGATTTGCTTGTGCGTGCGCAGTTTCATACGGCATTCATGAAAGCGGCAGCAAGAGTGATTTACAGGGGGTCGTGGGAGACGGAGCGCCCGGCCATCATGAAGAAGTACGGCTGGGAGAAGTCCAACTCAGAAGTGCTCATTAGGTGTGTGCGCTTGATCCATCTAACCTTGCTCAATCCTCTTCGTCTTACGACGGCCACAATGGGTTTACGTTTGTGTGCGCAGCACCCCTCGCCGGTTTGGGAAGACCTTCAGTATCGCAATCTTCTGTGCCTGCCTCTCACTTGCCTTTGGTCTTGAGGTCGTCGTTTTCTCGCCCGCGAGACGCGCGTCCCGAAAATTACTTGAAAGGATCGTGGAATTTGTGAGACTGGCAGGGGGCGAGAAGCGCATCTGCGAGTACAACCAAGAAGCGTGCCGTATAAATGCTTTTGATGGAAAGAAGAGTCTGATCCGATCGTTTCCAAGTAAGGTGGGGGTAAGCGTACGTGCGACTCGAACCGGCATAGGTGGGCTTAGGATGGTGGGGAGGAGGAGGAGGAGGAAGAGGAGGATGGCGGCGCTGCTTCTTGACGGGCAACGTGGCTGATGACAAGCTGGGCATCAAAGCGTCGCGCCTGCGCATTGAGTGCGTCTAAGAAGGCCGAGCCGTCGGCATTGATGGCCTCCATGACCCAGACGCCCTCGTGAGAGATCGTGATCTGGTAAAAAAACGAGCCCTCGGGTGCGACAGTGACATGCGACTCGTCAATGCCGAGAGCAAGGCTAAGGCATACAATGAGCTGCAGGCTCGTGATAGACTTGCGCTCGTCCCAGAGGCCGAGCAAAATTGGCTCGGCCGCAATCGTGGGCGGGTGATCGCGACGGTAAGGTGCGGCGCGCATGCGCGCCGCGATGCGGCTATTCTCGAGCGCAATGAAGGGCGACTCGAGCGCGAGCAGTGTGAGGAAGAGCACAACCAAGAGCAGCGCCAAAATGCTCAGCGTGCAGCCACAAGTCCTCCGGCGAGGGCTAAGCGTCGGTGGCGCGTACTCGGGAAAGTTGACGCTGACTTGGTGGTTGTGATTTTGCTGGTGTGCGGCGGCGGTGGTGTGCATTTGCAACTGGTCGCTTCGGTGTATAGTATTCTTGTGCGCCTCCTACTAGCGATGCTCATCGCTAAGCAAGACCACTAAACACCAAAAAAGATTGGCACAAACGCACCACTATGGGGTCCAAGGTAACAAATTGGGTTGAGTGCGACTTGCGCTACGTGGGCGAGACCAAGCTTGCACGCCTGGACGACGGGGAGCTTGTAAAGCTGCACCACCTCTTGGTTGCAAAGCACGGACTGTCGCACGCGCCACTGTCAGGCAACCGAGAAGCAAACATTGCCGCTGTGATGGCCCTCAAGGTGCAGATTGCCAAGAAAAAGGAGTCGTACGTGCCGCCCGCGCCACCGCTGCCTCTTTCCGCCCGCGCGGAAATGATCGACAAAGTGGAGATGCTCGACCAGACCATCTACGAGTCAATCGAGGCGCCCGCTCCCGCGCCCGCTTCTACTCCCGCGCCTGTGCCATACGAAGAGCACGACACGCGGGGCCCGGAGCCAGGATCAAACCCGGGTCTGGGCCCTAAGGCGGAGGATGAGCTGACAGCAGCCGCCAAGGCTTTCGACATGATGTTTTCCACGGAGGAAAAGGCTGCGCCAACGGGCGAGCCGGTCGCCTCCGCGCAGGCAATACCACCACCAGACGTGATGTCGGAAGAGGAAAAACGGGCTAAGGAGGATCGCGATGCGCGCATCTCGGCCTTCGTGCAGCTCGCCGCCGCTGCGAGTCCGCCGATGCCCACAGGCGACGACGACACAACGTCGGGAATCAATGCAAAGGTGGAGGCGGAGGCGGTCACGGTGGACGAGCACCACCGACTACGCATCTGCAGCTTCAACGCGTGCAAGATGCGCCTCGGTAGCGCGAACAAAGCGTACATTGAGGCGGGCGACGACGGCACGTGCGAAGAGTACGAGGGTACGCACAAAGGCGCCGAGCTCGCCAAGAAGTGGCTTACGCTCGCGTCGCGCATGGCCGACTTTGACGTCATCCTACTGCAAGAAGTTCCAGGCGCCGAGAAGGTCATGGACCAGAAGATCGAAACCTTTGCCAGTATGCTCGAGATTGCGACCGAAGAAGGTCGGTATTGGACAGCAATCAACTCGCAAAAGTCGGGCAAGGACGGTAAGGTGGTGGGGCCTGGCGCCGAGGTGCACGTTTGTTTTGTCAAAAGCCCGGTGCAGTTCAAGGCATGGAACACGTTGCGCAAGGTGGGTGCGACCGAGCTAGACTACGCACCGCTGCAGGTGGTGCTGCGCGACGAGCGATTTGCCGATCCGGCCGACCGCGACTTTGTGATTACGAGCGTGCACCTGCCACCCTCAAAGCGTGTCGACGCGCGCGACAGCCAGATTGCGGCACTGCTGCGCAACTACTCGGCGCCCGACACGAGCGAGTACCGCATGCAGATGCCGTTTAAGCCTAACAAGGACGTCAAGGTCTCGCCAGCGCACATTCTTGCGGGCGACTACAACACATTTCCAGGAAATGAGCAGTACAACATGCTCGGCAGCGGTTTTGTGAGCAAGATCCCCCAAGACGCCGCCACCACGAGCGGGCACCAGAACTATGACAATATTCTTGTGGACACGCGCGCAAACGAGCGCCTCCTGATTGGAGGCGGCATAATGCAACTTAAGGATCCGCACAATGCCGCCAAGGGCGAAGTGGGGCTGTCCGATCACTACCCGGTGTTTGTGGAGATCTGCGAGGTGCAAAAGACGGGAAAGGCCGGGCCGTTGCCCGAGCCTGCTCGCGAGGACGTACAAATTTGTCAGGAGTGTGCTCCTGGTGATGCCAAAAAGTCGCCATCGCCGCCGGAGGAGGCGAAAGAAGAGGAGAAGCAGCCACCGACTCTGGAGGAGGTTAAAGAGGAGGAGAAGCAACCATCGGTGCCATCAGCCGATGAGGAGAAGGAGGGGGAGGTGGTGAAGGAGGTGGTTGAGAAGGCCATGCAGTATATCATGCAGGGCGTGCTTGACGCGAGCGACGCTGTGCCCACGTCGCCGGAGCCTACAAAGGCGACGGAGCAACAGGAGACAGTGCCGCTTGAAGCTGCCCCAGCCACGGTGGAGGCTCCGTTTGCGCCTCCACTTGTGCCTGCACCCGCTTCCGATACGACTCCCACACCGGTGCCTCCGGAAGAGCAGTGGCAGGCTGCGTGGGAAGAGGCGATTGCTGGTCCTTTTCCGCGGTGTTCATCACCGGTGGAGGAAGCAGCACTACCGGAGGGGCTGACGACGCTGGCATCGGAGTCCGACTCGGAGCCAGAGTCGGCGCCGGTGGTGCCGCTGGTGCCAGCGACACCGGCTCTGGCTCCTGTGACGCAGGAGAAGGAGGAGGTGGTGCCTCCGTTGCTGGAAGTGGAGTGATTGCCTTCTCCACGAGGTCGAGGGGGTGCCTGGCACTGGACGGCACGCGCCCCGTTGGCTTGTAATGCATGTGATAAAACGAGTCGTCGATCCGTGTGAGGTCCTGCTCCCAAAAAGGCTGCACGCGCCTGATAGTCCACGTGTTGTTTGTGTGCGTAAGGTAGATGGAGTCAAAGTGAACCACGTGGCGCGAGCTTTTGTGAGACCCCTCCCCCTTGGCCTTGGCAACAAACCCTGAGAGCATCACCACCTGCCGCGTGTCCTTGGGCAACTCCGAGTCGCGCAGGCGCGGCGGAGCGACACTCTCCTTACCCAGCTGCGCCAGTGCGAGCTTGCTCATGTTTCTGACCATCACGCTCGCCGCCTCGCTCGTCTTGCCAGAGAGGAATGGTAGCCGCTGGTAGCCGCACGAGTAACGCTGCTGGGGCGTCAGCACCACGGTCATTCCAAAGGTAGTCTTGCAATACACCTTGGCAGGTTGGCAGGCCAGCAAGGCGTGCAGATAGTGTTCCGCGGCCTGGTGCAGTGCCGTCCACCGCTCGTGGGGCTCATTGTTGTGACTGATAGGCGTCTTCACCGATGGCAGCATCACGAACCGTGTCGCGATGGCACTGAGGTGCGTCTTGTCGCGCGTCCACGTGCGGTGCAACTCGCACGCGACGTTTGCAAAGTTTTCCGTCGCTGCCATGGCCTCGCACTCCTTGGAACAGAAGACGCACACGTTGCAGACGCTACACGTGCGCGTGGTGAGCACGTTGCATGCCAGGCAGCGCGCGTTGGCGCCATCGTCGATGACACCCATGGCCGCCGGCGCCGCTACCCTTGAGTATCGCCACGAGTCGCAATGTTGTAATTCCATAGGCGCGGCAGGGTCACAAATTGCAGTGTCACGGTTCATTGCACCCGTTTTGCGCGTTCGTGTCTGCACTGGTTGCACGACGCGTTACTACAAATATAAGCAACCCCATGACGCTTACAGACAGTGAAAGTGGTTGCGTAACAGTGAATTCCAGATGTACGCCAATCTACAAAAGCATGCACAAAAGACGACGGACATCGCTGCGATGCGCCGTAAGCGACTCAATAAGGAACCCAACGACTGGTGCATGGCCATCGTTCTCGACTTACTGTGGGGCGCGGGCCCCTGGATCGTCGGCACGTGCGCGGTCTCGATTGGTCTTTGGGCAATTCACGAGCACGTGGACGGCGCGCCCGCCACGTTCCAACAGTTCAACGCCCCCGCCGCCATCGCGGCCATCTCGACCTTCTCGGCTTTCTTGCTCGTCTCCAAGATCCAGGCCAACCTCGAGTGCAACTCCACCATCATCAAATCGTTTGGTAACCTGAATGGTGCGGTAATCAACCTTTCGCTCTGGCTCAAGTCGCAGATGATCTCAGGCAAGCGCTTCAACACCACGTTCGAACTGGACGACGGAAGCGGTGGTAAGTTTATCACCAATCAGATCGGCCTGACGCTCGCGTCTGTGCCGTACATTGTAAAATACGTGGGGCGCAATGTTGAGATTATCCCTGAAGGCCTGCCGCTCGGGCAAAACAAGTACCTCTTGGACCTGTACAACAAATACACGGCGCCGGTGAAGGGCACCAATGCCAAAATGAAGCCGTTCAAAGCTGCCATGCTCATGATCAGCGAGCAGATTGACGCTATTCAACAGGGCGAAACGAACGAGAACGAATACTCGCTCCTCTTTGCGCAGCTCAATGCCATGACAGCGGCCGAGGGTACCATCGGCGGAACGGCTGGCTACAACCCGCCTTATATTTTAGACGCCTTGCTTTTTATCGTCTTTGTGCTCTTTCTCCTCCTCACGCTTGTCTCGGACTTGATTCCCAACAACAACGCCAACGCCATCTGGATCGCGGCGGTTGTTTCCTTCTCCACCATTGCCTTCTTCCAAATCAGCAACCGTTACTGGAACCCAATGGCACTGCGAAGTAAACGCAGCGGGCAAGAACCGCTGATCTCAAAGATGTGTGTGTCCACGGAGGTCACCGTCACAGCCATCTTTGGTCAGCCGTCACCTTCTTACGCGACCAGCAGGAAGCCGTACACTGAGCCGACTCTCCTTGCCGCGCCGATGGCGGCTAGCACCGGGTTTCAAATGCGGTTTGCGTGAGTGTTAAGTCTTGCGACTGTTGAGCGTGTTTGTTTTGAATTCCGCGTGGTGATGCCCCGCTGCTACGTTTGCTACGAGGATACCGCGGAGCAATGCGTGTGTGCGTGCAAGGCACACGTGCATCGGGCGTGCCTATTAAAAACGATTGAAGCGCGAAACAGCACTCAGTGCTCGATCTGCGCTCAACCAATCCAGAACGTGCGCGCACTGCCGGTGCGCCGCGTGTCGCGTTGGGTCGTGTGCTTTGCGGTGGTGCTCATGGCTACCATTGTAAGCACTTCCCTCGCGGCCATTCTCCTCCTGGCACTCGCAGTGGACGATCGGAACCACTCCGCGTTCTACGACTTGCTCATCTGCTGCGCCAGCTGCGTGTGCGTCTCGACGTGCGCCTCAAGCTTCTTGCAAAAGCTGATGCAGGACCACGAACTGGTAGTGGCGCATGAGATGTACTGCTTCATATGATGGTGCACAATTGAATCGCTAAGCACGCGCCGCGTAGAATGGAGCTGGCGCATGTGTGCTCATGAGCGGCCAACAACTCGAGCGCGGCCTGCAGGCCAGCGTAAAAATATTCGAGTTCTGCAAGGAAAAGCTTGGAACCTTGAACGACGAGGACGCGGAGTGTACTGTCACGCGCGAAGAGCTAGTGGGTATGCGGAAGGCCGCGGCATCGATGAATCGCGCTTTGACCGCACTTGTTCGCGAATCGCACGATGCTGAAAACCGACTGACGCTCGAGCTGCACATGCTGCGCGGGATAATGAAACGCGAGAATATTGACCGTGACGCCAACCGCGCGCGTGTCTTTGAAATGTTCCGGAGGTACAGTGCCGACGATGCTGGTGGCAGCGCAATACCGGCGGCACCTGCAGGCGGTGCGTCTACGTCCTCGGCAAACTCCAATCCACTCAATGCGCCCACGGCCTCCGCGATTGCGATCGACAAGGCGCTTGCCGGGTTGGAGCGCCTCGAGCAGAGTATGCGCGACGTCGCACCCGTCGGACGCGTGAACATTCACGGCGCCGGGCTGCTCGCCGCAAAGCAGCGGCGCGACGAACTAGTGGCCGCGTGTGCGGGGGGCGCAAGTTCCGAGTGTTAATCGTGTTTTTTTTTCAATATGCTCACACGTCCTCAGGCATGTCTACACAGTGTGTGACGAGCGACAGTTGCACCTGCAACCCGTCGTACCACGACACGGCGCCGTGCAGTGCTTTGAAGGCCTCATAGCAATCCCTGATCTCTTGCACGCGCTTCCCCTCAAGTTTCTTGTCCTGTTCACTTCTCCATGACGGCTCCGGCTTGCCGGCAAACGGATCGGCCCTCTGCATCTCATAGCAGTCGTTCCACCCCTTCAAAATCTCCAACGGGTAGATCTCGCGGCGCTCAAAAGTCTTCGAGAAGGCGAAAAGAAAATTATTAGAAGAGTCCAAACGCATCACGTTGTAGCGGTTCTGGTACTCCACGTCCCAAAAGAAGTGGATCGGGTGCATCGTGTTCTTGTACCAGTCCGTGCTGGGTGGCGAGACGAGCAGCATCGCATCGGTTGCCTTGAGGAGCCCGGCGAGGTGTTGCGCCGCATCGCTGCTCATGTGCGAGTCGGATCCGGCATCGACAATGACGGCGTGTGGCGCGAGCGCCTTCGCTTCGGCCCACACCTTGGCGTCGCTCCAGTCGCCCTGAATGTCGGCGCCAAAGTGATTTCCCACAACAAAAACGGCGCAGCGCGAAAAGATCTGCTTGTACACGGCGTCTGATTGACGGCCCCCTCCCAAAATCATGATCCGAAACGGCGTGTCGTTATGCGTCGTCTCCTGAGACAGGCGGAGCGCGGCACGGAGCGCTTCGTCTTCGGCGTCACGCGGGCCGTGCCTGAGCGGAATGAGCGGAAGCGCCATGGCCGCGTGCCTCGCCCTCTTCTTATTTTTACCAAAGCGATTTTACACTTTATGTTGCGTGTTCCACGCCACGACCACTACTACTGCGAGGATGAGTCGGCACTCACCAACCCTCTCCACCCTTCCTCACCGTACCATTTTGGCCAACCGTCTACTACACACCGCCCTTGAATTTTTGCCCGACCCCACCCTTTTCTCCTTTCCTTCCCGTCTTCACTCTTGCGCACGGCGTCAAAGCCTCGCCCGTCTTTTGGCCTGAACAAAAAGCGCTTCCCGTCAACCTTCCCCTTCCCCCTTTCGCCATTCCTTTTCTTTGTCCAGTTGGCGAATCTACGCGCTGAGCAGCATGGCTTGGGCCACCTCGGGGTTTTGAGAGTACCACTGCTTCTTCTTCTGCTCGTACTCCTTGCGCTCGTCCTTGATGGCCGGGCCCCAGAAGGCCGCGTTCTGCTTGAGGCAGACGACCGCGCAGATCTTGAGCGCAATCGCCCACAGCACGAAGTGGCGCTGCGTCTTGAGGTCGTCGCCGAGCGAACTGTCGTTGTACTGCGCAACCATAGCGGTCCAGGTAACCGACTGGAGAAGCCACAGAAGGCTCATCACGATGGAAGTGTACGCGCCGCCAACAATCACGGCATAGGTGCTGGGGAAGAGCTTGCCGACTTCCTGCCCAGCAAGCGCAAAAAGCGACGCAAGGACGATGCCCGACCATGCGACGATGAGCGCCCAGAAGCTGACCTTGCTGACCTCCGCCAGGAGCTCCGAGCCCTTGTCGTCCTTAAACTGGAGCATGATCTCGAGAACAAGCGGGATGACCCAGCACGCCAGGTGGCTCAGCAGGTCGAGGGTGACAAAGAGCTTGTCGATGATGTAGTACTGTCGCTCCTGTTCCCAGAACTGGAAAAACCCGTGCATGTGCAGGGCTGCAGACACGACGTAGCTGAACTTGATCTTGCCATTCCAAAAGCCTTGGTACAGGTCTTGAAACTTGACGTTGGGCAGCTTGTTGACCGGGTTGAGCGAAACCAGCGCATCGCCGCCGGGCGTCACCACATTCTTCATCTCTGGCATCGCGACCACAAGGCGCGCTTTGCTCTTTTTAGTTTACGTGCGCAACTGGTAGCTTATCAAAAGAAGCAACCTACAACACCATCTCTTCTTCCGAGTCCGAACCACACACCGAAGGCGCGAGCGTTGCGCGCAACCCTTCCACGGTCGGGATCCGTGTGCCCCGACACCGAAGGCACTGGCACGGCTGGTTCACCTTTTCGTTGTCGCCACCCTCGCTGTTTGCCACCAAGATGAGCTTGCTCACGTGCTCGGGCTGGGCGCCTATGTATAAGGTGGGCCATGGCTCCAATGCGCCCCGTCCAAGGATCCACCTCAAAAACCGCGGCTCGTGGTACAAAAAGTCCTCTGCCGTTGGGCCGCAGCCGTCGTCGCCCTTTTCCAGCTCCTTACCCAGGTCGAGAGGGCAGAGCATCTCCGGCGATATGCCCAGTCGCGTCAGGCGATTGACTATTTGCGGCAAGAAGCCCGCTCGCGACATCAAAAGATTCTGTACACCGATCCGCACGTCCGGCAGCATGCTCGCGTCGTCGTAGGGCATCAGCGCTTCGGTGAGCTCGATCTTCCACGCGGTACCCATCACGGCCCCACAGTGCTTGTCGTACTCCTTGAGTTCTACCGCCTTGCGGTGCATAACTTCCTGCATGAACGCGCAATCGTGCGTATACCTGGCAACCGACGGGGCACCGCCGCACGCGGGAAGTTCGAGAAGTAGTTCCATGGCAAACGTGCGTTTCATTTGTTCGGCTTCGTTGTCGAGCGCGTTAGTCAAGCCTACCATCTTCTTACATAGATCGCAGTACGCGCTATTCTTCATGTTGTGCGAGTGTTCTTCGAGCGTTTCTTGCATATCGCGCACGGCTCTTGGAACCGGCATGATGCACGTGTTGTGTGTGTCGCACGCTCAACACGCACCACTGTTTAATGTGCCTGTGTTAAAGCCTTACTAGTCCCAAGGTTGCGATTTTATTTGTTAAAATCCAGCAAGTGCAAGCATATCGTCATCGTCGTCGACCGGTTCCTGCTCAACGTCCAACGTCACCGGATTGAGCGGGCCAAGCGACCAGTCGCCGTCGACGCCAAAAAGGTCGGCCACGGTGGCACGTGCCGGCGCGACCGCTTTGGTCTTTGTCTTGGACCGGGCCAGCACGGGAGCATCGTCGCGCATAGCATTTTGAGGCCGGTGGCACAGGCGGAGATGTTCCGGGATCAGGTCGCAGATCTCGGATCGGTCGCTGTGGCGCAGCAGCTCCGGGACCATGCGAGAGAAGGAGTTGAGCAGGTCGCGCTGGCGCGTCGATCCAGGCAAATTAGCCTTGCCGGTGCTATACTGCGCACGCGCACATGACCACGAAGCATCAGCCAGTGAGTTGTGAAGCGGTGATGTGATGGGGGCACGGCGCACGATTTCGCAGCAAATCGACTCGCCTCCGGGACGCCATGCAAGACCGACAAAAGACGCACGATCATAATGTGATGTGGCCGAGTGCGTCGACGCAAACGCGTCGCAGTCAAGCTTGGCATTGATGGACACTGCCCCAACCTGGTTAATCACTTGAAATTTGCGGATGTGCACGTACACCTTGGCCTCGCGTGCCAGCTGTCGCACCGCCTTGAGAATGGCCATGCGCGCGGCCATGGGCCCCGAGCAGCCTGTGCCTACGAGCCGCCCAGTGTGAAAGACGAGCACGCGGCAGCGCGGGTTATTGAACGCGACCTGGACTGCAGCAAATCTTTTTGGAGCAAAGTACGCATTCGTCAAACGCGCGGCAATCGCGTGCAGGTTTAGAGGCAGCGTGAGTCCACTGCCGGGCACGGGCACCGCCTCGGCCAACTGCGCAGTGGGCGTGGCTTGCAACTGGTAAGTGTGACGCTGGGTGCATGTAGCCTTGACACATGCTATTCGTACTGGGACTTTTACCGACGGAGGAGGTATGCATGATTACCGGGGCTGTTTCTGTTCTCGTATGGTGGATTCTGATGACAATGCCGCTGAGGACGTTTTTGTTGCTTGTGTACAAGGCATGCGTGCTGGGGCTGATGTGCTTCACTGTGACAAGCTTCAGACCGCTCTACGGTTCGTTGCAACGCACGGCGCACAGTCACGACGTTGACGAGGCGTGGGACGAGGTGCAGGATCTGGGCGTAGTCGGCGAGCGGGAGGTTGTCGGTGAACCGCGCCGCGCGCAGCATGCACTCGTCGCTCAGGTCGATTTTGGAAGCCTCTGTAAGCTTACGCTTACGCTCGAGCCGACATCGGTCCACCGCTGACTGGAGCGCCTCCTGCAGCTCGCCGTGAAACTCGGCCACCTCTTTGTCGGTGCTGTTTACGCGGTTGGCAAGGGAGATATTGCGCTTCATTTCGGCCCATGCATGCTCCAGTTCGTTTCTCACACCACGACCAGCAATTGGTTCCATACACCACCTACCCACACCTACCCACAGACAACGTCACAACCCGTGACCCTTTGTACCCATTATTAGCGACGTGCTTACATTTCCCTGACCCAACCCCCTCTCCTCTTCATCCCCTCGTCTGCTTTCCGTTTCCACTTCTTGTCATCACCGTTGGCGACGGAACGTGCGTGGTCCTGACGAGGGACCTTCCGATCCTGAAGAGGGCGTCGGACTCGCGGGCTCCTCATCCACGGCCTCCGTGGGTGTGGCTTTGAACATGCTTTCAAAGAGCGAGTTGGTCACCGACGTCTCTGCTCCCTCACGCGCGCGGCGACGCGGCGCTGCCGACTCAGAAGAGCCCGCGACGGGCGCAGACGTCGGTATGAGTGGCGTAGACGACATGCCGGCGGCAGCAGCTGGCACGGCCGCCACGGGCGCGGGAGCGGATGCGGGTGTAGGTGTGGACGACGCACTCGCGCCCGTAGATGCAGGTCTTGCGCGAGGCGGCGTCTTGCCGCGCTTGGAGCTGGCGGAAGCCTTGCCGCTCGGTTTGGTTACGGGCGCCTGCGCCGGGACCGGTGCCGAGACGGACGGCGCCACCGGCGCGGAGGTGGGCACGGGCGTGGGGCGAGTCGGTGTACTGGCGGGCGCGCGAGCGGTGGTAGTGGCAGCGGCGGCAGCAGGTGCAGAGGGAGCGGCAACCACTGGTGTTCGGTTGCTTTCCTCTGACATGAAGATGTGGTCGAACACGTGCTCGGCAACATGCTCCTCGTACGCGGAAAAGGTGACCCACGTATTGAAGAGGTTTTTGTGCAGCGATGCCGCCGTTCCGGTACCGTAAGGATCATAGACAGTGACGCCAGCAATCTTGTTGTACACGTCAAGAGTGGACCCGTAGATGCGATCGAACATTGCCGACAGGAGATTGGCCCGAGTGACAAAGGAGCTGTAGATCGCTTCGCCGTCATCAACCGCATACTTGATGCGTTGGGCAAAGTCCGCCAAGTTTTGGCCAAACAATTCCGCCTTGTCCAGCATTCTGGCCAAAGGTGGCAGGTCTACCTTCGCCAGTCTCGCAAAGATGATCTTCAGGTTGAACTTGATTTCGGCAAAAAAGGCAATCTGGTACGCCTGCTGGGCCTCAAAAACGACAGCCGCTTGCGTGTCCTTCTGAAACTCGCTGGCTTTGCCCGATCGCTTCAGCACGGCCAAATCCCTTCGCGCATCAATCCAAGTTTGGAAGGCTCGTGCCGTTTTCTCGGCGTAGGTCTTGTCCCACTTGCCTTCGAAGAAGAGCTTGCGCATATGGGCCATGGGTCCGACAACCGTGTACGTTTTTGGGTCGAAAGCCGACAGCAGAGCGGGATACTCCGCCTTCAGTACGTCCGTAACCACCTTGATCTGATCCCGGTTCTTGTCCATGGCCTCCCAGGCCCTTGCCGTGCGAGAGGCACTGGACGCGATGTAGTTTGTTTCCACATCGAAGCTGCTGGTCGGCTTCCGCACGTACTGGCCAAAATCGTTGCCAAGAACCGACCGAAGCGGCGGCGCGAGGTTGTTTGCGAGACACTCGGAGGTTTGCTGGCCACCGCGCTCGTGGGCTGGAAGCAAAAATCCCTTTGACTTGGACGTCTCGTCGAACGGCCCCTGCGAAGCGGTGGCCGATCGCCAGGCAACGCCAATGTCCACGATGCACGAGAAGGCCGTGTCACGCGGACCGCCGGCATACCGATCGTGCACGGAGGCCTTGGTGTCCATCACTCTCCCCACTTTCCATGCGCCCATCATTGCCCACATGTCCTCGCTACGGATGGGGTCGTATGTGGCGGTGTCGAAGAGAGAGCTTGGCAGCGACGTCTCGGTCTGCTGCTTGACCGCGCTCACCTGCGCCGCGGCCTTGGCGCGATACTTGCCGCCCGTTCGCTGGTCCGCCCGCATGAACATTGTCACAAACCTTTTCTTGGCCTCTGGGGGGCGATCGTACAGATCAAACTCCTCGATTATAAACTCCTCGAGCTTATCGCTGACCTGCTGGATGACGCTTGCCGCCCGCGACGAGAAGGGCATGTACTGGAAGAAGTAGCACTTCACGGCGTCCACAGCTTCGTCGGGGATGGACTCGGGAAAGCTTCTCGTGCCGTCCGGCTTGGTGAGCTGTCGTTTGGACTCTCGCGACAGCTCGTAGGCGCGCAGGCCCAGGTAGAGCGTGTTCATGATCTCAACGCGCCTGTCGAACATCTGGCTAGGAAAAAGCGAATAGGTGCCGCAATAGTTTGCAACAAAGTCAAACTTGCCGTTGTTGATCGCGTGCTGGTTGCCCACCCGCCCCGGCAGCGGCTGATTTTCGATGTGCATACCCGACTCGGCGCTGCCGCGTGCGTGCGCTTCAACGTTGCGCGAATTCACCACTCCCGTGAGTGGGTTGTACTTGCTGTATTCGCGCTTGTCAGGATTCAATGGCTTGTGCGTCTTAGCCATTTTACTTGCAATCTTCTCGCGCGTGTCGTCTTCCGTTTCGTATTTGAGGAATCCGTTGTTGGTCTCAACCGGGCCTTGGATGGCCACGTTGAAAATTGCATTGTCGCGTGAGCCCGAGCTCGTGAACGCTCCCGGCTCGTCGTTGGACACGACAACGCCGTCCAGGCTGTACTCGCGAAGCACGGAGAGCGCAAAGCTGCCATCCTCTCGCGTCACGTCCCACGGACCACCGCCCGGCTGAACGACCAGCACGTTCTCATCCACGCGCCAGCCATTTGGCCCGCTCTGCATCAGGAGGCGATTCAGGCCGTCCAGACCTATGACGCGCGTGAGCGAATTCACTCCGAGCGTGCCGTTGCTCAGGTGCGCCGAGCGATCGGCCCCGTTGACAAAGCCGGGTGGATACTTGTGCGTAAAAATCACATCGCCTGGCCCAAGTCGACCTTGGTAGGAGCTGAGCATCTCCAAGGGGCAGACGCGCGAATATGGTACTCTGATATTGCTTGTGGAATTGTTGAGATTTCCGTTGCGAAGTTTTGGCACCTTCACAGGCGAGCCAGCGTCCACGACGCGGCCACGGAAACCAGGCAGTTGACTGGGAACGGTCGTGGGGTTGCTGAGCAGGCTGCGCTTCACACCCTTTTGGGGATTTGCGGCCTTCACGGCGCCGACAGGCGTTGCTCCGCCAGAGCCGCCGCCGGTTATGCCATGACCGCTCCCGACATACGGGTTGAGAAGCGGTGCACTCATCCTTTTCTGTTCTACTTGACAAGCTGCTCGATCTTGTTTATCAAAAAGGGTGCTGGTAACGACCTGCCACCCTAGCGCGGTGACCTACATACACACTATTCCGTCGCAGCCTCGCCACCATTAGCGCGGCTAAAGACAATCAGTACAGAAAACATACCGCACTCCGTGAGGGTGGGCTGGATGTAGGCGCACGCGTCGCCCAAACCCCAATCGGTGTCGTTGAGGGGCATGCTGATGGCTCCACTTGGAAGTTGCGTGAACTGCAAGCCGCGACGCACCGCCGTGACGAAGCACGACGTGACCGCCACGTACACGTGTTGTGGAAAATGCGGCTCATGTGACGCGCAGCACATGCCCCCTGGCCAGTCGATGATGCCGAGAAACGGACCGGGCGGCGCCTCGATTGCAAAGTCGATCTTATCAACGAGCTGCAAACCTCTCGCCGTCCTGGCGGCCGCATGAAAATTAGCAATCGTGCTGGCGCCCTTCTCGCGATTGAGCGCGACCGCCGCTTCCCACTCGGCGTCAGTGGCCGGGCCAAGGGTGGCGAAATGCCCTCCAGAAGTGCATATTGTTGTGGATTCCCGCATTTACTCGTCGTGTCGCACGGAATTGCCCGAGCCCGTTGACATTTGCGCAGTTCTGTACGCGACACGTCGTGTACCAGTTGCAAAATTACGTCTTGCCCAAATATCACAAAGCGAACCAGCTACGACTCGGGGTCCAAGGTGAGATCCACACCGGAAGTGGCCAAACTTGAATGGGAGACATGGGCCGGGGAGAATCACCGGTCACAATACTTTTATTCTGCGCAGCTGTCAACTAATAAAGCGGTATCACAAATTCAGAATACCACACCAGCGCCTTCCAGAAGGTTTTGCGCGTCGCTGCGTAAGTCGGTTCCAGGAATGATCCGGACACCGTCAAGATCGGGGTGGATCTGCACGAGACGCGTGCTCAGAATTGGCATTCCCGTCTGCAGCTCAAACATGACCGCGTACAGCGACAGCTGGAGCGAATACTTGTGGTGATCGTTCAGTGGCAGGTTGTCCAAAAAAAATTTGCCAAAGGAGTGCGCTCCGGGCGTCAGATCTCCCGCCGCGCGCTTCCAGTCGACGATGTGGAAGCCGCCTTCCGAATCGCGCATGAGCAGGTCGATCTGCCCAGCAACGGCCGCGTCGCCTGCCGCGTCGTTGGCGAAAATGGACATCTCCGTGCGCGTCGGTGTGAGGTCGGAAAGCTCCCGCAGCGCGTCGCGAAACTGTTGCATTTCCACCGGAAAGTCCTTCTCTCGCGTCACCTCCTCGCCGTTGAGAAACTGCTCGAAGCACTTGTGCATCTGAGTGCCAAGGTTGCGGTTGGTGCCCCAGCTACTAAGTACGTTGTTCATCGCCTCCTCGTCGCTCACGCCCGTCACCAGCGCGTGGTGCTTGTTGGCGGGATTTGCGCGCCAACTGGCCAGATTTTTGACGATAATCTTCTGTCCGTCGAATCGATGCTCGGGTGGCACCGCGCGCGCACCCAGCGCCGTGACCGAGATGCGCACTCGTTTGCCACGCACCGTGTACACGTGCGAGGGCTCGTCGAATACTATGTCTCCGTCGCCACAAAACGGGTTTTTTCTGGCCAACATGAATGAAAACGAACAGTACATCGCAAACGCTCACGCGCGTAGAGTGCATAAACTAGCGCGCGTTCCTAAGCCAAGCATTTCTTCAACCCGGCCTGCTTGTACGGAAAAGAAAAAGTGTGGCACCGATCAGTCATCCAGGAATTGACCAAGAGGTGGTAGCGTCCATCGCAAAGCTTGTAGATTATTCCATCGCGCCCTCTTCACGCTTTCGTTTCTCAAACCGTTCACCAGTTGCAATCACCTCTGCCTCGCCCGGTTCCAGCAGCGCCGCGACGATGGCGCCCGCAAACCGATCGTGTGACTCGTGGCGCACTTTGTATGGCGCCGACACCAAAGCCTCGACCGCCACGCTGCTCTCGTACACGCTTGCGCAGGTGAGACCCTTTTTCAGCACCTCGGGGTCCCAACTGCCGCCCTTCTCAAGGTACATGCGCAGGGTCTCGGCGACGTCGACGATGTACTCGTCGGTCATCATGCGCCCGACTGGGCCCCCATCGACGTGGGATATCCCGGTGGTGGTCACGGTTTTGCACACGTGCGCGATGAAGAGCGTGAGCCACTTGGACGACTTGAGCGCAGCCGGCAGCTCGTGCATGGCGTCAAAGAGCACGCGCAGTCCTCGGCGCGCGCCGCGGCGTACCAGCGTCTCGAACGCCTCGCACAGGAGCTTGTCGCGCCTCTCCGCGGTAAACTTGCCGCCGTAGAAGTGTGCCTGAAACTGGTTGATGCAGAAGGCGTCGAGGTGGTCCGTCAGGACCTCGCCGAGGAAGTTGGGCAGCTCCAGCAGGTCTGGGTAGAAGTGCTCTTCAAAAGCACCCCGCTCCACATCCAAAAGCCGCTCCACGAGGTACGTCTTGTGCCTCCCACACTGCAACAGGACGTGCATGGCGTGGCAGACGAGCTCCGTGAACACCGCGTGGTCCGACCCAAACAGGGGCACCGAGTCCCAGGAGCCGACGAAGCCGTTCATGATCTCTATGCAGAGCTCTGGATCGTGCACGTCGTCCCGCGAGTGCGGAACGGGAATGGCCACCCGCTTCGACTTGGTGGTCGTCAGGTGCGCGATCTTGTAGCCACCCGCATGGACGAACAGCTCCGTCCACGCCGCCTTGAGGTATCTCAGCGCGTTGGGTCCGCCGGTCTCGCCCTTACTGCTCGGCTCCCAGACCTCTGGGCGCAGCTTCCACAGGTGGCGGTAAAGCAGGCTCGTCACGCGCACGGTCGTCGCCCCGCGCAGGTTGCCGGGCCACAGCGCCGTGGTCATCGCGCACATCAGATCAAACTGGTTGAACTCGCAGCGGGCCATCAGCTCCTCGAGCGCGACGGTCGAGAGCTCGGAGCACAGCACGGCGCGCTCGAGAAGGGTGGTTTGCAGCGACGACTTTTCGTTCCCGTGGTACCTTTGGATGGGATACACACGATCTGGCAGCACGGAGATGAGCAGCATGAGCGCCACGTGCCACCACGTGTCGGTGCCGTACTGCGTCACCGCGCCGACCTCCGATTTCCACCACTTGTTGGCCGGGGCAAAGCCGTGCCCCTCCCAGTGCTTCCTCGCGTCCTTGTGTGCCGCCACGTCCTCCTCAAAGGTCTCCACCGGAGACGCCGGGCTCTTCAGGCGCTCCACGAAGAGCACCGCGTCCATCAGCGCCGCCACGAGCGGCACGAGCTCAACCCGTGCTTCGCTTCTGTACCCGTACTGCACCGAGCTGCCGAAGCCGTGGTGCCAGGTCTTGGGGTGCTGCTGATGGACCATCGCGCAGAACAGGTCCGGCACTTGCGCGCGAAACAGCAAGAAGTGGACTACGTCGATGGTAATGTGCATGTATTCGAGGTCGCCAAGGAGCGGCCTGCCGGTGTGGCTCTTGATGCACCTCCACACCTCGTGCGTTGCAAACGCTTTGCGCTTCTTTACGACCCTCCCGAGGGCCTGAAGCAGGAACTGGGGCGCCTCTTGGCTCTTGTCGAGGGTCACGTCCCTGCGATCGAGGATGTCGTACAATTCCGACTTGAAGTCGCCGTCTCCAAACTTGTCGGGATTCCTTTCAGGCGTCTCCAGGCAAAATCGCACCGGCGGCTTGAAGGGTGCATCCGCAATGAAGGCGTAGTTGGAATTGTAAGAGGTGTACTGGCCCACGGAATGTAGCTTCTCGGTCCGGACGGCGCACAGCTGATCCTCCTGGTCACGCTGGCGCCAATCAATCGGTGGCGGCGCCTTTCTCATGGCGCCCTGCGTCGCGCGCGCACGACGTGTCCACGAGTTGCAAGCTCGCCGCTGGAACGCTGAAACGGCAAATGATCTCAGCAATGCCATTTTACGTAAAGCCGTACGTGCCACTCCCTATGCAAGGATAGCTTTGCACGAGACATGATCGCTTTTTTTGCTGTCTTCGTGCACGGCCACGTACCGCAGTACGACGGGTGCGATCACAACTGCTGTCACCCACCGCACGACCCGACGACGTCGCAGGTGGCTTACCTGAAGGGTAGCGGCGGTGTCGAGTATGACTTGCACGAACTGAACGGCGAGCCTCTCGAGTTTGACGTCGTGTTTAAGAAAGCTTACAACACCAGTTTCTACTCCATATACGCTGGCTGTGGCGGCTGCGCGTCGTCCGCGCCTCTGAATTGGGACGAGCCACTTTCGCCCGCGCGTGAGTTGCCCGCAACTTACCCACCAGCGGAGTTTGAGCCATTCACTCAGCACGCCTACTACAAGCTGTTGCCGAACGGTGCGGCGCGCCAGGTCACACCGGCACAGCTTGCCAACTGCACGAGCCACCACGTGAGCGTGCGCCTTGTCGTGCACGACGACGCGCCCGAGGAGATTGTGTGGGGAGCGGTCGTGGGCTGCGACGGGCTCGCCTGCGAGCGCTTCACCTTTGTCGAACTGCTAAGCTTTCCGATCTATGTGATCCGGAATCACGGACCCGTCTGGAACGACGCCGCATGGACGCTCCCGGTCATTGCCGTACTCGTACCCATCCTAATCGCCGTGGTCTGCTGGGCGTGGTGCGAAGGCTGGCTTATTGTCTGTGTGCCCGTCGGTCCCGCGTACCCGCGCATGCTCGCCAAAGCGCGCCCAGGGGTCCGGTGGGCCGATCTCAAGGCCGTCTGCTGGGTCCCATCGCCGCGGCTCATTCTGTATGCCCTGGCGACGTGGGCGATCGTCGTGGACCTCTTTGAGACGTTTGTACACTTTGCGATTGCTACACGCACGGCGCCCCTCAGCGCGGATGGATACACCATTTTCTGGTACTGGTTTGGCTTCAAGTGGGTGCTCCTCCTTTGCGTGGCGCTGCCGTGGATGTGGGCTCGCGAAATTCCCGAAAGCCGGTGGCGCGACTACGGATGGAATGTTGCGTGCGCGTGGGACAACGGACTCGGCATCCTTTCGCCTTTTTGGGCACATGGGTTTTGGAGCTTGTTCGAGATCCCGCTCGGGCTCGCGTCGTTTTTCATCGGCGCGGGCTTCTACGTCTACCCGTCCTGCATCACGCTCGCAGGCATAGTGCGCCTCGTAAACTGGGCACGCGGGCGGGATCGGCCACGCCCCGAGTGCAAGAGCACCACCTACATCTCGCCCGAGACAGACGACACTGGCTGCGGCTATCCCGCTGGCGAACCGCCCGGACTCTACTTGTCGTGAACATTGCCGGACTCAAGAAGGCCCACCGAATAAAGTTTCTTGACCCGGACGGCGTACAGCTGATCCTCCTCGTCGCGCTGGCGCCAATCGATTGGTGGCGCCAAGTTTGTCATGGCGCCCTGCGTCGCGCGCGCACAACGTGTCCACGAGGTGCAAGCCCGCCGCTGGAACGCTGGAACGGCGCCATCGCTAGATTTGAGACTTGTGAGCGAGCGCTTCCGGCGACCAAACTCGGAGCCTCGTTTTAGCACAGCGCGCGCGCATCATGATATCCCACACTTTTGAACGCCTCGGAAAACTTGAGCAAATCAAATCCATCCTTAAGGATGTGGACGGAGACTTTTCAATCCCCGGAGTGGTAGTGGTTGGCATGCAATCCAGCGGCAAATCCTCGGTGCTCGAATCCGCAACGGGTCTCGCATTCCCTCGATCCGAAGGGATGTGCACACGGGTGCCAACGGTGGTCACGGTTTCCAAGACGGAAGGCGACGAATCCACGGGTGTTACGGTTGCCTCAGACCCCAATTTGACGACCGACGTCCACACCTTTGAGGCAACGGACACGACCGCCTTTGGTGATGCCATCCGCGAGCTCACGGACAAGCTGGCCCCGGACGGCCACATTTCGGACTCGCCAATCTATGTCAGCTACAAGCGGCCCGATGGGCCCACCTACTCTCTCACCGACCTTCCGGGCATCACGTTTTGCTCAACGGTTCAAGATGACGTCGAGGCACAGACGACTCGGCTGACGAAAAAGTACATGGACAACGAAAATGCGCTCGTGCTTTGCGTTTTGCCGGCAACGGAAGACTTCCACAACTCCAAGGCGCTTCGCCTGGCGGAAGAACTGGACCCAAATGGAGACCGCACCATTGGCGTCGTCACCAAGGTCGACAACCTTCCGCCCGGGTCCGACTTGGTGGCCCGCATGGCGGGCGAAGGCGAGGGCGCCATCTCTCTAAAGCACGGGTTTTTTGCGGTTCGAAATCGCACTCAGACGGAGATTGACGAGAAGCTGGCCATCGAGGATGTGGTTGAGAGGGAAGCGGAGCTCTTTGAATCGGACGCGGTGCTCAGGCGCATCCCCTCTGGCCAATGCGGGATGGCCAAGTTGCTGGAAAAGGTGTGCGGCGAGCAGAGCGCCGCCATCGATTCGTACATTCCCAAGCTCAAGAAAACCGCAATGGGAATGCTGCACAAGTACCAAAAGGACTTGTCTGCGTTGCCTCTCGCGCTGACCACAGAGGAGCAGCGGCGCGACTTTGCGTCGCGCAAGATGGGCGAAATCGCCACCGACATTCGGCGTGCGGCCGAGGCCGACACCACCGTCTGTGGCGCTCACAAAAAGTCCACCAAGCTTTCGGCGAGGGTGCACGAGGCGCTTAAGGATGGCCTTGCGGAGCGCATCTACGACGACATGCCCGACTTTTTATCAGATGAGACAAAGGAGGAACTGCACGAGGCGACCCTCGACGGTCTCGGACACAACCTGAGCAACTTTATGCAGAGCGGGGCCTTTCGAAACACATTTGTCGCTGCCATCGACCCACTCCTTGGCAACGCGGCGTCCGACACCGTGGACGAGGTGGCCAAGCGTGTGCTTAGCTGTTGCACTGCCGTAGTCGAGGCGCGCCTTAGCAACAGCAGTGGCATCACCAAGGCGCTGGCAGACGGGATTTGCGACGAGATCAATACGGACATTTTAAAACGCGCGGAAGATGCACACAAGATAGTGCAGCGCATTGCCAGGGCCGAGTTGCGCTCGACGTACACAAACAACCACTACTTTTCCCAGACCATTGACAAATTCAAGGAGATCGTGGGCTTCAATTCTGGTCAGTGGCGACGGAATGGGCGGCCGGGATATTCGAGTTCCCCCGACGGAGTCAACGACGGCACGGCGCATGGCATCTCCAAGGAGTTTATGGAGGCAACGGCCAGGTCCTATTCCAAAGCGTCGAATGACGAAGCGGCGCTCCGTGAGATGCAGATCACGCTGCACGCCTACGGCAAGGTGGTGCACAAGCGGTTTTCCGACTCGGTGGCCGTGGTGATTCGCGACATTCTCCTCGTGGACATGGTGGACGAGCTTTTGGGTCTCCTCAATGCACGCACCGATCAACTGATTGCGCACATGGCAGAGGACAAGAGCGTGGCCCTCAAGCGCAAAGAGCTCGATCGCAACATCGCCGGACTCAAGAAGGCGCTGTCGGAGCTCAAAGAAATGCGTTAAACCCAAGGATGGAACCGTTCCACCACCAAGCCTGCGACTCGTGAGACCCATGTCAGCAACAAGCGCAGCATGTCACCCCCGATGCAGCAGGCACT
>Ga0163111_10000253_pt1 | contig 31965 bp, 18 predicted proteins | sample CRUFie1St18metaG_FD_109645 | JGI IMG/M metagenome (GOLD analysis project Ga0163111, IMG submission 109645) | Marine microbial communities from the Costa Rica Dome - CRUD Field 142mm St18 metaG | ecosystem: Environmental > Aquatic > Marine > Oceanic > Photic zone | place: Costa Rica: the Eastern...
CCACCCACCAACATATCCATTAAATCATCCATTTTATGTTAAAAATAATAAGAACTATAAGATATTTATATCTCTCCGCCTTCAGGCGCTTCAGTTGCTCTACCTGACTTTTCTAAATCTGGTTCAGTGATTGGTGCTCCAAGATCCATTTCACCTGCAGATTGATCCATTGGCATTCCAGTTGCAGGATCAATTGGTGCATTTGGATCAGGCAGAATACCATCTTTGATTTCTTGATCGATCTGCTTATCGATGTCAATAATCTCAGTTTCAGTTTGCTTCAGAATTTTAGTTCTAACATAATGAGCAGAGAAGTATTTGCCCATGTATGGTTCCATGGCAGCAACAACTCCAAGTTGCTCATTTAAAAGTTCATTCTGTTTGAGATCTGAGAAATGATTATCATATAAGAAGTCATATTGGATATGCTCTTCTAACTCATTCCAATCATCAGGAGTGATAATATTTTTAAGAATTAATTGAGTTTTCAGCATGTCATTAAACACACCTGAAAATCTTTTACGCAGTCTGCCAACAAACTTGGTAAACTTCAGTTCATCACGCAGAATTTCTGAAGAACGACCAAGGTTGAATCCACCCTGACTGTCAAGTCTACTGGATGGAACATTCAGTGCCTTATAAAGTTTGGTTTGGAAGTAATCAACATCAGTCAATTCTCCAAGATTTTGTCCACCAGGAAGTGTAGAAATTTCAGTTCCTCTTCCACCTTCACGACGAGGCAACCAGAAATCTTCCAACATTGCCATATACTTACGGTCATCACGGATTTCTCCAGTGTCCGCATTGTATACGAGTTTGTTACGATAACGGTTCATTACATCGCGCAGATATTGTTCTGCCTTCATTTTTGGAAGGTTACCAACATCAATGTAGAAAATTCTACGCTCTGGAGCACGAGACAATCTGTAGATAACAAGACTATCTTCAACCATTCTTAATTGGTTGAGTGCTTTAATTGCTTTATGCAAATAAGATAAAACTGTTTGCTTATTCCTATCTACGAGTCCTGAAGTTACATAAGTAATCGCATCTTTTGCAATTTTAATAGAACCTTTATTATTCCTACTTGGAATGATTCCACTATTTTTTGTGGAAACATTAGGATCATAAAGATAATATTCTTCAATCTCTGGTGCAGCATAACTATCTGGATTTCCAGGATCTCTACCTGCTCTTGCTACATCAAATGGAGATTGAGAGTTTGGTCCAGTCTTTTCTTGCTTACGGATCAAACGAATTTTAAGTGGATCAATATATCTAATATCCTGGATTCCTGCTGATGGATCCTTAAGGTCAATTACTTTATGATAATAAACTCTTCCGTCAATATACCAAGTTCTGAAAATCTCATGACACTTCCTATCGAAGTTCATCATGGTTTTAATACTTTTAAATTCCTGTCTGATAAGATCTTTCAACTTATCAGAAGCAGGAAGATTTGATAACTCAATCTCTACTGGTGAGTCATCGAGATCTGAAACAATTGCTTCGTTAACAATATCTTCAATCGCACTATCACATTCAGGATGCAGACACATTTCTCTGTATCTGCGTACCAGATCCTGTTCGGACTTATATACACCTTCGATATCTACATATTGACCGTAGAAACCGCTGGATACATAAAAGTCTGACTTATCTTCCTCACTAGGAGGAACTGGGGAGACAATGCCTTTCGACTTTTTCTCCCCAGACTCTGGTAATTTAAAACCAAATAATTTAGCCATTAATCAATGTTTTAACTTATTATTCTACTATTTATGAACCTGTTCCTACCTGGGTTGAACCAGTGGAATCAAGAACATCTACCCACTGAACTTCCATCGTTACTGAGAATTCCTCAATGGTATCGGAACTATCATATGAAAGTGCAATGTCGGAAACATTAGTTGGGAATGTTCCGAGGAATCTGTATTGCTTCAGAACTGGAATCTTTGCTTCAGTTTGTGGAACAGTTCCACCAACTTGTGCTCTTCCGAGTTGCTTAACATACAGATCCTTTTGGTAAAGAGTTGGATCTGTGATACCAGCATTATCTTCATGCTTGTTGATGAGATTCATCCATCTCTCAAAAGCAGTTCTGATGCTGAAGTCAACATCGTTGATAATGGTGATTGTCCATGGATCAAAGGTTCTGTCTCCAGCAACCTTCAAATTTCTTCCTCTGAAAGGAATATTGATTGGAGCAATATTGGATGCTGGGAGATTTGCTGCCTTAACCAAGAATCTGGTTCTATCAGTCAGTGCATCTCTGGTTGTGTCCTCAGGGACAGCATCGTCGGGAAAGTACAGTTCACACTCAAATAGATTAGGTCTTGCACCTCCGCCGATCATTCTACCCTTGAATGCATCAAGGGTCCTATCCTTGGTATTTGGAATGTTACGGTTAGCCATTAAAAGTTTCCTCTAGTGAATTAAACATTACTAAGTGAATTAAACATTACCGACGACTTCTTCGAAACTTACACCTGTGCGGGTAGCAACAAAGGTGAGTCCGATGAAGTTGATAGATCTTGCAGGTTTAACAAAGATGTCTGCTCTAAACTGGTTAGAGTCAATAACATCTGGAGTATTATTAGTTTCGTCGCAAATTACGACAAACTCAGTAATACCTCTCTTTGCCTTAACATCACGAAGGAATGGTTCAACAATGTTGACAAAGTTGGATCTTGTGATCACATCGTTGAATTCGAACAGTTGATCCTTTGCTGCTCTTTCGATTGAATCCTCAATGGTAAGGAACAGACGGCGAACATTGATTCTGTCGAATGCAGAAGCATATGCAAGTCCTGTCTTATCACCGAAGAGAATGATTCCAGATCCTGGTTGTGCAACCACTGGATTAATTCTCTTAGGATAGATCAGATCTCTTTGTGCCTGTGATGGGTTGTATGCAAGTTTCACTGCACCATTGATTGCTCCTCTAGAGGAACCTGCAGGTGAGAACCAGGAGAACTGATTGATTGAAGTTCTTGCCATCAGACCAGCAACATCACCATTCAGAGGAATGTATCTGAACTGATTATTAAATCTGTCAAAGGTGTACTTATATCCAGAGTCAAAGACTGCATAAGAAGATGAAGTTACACCATCGAAGAATTGAATGATATTATCTGTTTGTGTGTCGCTATTAGCAACATTTACAACTCCTGCTCTGTGTGGTGAGATGCAAGCGATGCAATCCTTTCTGAGATTTGCGATCTCAATCAGTTTGTTTGCTTTTGCTTGTGACTCATAAATTGTGTCACCACCAGAAGGTCCATTAAGTAGGAAGTTGATTGGATATTCAGCAGGGTTCTTGAGAACTTCGTAAGAACTTACGATATTTGCAAGTGAGCATCCGAATCCACCAGTTGCTGAATAGTTTTCACCACCTGTCAGGTTGTAGGTTTTTGCTCCGCAGAGGGCAAAAGTAGTGCCCTGTGCTGTGACACCCCAGTTTCCTGTTCCTGTTGCAGTAAAGGCGTTTCCTGTTCCTGCAGTAAGACCGCCAGCCACTCCAGTTGGAGCAGCACCAGCGTAGACATACTCGGAAATACGAGCAAGAAGATCCTTGTAGTAAACTGCTTCAGTTGGGGAGGTGATTCCATCTTCAGACTTAGTAAGGAAAGTGAACTTCTCTACAATGTTGCCTGCGGTTCCTGTTACTGCACCAGTGTCATCAACAACGACAACATGAAGTTCGTCGTTCTTTGCACTTCTTTCAGAAGCGTATAATGATGTACCTGGTTTTTCAGCAATAGACTTCCAATGGACGGTTGAGTTTGTCAGTCCAAGAGTCTGATCTACATACCAGTCTTTAGTGGTAGCACTAGTGAATGTTGCAATTCCTGCTCCAGCAGAACTGACAACACGAATCTGGTTGGAGTTCTGTGTAGTTGTAGATCCTCTAGTGAATGTGAATACTGCACCATCACCAGCAGTACTGATTCCTGTGATTGTTCTATCAACAAAGATAGTTGAAACACCTATTCCAGCAACCTTAGTTCCTACTGGTACTGTTGAATTTCCTCCAGCAACAGTAATTACATCGTTAACTGCAATGCCAGTAGTAACGATTCCAGTGATAGAAGAATCAAAAGCAGAATCAATAACACCAGCAGTTGTTGCTACGCCAACTGTAGTTGAAACAGTAACGCTAGTTGGTGCAGTCAGTGAAAGTTCTCCACCTTGCTGATATTCAACTGCTACAGAAGTTCCTGCTGTAGAAACTCTATCAGTCAGTTTAACTGAGATTGTTCCAACTCCCAGTTCAGTGATGATTCCTCTCAGATAACCATCATAGGTTGAAGTTGATCCAGAACCTGCATTTACTCTACCGTCAATTGCTTGGGTAACACCCATTCCAACGGTAAGACCAGAAGTGCTAACACCACTGATAGTTTGGTCTGCATATCCGTCGATAATACAGACTTTAAGGTTATTTGCCCATCTACCTGGGTTTTTGGAAGCATATGCCCAACCAGTTGCAGTGCTATGGTTGTTTACATAGTCTTCGTAAGATTTAATTTTTACTGATGTTCCTGTGCTGTTAGCGTTATTCAGAGTAGAACCATCAGTTCTGAGAACTCTGAGGATACCGCCGTATGACAGGTATGAAGACGCACTTAACCAGTAGTCATACTGCGCGTCTGTTGATAATGGCTTACCGAAAGTCTTGAGAAGATCTTGCTCAGTTTCAATGAGGATGGGTACATCAATTGGTCCCATCTCAAAAGGACCTGCAATTGCGCCAACTTGCTCATTTGCAGCATCAACTCTACCAATAGTTAAATCAACTTCTCTTACTTTGACGCCTGGGGATACTAAGTTAAGCGACATGTCTTTGCCTCGACAGAAGATTCATTTTTACTAAAACTATTTAGAATTTTGAACTCCTGGAGTGGGAAAACAGTGCATGAACAAACCTACCAGTCAGGATATTGCCATTGACCGCTATCAACTTGTCTATTTTTAGTTACTCTTTTTTTAGTACACTCTTTGCACTCATATGAATATGAAGATGGAAACATACCTCTATCTTTTCTTATCAGATAAAATCCATCAATCAAATCTTTGGTTTCACCGCAAGTTCGACACTTTCTTTTCTTGAACAGTAAGTGTTCTAAACTAAACTGTTCGTCAAAATCCATCAGTGATACTCCCACATGTATGATCTATCACCATATTCATCTGTGTGCCAAAGATCACCATCTGCATCTACAAAAGATGTATCATCTAATCCATCAGACATAAAACCAAATGGTGCCATGTCTTGTTCAATTTGATTCTTCTGCTCTTCGTATAATCTTTTACGAACATCTTGATCGGTCAGTTCCTTAAAGTAATCCTGCTGAACTAACCAAGCATAGATGACAAGACACATTGCAAGGTCATCATTACAACCCTCCTCTGCTTCGAATGATCTGTTCTTTTGAATGAATGTAGTTAGTTCAGAAATAATTTCGTAATCATTGAAGAGTAACTTGTCTTCTTCAATCATTGTTTTCAAGTTGAGTGATCCAACTTGCTTGACTGTTTTACTCATCTTGACACCAAGTTGTGTTTTCTTACCTGAGAATCCTTGTCCCACAACTTGACCTGCTCTACCTCTCATAGAACACATCAATAAGTTCTGATATTCCAAATCATATTGGAGAATACTTGCAACCTGATCTCCAATATCATTTACTTCACATAAAATAAATGCACTATTATAACTTTTTGCCACTTCCCAAATAATATTGGGGAATAGCATGGGTTTTATTTCGTTGTTTCTATATTTTGCTACTACCTTATGTGGAAATTCTGTGATGTCTACAACTACAAACGCAGAATAGTCTTCACTAACTCCTCGTGCAACATCAACAGTTACGACATAATCATGCGCCTCTTCTGAAAGTTGATATACATCTAACCCTGCATTTCTAGTTATTGGATTATCATATACCAGTGTTCTGAGTTTACTTGGTGCAATTAAGGTATCAACAGATCCTAAGAATTCGCACTCAAACTCAACTTTAAATTGTTGTTCTGATGTGTTGGCAATGGTGGTTTCTTTCCACTCTTCATCCCTACCAGGAACTTCAGACCAGTGAACATCAGTGGGGATATATTCATTCTTTCCTTTCTCTGCATCATGCCACATACGGTAGAAGTGATTCATACCATGTGGCGTGGATACAATAATTACTTTCGTGTTTTTACCAGAAGTAATAGTAGGATAAACAGATGCAAAGAACGAGTCAGCAACATGATTTGGGACGAACGCGAACTCGTCGAGAAAGAGGATGTTAAACGACATACCTCGGACAGCACTCGCAGATGTAGAAGCTGCCAGTATTTTACTGCCATTCTCTAACTCCAAAGAACCCTTGTTCCAGGATATAATACCCTGTTGCATCCATTTTGGCAAGTTTTCGTAAGCAGTCTGTAACCTACCAAGTAGTTCTCTTGCAGTCGCTGCTTTGTTTGCCAGAATGCCAATATTTACACTATCATTAAAAACAGCATAATGCAAAAGATAAGATACCACGGTTGTAGACTTACCAGTCTGTCGTGGCATCTTGCAGATATTGAATCTATTGTTATGGAAATTATTGATAAGTTTTTCTTGGAAATGATAAGGGTGAAATTGTGTCAAACCCTCATCAAGAGAAACAATCTTGATATAATTGTTTGCAAAGTAAACAGGATCCTGTTTGCACTTGATAAATTCAGCGATTTGCTCCTGAGTAAACTCAATTGGAGTATTCGCCTTTTTCAGATTCGGATTTCCAAGATATACATTATCAGACATAATTTACATTGTTCCCAACGACGCTACAGTTTCTTGTGTTTTTAAATATAATTTAGCGTAGCACTTTGCTACATCCCTCAGATCTTCTACTCTAGTTACACCATCAATTTCTCTAGCAATTTTGGTGTACTCAAAACTTTTATTTAAGTTTTCAAGTTTGATATCTTCTGGGTTCATTTTTTCCTCCTGCAAAGAGTAGCGGTAAAGTTGGATCTCTAAAAACTGGATTAAATGTAAGAACAATAGCGTTTGGGTAAACTTTTCTAATTTCTCTTACAACTTCATCCTTTGATGGTCTTTTAAAATTAGGGAAGAACATCTGTACATTCAGAGTCTTACCTCTCCAATTAAGGAGTATAGTATAGGTTCTGCCTCTTTCCTGTACTCGAAGATACGCTTCTTTTACGCTTTTCTTTTTCTTGTCAGTGGATACATATGTTGGTTTTGCGGCACCAGTCTTATTTGGTTGATTTGGATCTGCTGCTCTCTTTCTTCTTTGAGCGGACTTACGCTCTTTCTCAGTCATTGATGCTCTTTTAGCAGAAGAAACACATTTTGGTGTTGACTTTTGACCTGGTTGACGAGCACAAGGTTTTCCCGATACTACTTGTACCCAACCTGGTTTACCACCTTTTGATTTTGACTTACCAAACCAAGCACGAAGACCTTCTTCATTAATTATTTCTTCTCTCCAGTTTGAGTGCTCAACCTCTTCATATGCTGAGTTTGCTGGATGAATAATAGATTTATTGAAGTTCTTTAATGTAAACATCTCCCACATTTTTGGTCCATAACTACACTCCTCCTTATATTCGTCTTTGCCACAAAGTTGACAGAATCTCTGTTCTCCATATCCCTTCATTTCTTTCACTTCTTTCTTTTCTGGTAAACCTTTGTGCTTTGTTGATGCAAATTTCTTTACATCTTTTTTAGTCATAGATTCTGCTGCCTTTGCAGTTTCGGGAGTTGTGGGTTCTACCTCACCCTTTTGTATGGCACGAACTATTCCAAAGAATTTTTGTTGTGCTTTAGATACTGCTTCTTCGTTCATCTTTTTAGTTTTCTTTTTCATCGAATTGATATACTTTCGATAAATTGCGGCCTCTGAAGTCTTACCCATTTCTCTTGCTCTCTGTTCCATAGCAACTGCTGCCTGGATTTTATGAGCATGAGATCTTGATGAACTACGAATTTTAGAAACAGATGATTTAGCAGTTGCAACATCCTTAAAACCTAAACCATGAATGGTTCCCTTTGGGTTTTCATCAGTATATAAGTCAGAGTGTTTTTTGGAGTTTGCAGGTTGTCCCTTCTTTCTAGGAATACGGGGATTTGTTTCTTCCTCAACTTTCTTTTTGCCCTGACAATGAGCCTTTTGTGAAAACCCTTTGGGGTTATCACAATCGATAGACTTTTTATATTTGTCAGACCATTTCTTTTTCATTCTTTTTTGAACCCGTCTTTCAAAAGTTTCTGCAATTCTGCTGTTGAACCAACAAACAAAGCATTATTTACAGTCGTAGGTGAAGATGACTTCTCCTCTTTATTTAGATCCTTCATTTTTTGTTGCAAATCAATCAGTTTATCTGATACATCACCAACACTTTTAATAAGTTGACCGACAACTTCATAGGACCTAGGTTGCTGTCCCTCTTGTGCTAACTCAAGAATACCATTAATTGCTTCCTGACCCTTTTCAATCAAAGAATACAAGTTACCACGAGTATACTCATAATCTTTGATATGGTCTTCTTGTTTATTGATTTGTTTAAGTTGTTGTTTAGTTTCCTTTACAATTTCTCCCGCCTGAACTTCAATGTCCAACGAATCACTTATCTCGTCAAATTTTTCATTCATACATCTGTACCTTTAGTTGGACTATAAGTTTTACCATCACCAAAATCAAATCTTTCCTCACTAAATCCGAAGTCATCTCCAACTTCAATCAGAGCATCGTCCGCAGCATTTACAGCATCAATTGCAGTTGCTTGGATATGTGTATCTGCAGTAGTTCCATCTTCTCCTCTTCTAACAAGGAGAACATCATTAGTAATTTTCTTAATAAACATCAATTCATTTTCAATTGCTATGTAAGTATCAACTGAAAGACTTGCTGCGTTTGTAACTATGAATTGAGTCTGAGTTGCATTAATATCTTCTGCAAGACTTGTTACGGCATCATCATTATAATCTTTGAGTGCTCTTGGTTCTGCAATATATCTTACTTCCCTCTTAGGTGCCTTGATATTTGTATTAGTATGATAATCAACTTGAACTTTTTTGATGAGTCCAGTGCTACTATCTGCGATAGGACCAAACAGATATGTCTTTGCAGTAAAGTCTAAAGTATGAATGATGACTCTCTTTTCTTCAAAACCAGAATCATAGTTGTCATCAAAGTTAATTCCATCGAGAACCATTGGAACATCTCTTTTTTCTCCAATGGAATCAACCAAGTCAATGGTTACATTGAATGATGGTTGAAATATAGGAAGAATTTGCTCAATAATTTGCATTGAATCTTCATTATATTGAGTCATGATTGATAATCTAAATCCCAAATTATATGGAACTGGCATGAATACCTTTTTTGCTACCTTAGATGTGTCATTCGTAAATGCCTTGAATGTCTGCATCGTTGAAATTTTTCTGGAATTATCGTATGCGATACTTACCAGTTCAAATGCAAGTCTTGGGAGAGTGATTGAAACTCTTTTTCTTGGATCTGGTTTCTGTTCTAATCTTGCCAGAAATTTCTCAGTAGGCCCATAGGCAATAGGAACCTTCATAGTTGAATACTCAGATCCATCCTGCTTGGTGTGTCTTATTTCAACAGTATTAAAGAGAGTACCGAAAGCAATAATAGTCTTTCGTATAATCTCGTGATAATGATATGTTCCTAACATGATGTTATGGTTTGCCTATACTAACTATTTAGAACTCACCAAATGGGTTCCTTTCACTAAAGTCTAGAATTTCATCTGCAGCAGATTCAACTTCTATATTATCCGCATATTCGTCATATTCATCTTGATCTGATATACTCTTAATCTTACGAGAAGCATCCGATCCATTCTGTGTAGTTCCAATACCAACTACCATTTCACCAAGAGCGAAGTTACTAGATGTATTAGTAACTTGAAGGATACCAGTATCCGAATCCCAATTCGCCACATGCGCCGTAGTGCCCGTAGAAACGCCCCTAACGAGTTCTCCGTACAAATAGTTATCTGTATTGATTCCAGTCGCTGGGGCGCTTATGGTGATATTTGGTTGTAATGTATAACCAATACCAGCATTGATGTAATTGATCGCTGTAACAACTCCAACAGTATTAATCACTGCAACAGCAGTTGCTCGTGTTCCATTTGGATCTGCAGGAGCACTAATAGTTACTGACGGAGTTACTCCATATCCAACACCAGCATTGGTGATGGTAAATGCACTCAATGATCCAGTAGAAATAATTGCAGTAGCAGCAGCACCAGTTCCGTATTGATTCTGACTACGAATAGTAACTGTCGGTGGTACTGTGTATCCAAATCCAGGATTTGTGATATCAATTCTTTCAATTGACTGTTCAATTTGACCAGCAATATTAGTCATAACAGCAACAGCAGTTGCATTGATGCCTCTACTTGGAGCAGTAGATATTCCAATTAGTGGTCTAGTTGTATATCCAGTGCCATCATTAATCAAATCAATAGAAGATACAGATTGACCAGTTTGTAGTGTACTCAGTGTCTTACCAACAACAGCATTTGCTGCAGCTGCAGTTGCCCCAAGACCCACCATAGTGAGTTTTGTTGTGTAGATGAAGTCAGATGCTGCCTGATCCACTGCCTCAATTCCAGTATCGATATTTTCATCGAGAGCGGCATCAAACACTTCACAACTCAACTGATAAACATATAACTTATTCAGTTGATAGAAAGGTTTTTTCGCTTCAACATATTTAATTTCAAATAAAGTATTATCAAGAGGAAAATAAATTAAATCTCCCTCTTGTGGTCTAGAAGTCAATGAAACATTTTCTCCAGCAAGAAATGGACTAATGAAGTCCTCATACCTCTCTTTGGATATAATAAATGTTACTTGATCTGTAGACTGTACACCAAACTTAGATAAGATATCTCCACCACCTTGAAATCCTTCGTAGTTGGAAAGATATGCTTCTATTCTAAATGAATCATCAAACTCGGATGCTATGGTTTCATTCAGAATAGAATCCTTGTTGATTATCTTTCTTGGAAGATAAAGAACATCTTGTCCGTATATTTTTAACTGCTCGTTGATCAGATCTTGAACAAGTCTTTGTTCGCTATTTGATCCTTGTAAAAAGTAAGAATTTAATGGCATAACTCATTAACCTATCAAATCAAGAGGTGGCATTTCGTAGGTATCTCTGAGTTCTTTATCCAACTCTTCTAGTTCTGACATTGCATCATCAAAGAGTTGTCTTCCGTTCAACTGAACTCCACCTGGGAGAGACACACCATTGAATTTAATTAAGTTCTGTCCCCACTGCCTCTTAATTAATGCAGTAGTATATTTTTTTAACCACCAGTCGTTATATACTTTAGTTGCATCTGATGGATCTACTAATCTGTAGCAATCGAGAACAATAAACTGATCATCACTCATACTACCAAAGTCGATATCAAGATATAAACGACTTTGTTTTTTGTTAAATCTTAGTTGCACATCTGGAGTAATAATTCTACTCAAGTCTTCCAGATATGTCTTTGTCATTGTATAATTTAAAAGATCAAGTGCTCCATAGTAATATAAGTCATTCAGAAACAGTTGATATTTGATATTAAACAATCCACTAGAAATAGTGCTATTGTCCATTTTAAATACCTTTTCAACACCCAAAACATGATCAGGAAGTTGAAGGAAGTTTTGTCCCTCTGTCCAATCAACAGAAGTCACACCAACAGTTGATGTTGCTGTGGTGGTAGTTATTCCAGCCTTTAGTGTTTCTTTTTCAGCAGCAGTGATCTTGTGCTTTAAGTATACTCTTTGAATTCCGTCGAAATGATAATCTTGAAAATGCTGAATAGCGTCATCTACCAAATCATCAATCTGGTCATCGTCTACATTAATTTCCAAGACAGGGAAACCCAGTCTCCTAAGACAATAATCAATTAGTTCTTGCCTGGTACTGGGTTTACTCATTCTTCGATACCTGCTTCCTGGTATTTATCTGGTGGTATTTGATTGAACTTCTTCTGCAACTCAAGATACTCTTTGTTTAAAGATTCAAGTTTAGATTCTAATAGAATATTTTGATTCATTAATGAAGAAATTTTAGAATGATAATTTCTAATCAAAATATTCACATCAACATCACTACTATTCATAATCGTCAGAATGTTCCTCCATCTAATGTATCAGTCCACATTGGTTTGCTGGTGTAGACCACAGTTCTTGAACTTGGTGTAATAGAAATACTAGCACCATTTACAACCAAGTCATTAGTTGTGTCAAATGTTCCTTGCTCACCAATGATTGTTAAAGTAGTTCCTGCAGTGATTGAAGTCTTACAAACACCATAAGCAGAACTATTATTTTGCTGAGTAATTTGATCACCAGCAGCAATTGTTGCTCCTGAAGGTAATGCAAGAGTAATTTCAGTGACAGCAGTCAGAATCTGTGTAGAAGTTCTGGTGCTTGTTGCTGTACCAGGACCATCAGTAGATGATTGCAGACCATTAGCATCAAAGAATACGACGCCATGAGTTGCAAAATCATTGGTCTGATAGTAGATACCCTTGATATCAAGGAAACCTCTAGTACCAGATACAACACTATTGGTTACAGTTGCATCAGGAATGTATGTCCACGCTCTAGCAATGGCAGAACTTCCTTCTCCAGTGCTATCGTTGTAACCAAAGAATCCAGTTTTGTTATTTGCAACACCAGATCCAGTATTATAATCGAATGAAATACCACGGTCTGTATTGGTATCAAATCCGTGAGTGATTGTTACTTGAGTTGCTGTTGAAATGCCAGCATTTGTTGTACCAGTGAAGGTTACAACTTTACTTGCTGTATCATAAGAAGCGACTGTACCAATACCAGAAGCATCAATACCAGTTGCTGCAATTTGGTCTCCAGTGTTAATACCAACAACTGAATCCAGTTTAATTGTAGATATACCGACCGCAACAGTTGCTAAAACTGTTCTTGTGCTGGTTACATCTCCAATGTTAAAGATGGAATCGTTGACCGTAACATTATTTGAGTTAACGGTAGTTGTTGTACCATCAACCTGCAGGTCACCTTTAACAACAACTGTACCTTCGTTACTCAGACCATCGGGATATGGGTCAATATAGAGAGTGTTTCCACTTCCTGATGTTGTCTGGATTACATTGGATGAAATTCCAACAGAACCAAATGTTACTGGATTATTAAATGTAACATTTACACCAGTTCCAAAGTTCCAATCGGCACCTGTGACGAGAACTTTATCTGTACCATTTTCATCATATTCAATTTTGGCATCTTTATCATTACCAAAACTGAGATATGTATCATCAGCAATATTTACTTCACCAGTTCCATTGGTGACAAACTTGATGTCACCATTAGAGTCGTTTGAATATATTGTATTTCCATCAAGGGTCAGATTGTCAACTGACCATTGATCTACTCTTGGTAATCTGGTGACATTTCCTGTTCCTCCAGGATTACCAGAATTTCTAGTATCCAGAACTGCAACAAATCCATTATCTGGAGTTGTTGGGTTATCTTGACTCGCAACCAGTCCTGGTGCAATACTTAGTAAGTCTGTGTAGTATCGACCACCAACTACCTGTGCGTTCTGTGCATTATCACCAGCAAAAAGTCTTCCGCCTTTATTGCCGTAAGTACCTACACCAACTGTAAGTCCAAGTTCACCAAAATTAAGACTAGCGGGAGCAACTACGCCCGTAGATCTTTTTACTCGTATAATGCTTGCCATGGCTTAGAAATTTCCTCCATTGATGTCCAAATTCTGGGTCGCTCCAGGCGTTAGTTCTAATGTTGCTTCCCACTTTGATGTAGTAGAATTATAAACAAGAACCATTCCGTTCTGTACACCACTTGAAATATCAACATCACTTAATGCTCCTAATGTTCCGCCTCCACCAGAGAATGAAGAAAGAACTTTAACAGCATTTTGTGATCCAACTCTTACTTTGATGTCTGCCATATGTTTTAACTTGTGGTAACTCCAGCAGTAACAATTGCACTACCTTCAACTACTCTAGTTTTAATAGAACCATCACTAATCAGAACATCATATACATATCTACCAGGTTTTAATCCGTTAGTCACTGTTGATCCTAGAGAAATTCTCAATTGCCCCTGTGTGGGAGATGGGAACGATACGGCAAATGTTGCAGTTGTTGTCAATGATGATGGATGCTTCTTCATGAGTGAAGAACCAGTGTAACTTGTTAAGTCAAGAGGAGCATTTCCAGAGTCTTCAAGATTGAATGTCTGAATAAAATCAGTTCCAACATCGATTACAATATTGCTTACATATGCTGCCATTACTACAATCAGTTGGGATCTATCTCTAGGTATTTATAAATCATTTTTTCACAATAGATTGGAGGAGTTTCTTTATCTCTTCTAAATCAGATTTCATTGTATTAACATCATCTTTAAGTTTTTTCATTTCCATTTTTTCCTTGTACTTTGTCTCGGAAAGTTTCATAAATTTGTCAAATTCAGTTTGATTCTGATTTACGATAGCATTAGAATCCACATCCCTGACTAGGGATGTGTCCGATTCTACTTTCAAATAATTATTCATCTGTTGAGAATGATCTGAGGGCAACTGCTCTGAAGTTCTTGATTCTAGGTGCTTGTGCTTGGTTTGTTGATGTCATAACCACTTTAATCATGAATCCATTAAACTGAGGAGTATTTTCAGCAGTAAACTTGTACTCACTGAATCCATTTTCAGCTTCATTTGGATTTACAACCTTATCGGAAGAACCATCAGAGTTGAATGGAATATATGCTTGTAAAGCATCATCCATATCTTTTCTAAACAATTTATAGAACACACGGATATCAGCATCTGCTTCTCTGTGTCCATCAAATTGTACAAAGAGTGAGTTTGAAGTAAATTCAAGTTGAATCTTCTTGGTTTCGTAAATTCCAGCGTTAGGATCTGCACCAGGAGTTCTAACTCTTGCATCAGTTTCATAGTCTGAAACCTTACTATTGACAAGGTTACTGACTGCGATAATATTTGTTGTTTCTAAATCTAGCAGAGGAGATACATCTGGGTTTGATGTCTGCATCAAGAATTCAAGAGAGAATGATTTATTACCACCAAGTAATCCAGATTCATTTACTTTAGAAGCAACAATTCTTGGACTATCAAGACGATTGAGTTTATTAAGAGTTACTGGTTCATAACCTAAATCTTGGAATGATGCCTCAGAACCACTAATACTTGTTCCTGATGTGGTCTTGATTCTTGCAGAAACAGTTGTTCCTGAAGGATTGACCATATTGAATGAAGGATTAATATATTCAAATGGAATGTTCTGAGAAACCTGAACATTGTTACCACCACCTGCTCTAGTTGTTCCAAATGACTTGCTGGTATCAACAAGTTTTACATGATAACTGTTAAATGTTTTTTCTCTAGGATCAATATTATGTTCTCTATTGATCTTCAGCAGTGATACGGAATTGAACTCATATTTGAATACATTTGTATTTCTAGCATGATTTGATTTGATGCTAGAATCTACAACTCTATTTGCAACTGTGATATCATTGTTACTAATAGTATTGTAGGAAATAATTTCCTTATTGATCAGTAAGTAACCAGTATTTGCGGCACCAACTGGTGATCCTTCAAATGTAGCAAACGCAGAACCATCAGCAACTTTGACAATAGTTGTATCATTATCAACTGCTGCAGTAAGTGTGGTTGGTTTTACATCACTTTGTACATCATAGACTCTAAGTTTATTTGTACTTGCGTGCATACCATGATTGTGGTGATCAAACAGCATTGTTACACCATCTCTAATTGCATCATTAGTAACTGCAGTTGGAGCAGTCATATTAGCACCAACTCCCGCACTATTAAAGTAAGTATATGCAACACCAGCGGAGATGTTAGAGTCAACATCATCAACAATAAGTAAGTTTGTTGTTGATACAATTCCAACTGTTACTCTTACTCCAGATCCAGTTGCACCAATTGGATTAGCAAGAAGAAGATCTCCAACTGCATATCCAGATCCAGCAGAGGTGACATTGATTGAAGTAACCGCACCACCACCAACTACGACTGTAGCAACAACAGAACTTCCAACTCCAGTCAGAGGTGTAAATTCAACTCCAGTAAATGTTCCATTTGTAAGTCCAATTCCAGCAGAAGTGAGTGTTAATGAATTTGTATTTAAACCAAGTGGACCACCAACTGATACAATCTTACCGCTATTTGCACCCTGTCTAATTTCATTACCAGCAACAAATGTTGTGGTTGTATCGGCAATTGAAACTCTTTGTCTCTTAGAATATGCTGTGACTGGGTTGTTCTTTCTAATTCTTCCAAGTGGAAGTTCACTATTGTAGAAGATAACAGAGGAAGGAGTATTGGTTACAAACTTCGCTTTATTGAGTTTGAACTTAAGGTCTTCCAACTGACTTGGAGTCCAAGTAGACTGGTTTTGAGACTTAAACAGAGATCCAAGATATGGTTGTCTATTATAGACTGCTTTGAGAAGAAGATCTTCTTCACCCATTCGAGTGATGAATGTCAAATACTTCTCTGTTGGTGCAATCAGAACCAGAGAATACTCATATCCTGACTGAAGATATACGGGAGAGTTGAACTTGAAGTTAGTTGCAACGCTGCCATCATCAGATGTTTTAATATCTGATGGTTCAATATTTACTTGACCAAATGGCACAACAGTTGTTGTTGGAGTACCATCTCTCATAGTTCTGATCTGAACCGTTACTGGAATAGTATTGTCCTTAGTCTTAAAGAACAGATCACCACCAGTGATAAAGACTCCATCAGACTTACCATCAGTATCAACTAAGAATGATTGAGCAAGGGGGTCATACCATCCACCAAAAGTGGTTTGTTCTTGGGTGATAGTTTCTCTTGTGAAATCTTGAGTAATTCTTGAAACTGGTTGATCTGTGCCAATTTGTCTTCTTTCTACTTCTGGTGTTTTAATAGAAAGAGTTTGTTCTTGAACATTTCTGGCATATCCAGTTGCAACATAATCAGTCTCTGCAGAACTTTCACCTGGATCGAGTTTGGCTGGATTAGAAGCAACTGTTGTCAGTCTGATTGTATTTGTTCCAGTTGTGAACTTAGGATTTGAAGCGATCTTAGGATCTGGAATATGAAGTGAGAATCTCAATTCACCTTTTTGATCCGTAACGAGATCTGTTCCTGTTATTTTTGCTTCAGCAGTGCCAGTTAAGTTAACAAGAGACATTCCCTTCTTAACATATCCAAGATGGTCTGGTCTTACTTGACTTGCGAGTCCAGGAAGATCAAGATTCAATTCTGTAGAAGTTCCAGAATACGAAGAAGATTTATTTGCTAATTTCTTTGCTGGTTTATTGAATGGTCCTTCTTCATGATCATGAGTGGCAAGACGGAATCTAATACTTGCTGTTCCGGATTTATATCCACCAACATTATCAACAATATCACCAGTTTTAAATGATCCCCTAACCATTTCAACTTTCAATTCTTTTGGAGTCGCATATTCATTCATGTCAACATTTTCCATGAAGACATAATATCTTGTATTTGGTTTTAGTCTCTTAGCAACAACTTCCAGATTTCTTGTACGACAATTATGTACAACATCAACACCTACAACTCTTTCTCCAAGACTAATTCTTTCTTCACCAGCAGAAAGTTGGAATCCAAAAGTTCTTTCCGTTCCAGTTTCCTGAATAGTTTGAAGTCTTTCACGTTGAAGAGTTACATTATCAGTTGTAACTCTACGAATTGGTGGACGACCACCTCTTCTTTGAATCCTACTACGGACTCTTTGTCTATCTAATTCTGTATCCGTTATTTGTTCATCAGTAACTTCACGACCAGTCCATGTCTGTTCTGAAGAGTTCCAGAAACTTGCAGACATACCACCATTTTCACGGTCTTCAACACCAAAAAGATCTGCCATTCCATTAAATACAGAATCAACTCTAACAATGTCTGGAGTTGGGAGAACCACTTCTTCAATCCAGAAGTCTGAAGCAGGATTCAGTTCAATAGCACCAGCAAAGAGTGCAATGTGGAATGGATTAAGGTTTTCAGTTCTTGTTGCTAGAGGTTGTTCGACAAAAGTTACTTCTTCGAATGCAAGAGTTAAACCAGTGCCATTTCTAGTAACATTGCTGTCAGCAAAGTCTTCCGCCCAACGATAATCTGCATTTACAGGATCTGCTGCTGTTGAAACAGTTTCAAACTGAAGTGCAACATTTCTTTCTGTGGATCTTGGACGACACTCTCCACGCTCCATATCAATATCAAAGAATGAATCACCTTCTAAGTTGTGGGATTCGTGATTTCTGAAGTTATCAACAAAGAATCCTGACTTAAATTTATCTAAACCTGTATTTGGATCTTTAATCGAAAGGTTTTTTGTATCAGTTTCAAGTAATGAGAGTGTTGTATAATTTTCAAGATTTTTAACTCTATGCTCAAGTCCACCAATATCTCTCATAGTGAATCTCTTATGAGAAATCATTCTCAGTTGAGAATCATAAGTTGCATTACTCATATAAGGTTGCATTGAGATCACACCGACCTCAAATCCTTCACTATTTGCAACAGGTGCCTTTGGATATTCTGAAGGTTCACCTTCTTTGAGTTCGAATGCTCCTTCCTTAGTAAGATAAAGTCTATCTATTCTTCCAAGATAATATTCATAGTCAAGTACAATAGTTTTATTTGTTACTGCTGTTTCTGATCTTGTGGATGCAAAAAGTCTAGATTCAAAACTAAATGGAGAATCTGTAGATGTAGATGGATCGTATACATCTACTCTTGGTCTCAGATCGATAAAGTCAGATGCTCTTTTATCGAGAACAAGTGGAATTTGACTCTTATAATCAAGAGAATTGTAACTATTAACAGATTCTACAGTTCCTGTGCTTTCATCTGTTGAGAAGAAGTCAAAAATAATTCTTATTTTTCTTGTTGGTTCTGGAGCGTCAGACTTTCTAGTAATTCTTGCAAAATCGCAAAATTCTTCTCTATGACCGTCATCAAAAATATAATTAGAAGTAATATTTCTATCACCAATATTAACTGTATTGAGGATAGCAGTAATCCCAGACTCACTTAATGCAATTTGTTCTTCTAATTCAAATGTCTTATCATTTTCATACACAAAATCCAACTGTGTGCCACTAACGATACTTACAACTCTAGCAACTGCTCCAGAAGAAGCTCCAATAAATGTTTCTCCGATAATTGCATTATTTGTAAATGTATCACTCTGAGACGAAACAACAATTGAAGGTAAATCTGGATTTGCAGTGTCATTCGACTCAAATATTCCTAGAATTTCAAGAGCATCAGGAACATTTAAGGAAATTGTGTCATCTTGAACTCTAGTTCCATACACTGCACTGAATGTCAGTCCATCATTAAAGGTTGTAGATCCAATACCTGCTCCAACATTTTGAGACCTGTCTATGATAAGATCAGAACATCTAGTAACAGTTTTTACCTTTGATGTTAACTTAGTTCTCTTTGCAGTTACAGTTAATGTTGCATTTCCAGTTCTTGACAGATTGATAATAGTAATCTGCTTTAAATCTGCACTAATAGTTACTTGAGAACTTCTAATAAGTTCTTTATGTCCAGTTTCCCAAGTTAAGATATAATTATTCTCAGTAAATGGTTCTAAAATTAAATCATTATCCCCAAGATCATTTATATTGAAAGAGAAAGAAGTTCCTGTTACATTTCCAGTAATTTGCTTTCTTACAATATAGTTACTATCAAGTAAATTTATAGATGATACAAATGGATTTTGCAGACTGATAATTTTTCCTGCATCATCTGCTTTTTCGAGGAATGGAACAATTACATCAAAGTCGGTAACTGTTATAGTTGTTCCTGGTAATGTACCATCACAGACACCTGCAACAGAAGGAACTGCTACAAGACTTAATGTACCACTATCGACACCAGAGGCAACTCTGTTGAAAGTTGGAAGAGTTCCACTTGGTTTTGAGTATCTAACAATATCACCTACTTTAACTAGAGAACTAAAATTAGATACACTAGGTGAAGTAGCAACACCATTAGAAGTAATTGAAAATTGACTCGATTCTGTAAATGATTTCTTATCACTAATCAGTGCAGTATTTGCAGCAAAGGTAGATAAACCAACAGTTCTACCGATTGACTTTACATCAGAAATATCGTGATCTGAAAGTGCTGTGATATTTCTACCTACATCAAGTCCATCAATTTCAATTGGTTCATTAAGTTGGAATTGACCACTTACATCTGTCAACTTCAGTAAAGTTGCATTAGATACTGCAGCATTAGTGATACCAGTTGCTCCACTAAACTTTCCTTTTACATGAGCAGCATTTTGTGCTGTTAATGCAAATCCAACAGTAACATTTGTAAATGTTTGAATATCAAAAAGTTTTAAATCATATCTAGATGTTCCTACGCCTGAAATTGATTTTTGATTGTAATCATAAACTCTTGCATTTCCGATTACATTACCAGCAGTGGGCAATCCAGTAGTAGCAAGTCTTTCATCTCTTAAATCTACAAAATAAGACATTCCAAGAGTTGGAGAACCATAGACATTCTCTACTTGAATATTGTTTCCAATTCTAACTGGAACACCAATATTCTCTTTTGATCTAGTAGTTCTTGGTTTTACAACATCGATTGAAGATGTTGAAACTTTATCAATTTCATATCCCCTTACATATGCTTTACCAGGAGATACTTGAAGTGTAAAAATTTCATCTGATGCCGTATTGCCATTTTGAGTTAATTGAGTTGGAAGATATATTCCGTTATTGCCAACTCTATCATTTAGAGATTCTCTAATATCAATAGAAAATGGTTTGATATAATAATCTCCAGATTCATCATATGTTCTTCTTGCAAGTTCATCTTTGAAGATGTTATAATCTGTTTTATTGACAATTTTTTCTACAACTCCATTTTCAACACGGAGAAGTTCTACAAAATTAACATCATTATTATCATCTAATGACTTCTTAGTTAAAGTTGCAGTCAGTTTAAATCTATCAGCTCCAGGAGCAGACTCGTTTGAAAAACCTTGTGCGTTATCATAAAGATCAGGATATTCTGACGATGCTGTTACAATTTCCTCTTTGATGAGAAGACCAACTTTATAAGATGGTTTATCAGAGTATTGATCAAGAACTACAGTAGATGTAGGTGCTTTTACAAAATAACCTCTAATAAAAAATACTCCTTCACTTAAAGATGCAGAAGAACCAATTTTTGTTGACTCAGAAACAATACATCTAGCAAATAAATTATTTGCTGCAATTGTAGTAGATGAAAAATTAATATCAGATAAAGTAATCAGATTTTCACCATCTTGAAATATTTTTGATTCTCTATCAGTTCCAGAACCACTATACTTAATATATAAAGTATCAAATCCATCCTCAGATTCGATTGCAGTCAGTCTGTTTACTACAGTTGCTTTTACACCAGAAGTTTCTCCTTGAATCTCAATCTTATTATCAACAAGATACTTTGTGTAAGAAGAAACAGGAATATCCAAGAAAGTTGGATCAATTCTTACTGCAAAGTAACTGTTATCATAAAAAATTCCACCTGGAATAACTACAGATCCTTCTTTAAAGAAGTGTTGTCCAAACTTTTCAATCTGTCCCTGAAGAATAGATTGAAGTGTAGTTAATTCTCTAGACTGGATTGGAAATCCAGGTTTGAACAGAACCTTATTATAGTTCTTGTCTTCATTGAAATCATCAAAATATGGAGAGACATTTAAATTGGTGTTCTGGGTCATGTTCTTAGAACTCTACTACGATTTTTACTTCTTCTTTTTGTGATGAGGACCTAGTGATTGGTGCTCTATTGTCAATGTAAATAATTTCACCTGAATATCTTTCAACATCTGGATTTGCTTTTCCTGAGCTGAAAGTTTGTCCTAATTCAATAAATTTGCCACCAACAGTTATGGTGTTTTGATTATCAAATGCAATATCAGGTATCAATGCGTTTCCAGTTACTGTTGTACAGGTAATTGTATTTGCAGCACCAACAAAATCAAGGAGTTTGTATCCATTATTTGCAATAGTCGATAAACCAACTGGTTGATAGTATTTTAATACTCCAGTGGTTCTATTCCATGATGCAACATAACCAACCGCAGTAGAACCAACACCAACTGTTTGTCTTATCTCTGCATTTACTGGATATAAAGTGTCGGCTGTATTTCCAGCACCAACTGGTCTCAGTTTTAATGCACTAAGATTAGTTGCGGTAGAAGTATTTATCAACTGTGTTTGACTTCCATGTACACGAGGATTCTTTACAATACCTACTCTTGAGAAAGTATTTCCAATCACATAATCAGGGTCTGCATCATACTTTGAATAGACCATGACTCTGTATGCACCAAGTTCACGGTAGATGTCATTTCCATGACCACCTTTTGGGGGAACTGGTACTTCAAATAACGCTCCAGAACCAGATGTTACTGGAGTTGATCCACCTGATGTAGTACTAAAGTTTAATAATGCTTTTGTATATTCTGTTCCACCACTTGTAACTACAACAGAAGTTACTTCTCCTCCAGTAATTGTTACTGAGGCAAGTCCACCACTTCCATCACCAAGAATAGGAACATTGGAGACTGTTCCAGTGGTTGCACCACCCTGTAGGACATATCCAGATCCTCTTGATTTAATTACTGTAGTTTCAATTTTACCTTCTATTGAGGCATTTTTGATTGATGCTGTGTTAACATCTCCCCAATTTCTTGGAACTGGAATATATTTCTCTGTAGTAAATTTAATGATGTCCGCTGGAGGAATTGTAAATAGATATTTCCATAAGTAACCATCTGAACCGTTGCCTGCAATTTGTGGAACGGTATCTACAAAATTTGGTTCGTTTAGTGATTTCTGACCAGTTGGATAATCTGGATTTGATCCATTATTTAAGCAAAGATAAACTTTATACTCAGAGTTTACAACATAAAAACGAGACTCATACAAAGTCTTTGAACTTGTCTGAGGTGCTGCATTATATACATCATAGTTATTTCTATACATGTCATAAGTAATACCTGAAGTCCAATCGATTCTAGGAACTACTCTTGCAACATCATTTGTTGTGACTCTTTTCAAAAAGAGCATAGAGTCATGATATGAATCCTCCTGTTCAAAAGAATCTTTTGGTTCTGGGGGATTTGTTGACCAATCATTCGTTCCATAATTACCAACTGAAGTATTATTTGGATTTGGATGACCCAAGAAAGTGTAATAATAATTAGCGGTCGTACCAATACCCGTCAAACTTTTTGAAAAAGTTTCCGCATTCAATATTCTAAATTGATCAGTGATTATGGCAGGCATGTCGAGCGTTTTTTTGATTATTTATACTGAATTTAGTAAGCTACTCTTAATTGTAGAAGTCTAGACACATGTGCTGATGTTTCAATACCAGCGATTCCATTTTGATTGTAGAAAGTAAATGACTTAGCAGTAGATACAGATCTAGTTCCTGTATTTATGGTGCCCCAACTATATGTACCAAAAGTTCCTGAATTTGGTTGATTTGCAGTATTAATTCCTGCAAGAGAATTAACATTAGCAGATACACGAATTATTGAAGACCCAATAGAAGTAACTTTGCTTGCATAATAAACATTATCAACAAAATTAGTACTAATAGCAACAACAGAATTTACATCACCTACGATTGATGTAACTCCTGCACCAAGAGTAGTATTTCTAATTACAAAGTAGTCTCCTGCGGTGATACCTGGTCTTGAAACTTTACCTGCAGGAGCAGCACTATCATAAATTACATCACTTGGTCGTAAATCAAATTCAATCATAGGTGTTGTAGTGTTAATGCCACTTGTACTAGCACCAATGCTGGTAATCACACCATAATCACCAGAATAAGTAACATTCTTAAATTCTTCTACAACTACTGTAGTTCCAACGCCAACTACTCTAACATCATTCAATGTTTGACCAAGATTATCTACATTTTGGAATGCCCAAGAATCATTGATGTACATCTTAGTAGAAGTTTCATCGAAAGGAGCAATAAGATTACTTGCTGGGAAATATTGTGGTTCAAGATAATCTCTTTCTTTGGAGATAACAATACCATCAATAATTAAGTCAGAAGTCTGCTTAGTCCACTCTACGGGTCTCTTAAATGTAGAATCAGTTACAATACCAACACCACCATATGTTTCGGTTTCTACAGTATCAGAAGCAATCAATTCATAGATGATTCTTTGATCTTGTGAGAAAATGTTACCTTGTCTTTGTAATCTAAGTCTATCACCAGGTTTGATAGATTCATCGACATCAATTTCTCTAAAGTCAGAAGCAGAACCTGTATAGAAATAAATTTTAAAATTACTTCCAAACTTTGGTGCTTCTCTAAATTCTAATCTTGTGCCACTTGTAAATACATAATCAACATTTGGTTTTTGTAAGACATCATTTAAGAATATCAACAGATTGTTAGCAAGTATGATTCCAGAACCTTGTTGTGCCACAATACTGTAATATTCTTTATTAGTTTTTGTTCTAGTAAGTAAGAATGATTTTTTGAAACCATTGAACTGATTACTAAAATCATCCAGTTCAATAAGTTGACCAAATGCCCAACCTGCAAATTTATCTTGATACTTATTGACAACAGTTACCACAAAATTGCTTGTTCCGATACCTACAGTGTTGAATGGAAGACCAGATAATGTGAGTACATCATTAACTTCATAACCAGATCCTCGATCTGACATTTTGAAATTAACAATACTTCCTCCAGTACCAACTACAACATCCATCTTAGCACCTGATCCATTTCCACCAACAAGATCTAAGTTTGTATATGGCGCAGGGGCATCTATAGTCACTAAAGGTGGATTAGCAGTACTATATCCAGATCCACTAGTTGCAATAGTGAAAGAGGTTACGACTCCAGCGAATACATTTGCAATCACAGACGCACCGATACCAACTCCAAGAGTATCCGCGATAGAAACTCTTGGGGCGCTCAGATATCCAGATCCACCAGTAGAAAGACCAATAGACTGAATTGAACCACTAGAAACAGATGCTACTGCAAGTGCTTGTCTTGGAACTTGATATCCACTACCAATACCAACTGAGAACTCATTAATAATTCCTCCCTTTGGTAAATCCCCATTTGGTCCAGTTCCAGTGAAGTCAATTGTTTGTCCAACACCAGTTATCTGATAATCTGACTTCTGAATTGATCCAACATCACCATAGAATGGTTTTTGGAAGATGTTATCGATAAGAATAGCGCCAAATGAAGAACTGATCCCAGTAACTGTTTGCCCATTCTCCTTGAGATCAAACTTATCTGTAGATCCATCAAACTCTTCAGAAATATCATCAAGAATCTTATTTGTGGTGTAATCTAATCTATAGTATGCTCTACCTGAAAATGTAGATCTGGTAGTCAAACTTCCAATGCCAGTTGGACCATAAGGAACATCGGTGAAGTAAAGTTTACCATGATCAATTCTATAATCACCAGAAAGAACTGTAGTTGCAGCACCTACAGTATGTGCAGCAGCGACTGTTCCCATTTGTCCACGAATGACCGCAAGTCTGTTTGTCAATCCAACTCCAACTAATTGAACTTTTAATATTTCATCTTCAATCTTAATAAGAGACTTACCTTTGATATTTGAGATATCATTTACTGTTACTGTGGTTGATCCGATTCCTACTGCTTGTGAAAGTCCGATACTTACATCCTTTCTGGCAACAGGACTTTGAATAATATTATCAACTGTGATAATTGATCTAGAAGTTGCAAGGTCACTTGGAACTGCAAGACTATGTGTAGATCCAATTCCAGTTACAGACATAAATGTAACTGCTGTTCCTGCGGATGCTTCAGAAGAACCTATGGCAAGTTTGAATTGATTATCGGTAACTTTTATAGCAAATACTGCACTAGGTAGTTTGTCAGTTGCAGCAATACCAATTCCTGGTGAACTGGTAGTGTCAATTCCAATAACTGTACCAGTATTTTGTGACTTATTAGTTGGAGAATATAAAAGTCTTTCTCCAGTATTGAAATTATGACGAGGAATTGTTATAGTGTTGGTTGATGTATTGATAGATGCTGGATCAAATGTATGATAGAATACAGTGTCTCCACCAGTTGCTATTGAGAATGTTGACATTCCAACAATACCGCCACCAATACTTGTAGTATATCCAGTAAACTGTGGACTGATGTCATCAATCATCAGAACCTTATTTGTGATTGATTCATTGTAGTCAGTGATTACTTTAGAATCAAATATGATGAACTTGGACAGATTTGCTACATTTGTATCTTCTGATGCAAGGTCATAGAACATTCTGGTATGTACAGATGCACTACTTGGAATTACAATATCAAGATCAAGTTGAGTATCTGTGATGCTCATTCCAACTCTGGTTCCAGCACCATTAAGTACTTGAAGATCTGAGAAATTTTTATATCCAGAAGTGTGATCTAAACTATTAACAGATTCTTTCCAGTGCTCATACGCAACTTCACCACGAATACTATATGCAAATCTTTGATAGTAATCACTATCATGAATGTGTTGAAGAGACGAATTTAACTTACCGATATCATCTTTCCATTCACTTACATCTTCTACCGTACTACCAACATTTAGATCGAAATCAAACTCAAATACATCTTCAACGGTTGCTTTAAAGTTTCCAACTTGTCCTCTAATAATATCTCCTTTTTTGAAAGGTTCTGAAACTTTTTTAACTTTCAATGTTTCAGTTTGTGGATCCCATCCATTCAATGCGACAAGTCCAGATGCATCTCCATTGTTTACAATGATCTTCTCATTTTCTAAGAATTGAACTTTTTCAAATTCTGGAGTGAATACTGCTAACTCATCTGCTTTGATAACTCTACCAAATGAATTTGTTGCATCAAATGATCCTCCAGTAGATCCAATTCCTGCAATTGAGTATGAAACACTTTCAGTTCCAGATATAGTGTTAATTCCAGTTACAGTAAAGTAACGATAGTCATAATCACTAGAATTATAACCATCGGCAGAATTTGTAATTTTGATATTTTCAACATAAATTTTATCATTAATTGCAAATGGGAATGGATTTGCAGTAGTAAATCCAGCGTTAGGTGCTCTAAGTGAAAGAGTATTTGTTGCTAAATTCGAAACAGCATTAGTTACTCTAACACCATTAGAGTTAACTGTTGGAACGATTCTAAGATCTTCATTCAGATTACTATCATTTGAAACAATCTCAACATCAAATACTGAACTACTCTGAAGAATTGTTCTTGTTTGGATATTTGAATTTCCAATGGCAACAACAATTGGAGCAGAAGTATAATTTCTTCCACCAGTAGTAATTCCAATTGACCTTAAAGTCAAAATATTTTTTAGTTTTAGGATTACATTAGAATCTGCTTTTGGTGCGAGAGTTTTATCCTCAAGAAACTCAATTCCCTGTTCAATTACTTTATCATCAATAATTTGACCAATCTCTGATGTATTGACTTTTAAGATTGCAGCAGATCCAGTAGTTGATGCTATTGATGTTACAATTGGGAGTCCTTTCAAATATTTTCCAGGATTGACAACCTTAACTGAATGTATTCCTCCTTGCTCAAAAGAAGAACTTGTGGAGTAGAATGCACTGCTAAATCCTGCAGAAGTATATGAAGTTGTTTCCGCACTTCCAACTAAGGTAAAGTTAAATGTGGTAGTACCAACTCCCGTAATTCTATGTTTTTTGTTATACTTAGATTCAACTATAGAAATGTTTGAATAAAAATCTACATCAGTATTGGCCGATGATGGATAAGTATTTGTATACTTTATTCCATCTCCTTCAATTCTGTAGAACAATTCTTTTGGAAGATTTTCTGAAACATCAATATTAATTACTGTAGATGTATTTGAATTTCCAAATGTTCCAACTTTTCTAATTAAAGTAGACTCATATCTAGATTTAAATTCCTTATCAGTGTAGAAATTAATATCATAATCGATGAGACTTGGATGTGAAGCAGCGATAGAAACCTTTCCACCTTTATAAAATTCTAATCTAGGATTAACCTTAGATATTTCATGTGTACCATGACCTTGATTAGAAATTGTGATATTATCATAAGGGAATTTTGAAATATCTGCTTTGCTATCAGATAATTTAATTTTATCATCAGATATTTTAATTACATAATATTCTCTATTGTCTTGTAATGGAGTTGCAATACCAACAGAGTTAGTATAGATTACAATATCTCCAGTTTCAAAATCATGCCCTTCAATGGTGATTTCTGATGTTGATCCAATAGCAACCGCAGTAGAAGCAAAAGATACAGGATTGACTACAAGTTTTTTCAGAGCACTATTGAATTTAAATGTATATTCTTGTGTTCTGCTAGGAGTTACATTCAGTCTAACTTCATCTTTTGCTTTTAATGTATGCTGGGTATCAAGAACAACTTGTGCAGATACTTTTTTAGCAACAGCAGTAAGATTTTCTTTTTCTACTTCAAATGAATGATTGGTCCCATTTGAACCAGTAAAGTAAATGTAAGAAGAACTAGCGACTCCAGCCTTTGATGTCGTAATACCAACAAAGTCTTTTGCAAATTTTACCGTATATAATGATGATGCAACATCATTAAGCAGGAAGGTATTAGTGAGAGCAAAATTTGGAGATGCAAAAATAGATCCACCAGCAGAAACATATTCTACTTTATCGCCAGTCTTGAATCTATGATTTGGCAGATATATTGCTCTAGGAGGAATGGAAACTGTAACATTAGTGCTACCAGCAGTTCCAACCACAACAGAACTATATGTTGTTCCAATTCCAACAGACTTTGGTGCATCAAATGTTTGTTTGTACCCTAAATCAATATTTTTATTTTCTAACTTAGTTCCGAATTCAAATGTAAACCGTGTTGGAACTTTTTCTACTGCAACACCATTATTGTGAGCAGATGCTGTGGTATTATTATGTGATCTAGTAACTTTATAATTGTTATTCACTAAATCAACATTAGTAATTAACATTTGCTCATTGCCAACCTTGATCACATCACCCGTAGTAAATTTACGAGTAATTGTAGTTTCTGATAATTGAATTGAAGTGGAAAATCCAGTAACAGTGGTTGCAGCAATACCAGCGGAAAGTGTAGTAGAAACAGTGGTTATACCAACAGTTCTAAATCCTTCAATATTTTTATAAAGTGATGAAGAAATACCAGAAATTTCTACAATATCAGAATCCACAAATCCATGAGGTAATGTAGAAATTCCAGTTATTGTGTTATCCTTAACAGATAAAATTATATTTTCGACTACGGAATCAGTTGTTATTATTGAGTCAATATTTTTTCCAAGAATCTCTTCAATTTCAGCATCAATAGATGTATCGGAAAAATTTATTTGTGCTCCAACTTTGTAATTTTTTCCAGAATTTTCTATAGTAATAGAATCAATTCTAGAACTCTTTACTGCAGATACTTCAACATGCGATCTAGATTCTAAAATTTCGGACAGGAATGGATAATCTCTAGAAGGATCATTCAATCCCAAATGTGATACATTTCTCTTGTAATCTCCACTATTCAAATAATTATCTAATTGATTAACTGATAAATCATAATTAAATTCATCGGAGTGATTGTAATGAGATTTAGTGATATATGGATATGCAAGATTTCCATTAACATCTAATGTTGAGAAATATGCATATGTTCCATTTGGAAAATCTGAGTTTACAAGATATCTACCATTATATTCATCAAGATCACCACTTGCTTTATAGACATAATCTTGTGCAAAATATCCATTAGCGAAACCAGGTGGTCTTAAATCAGGTGTTGTGATTACATCTACCTCATAACTTGAATATATTTTCTTAATACCACCAGTTCCAGTATTATCAGGAATTGCTTTTCCATTTCCATATGGACCATAGATTGGATTTCCATCATATGCCCAACCAATAATTGGAGAGTGTGAAAGTCCTGTTGTTTTCTCTGCTAATGTCCCTCCACCTTGAGTAACAATATTGTCACTCAGTAAATTACGATAAAACTTACCTGGATAGAACGAAACTAATTTATTTTGTCTAGATGATGTAGTAGACTTAATTTGAACTAAATCCTTGTACAAAGAATTACTCAGTACATTAGAGTATCTTTGAATGTTATTAATTTTCCACTCATGAATTTCAGAATTTAGTTTTACATCCTTTCCTGTTGGAATAACTTCAATAACTGTATTATCATCATATCCAGTTCCTCCATTAATAATCGTAATTGCAGTAATTACGCCATCAACAGTAGTTGCAGTCAGTTCTGCAAGTCTTCCTTTTCCGACAACTCTTACAGTTGGTGGTGTAGTGTATTCAGATCCTCCATCTGCAATATAAATGCTTTGAATTTTTCCTGCAGAAACTAAAGGTCTAATATCAGCATCTTTTCCTGTAAGAACTTTTACTTGTGGAGTCTTATTGTAATTTACAATATTAGTTGAACCATATCCAATTCCGCCAGAGCGTATAAAGACACTTTCAAGACCACCACGCACAACTGGAGTTGCAGTAGCATTGTAATATGAGGGAACACTGGTAGTTTCTCCTACAGATACCAATCCATTTATTGTGACTACAATATCAGGATATTTGAAAGTATGTGTTCCTACTCCAACACTAGAAAGATCAGCATATATCTTATTATCGTAATTTACACTAGTAATACTAGATGCTGTTCCTGCTTCACTTAACTTAAATCTGTGATTATCTAATACAGTTACTTTATAGTACGATGTTGTTGCTAATCCTGTTATGGGAGTTCCATCTACAGAGTATACTACATTATCACCACTCTTGAACTTGTGGTTTCTTGCATAGATGTAATTGTTTGCAGTATTGACTCCAACAAAAGATGAGAAAATATCTTTTTGATCTGAAGGCGGCCAAGCAATACCATCAACAATTACTTTTTTGTTGGAAAAGTCATTACTACTTTCATTTACAACAATTTTATCAATTACTTTTCTAATTTGTCTTGATCTCAGTGTATGGTCTTGATTACCAAAAGCATTGAAGTCAATCAGATTAGTTTTTGCTAAAGCATCTGCTTTTGAAGTTGCAAGAGAATATGATGTATTATCATGCTTTGCAATAAAGTAAATCGCTCCAGATGAAAGTCTATCAGTAGAAAAACCAACTGCAGTACTACCAATACCAACAGGTGTTCCACTAGCAACATATGTGACTTCTTCACCATCTAAGAACTTATGTTCATTTGTAATTGTTACTCTATCAGTTAAAAGATTTACATTGAAATCTGTAAATGATGATGAATGGGTAAATCCTCTCAGTCTTGCTTCACAAACAGATGAAGAACCGTTTCCACCAGAAATAGTTACAGATGGTGTTTCAATATAGTCAAATCCAGGATTTGTTAAAGTAATCCCTTCTATTGATCCTTCAAAGTTTCCGTGAACTACTGATCCAGATCCAATAGTATCTGCAACAGAAACTTGTGGTGCATTTATGATATCGAATTCAGATCCAGAATTTAATATGTTAACTTGTTCAATTTGACCATAAAAAATTGCATCTGAAGAAATTGGAGAATCAAACTCAACACCATTTAATGATACACCTACAGCACCTACAATATCTTTATGGTCTACTGCTGGTTTTGGTGTTTTATTGATTTTTTTAAAATTATTTTGATTAATTAATGAAGAACCATGCAAAGATGATGGAGTTATACTTGTTTGGTTAACATAAACTTTTTCTCCATTCAAAAATCCATGAGCATTGACATTAATTGAAGTAGTAGCAAATGATACATTTTCAATAGAAGATTGACTAAGTGC
>Ga0163111_10000257_pt1 | contig 31373 bp, 36 predicted proteins | sample CRUFie1St18metaG_FD_109645 | JGI IMG/M metagenome (GOLD analysis project Ga0163111, IMG submission 109645) | Marine microbial communities from the Costa Rica Dome - CRUD Field 142mm St18 metaG | ecosystem: Environmental > Aquatic > Marine > Oceanic > Photic zone | place: Costa Rica: the Eastern...
AGGTTTAGTAAGAGATATAGTAGTTCCTCAAGAATTAATAGATAACGGTACTTACGTTAATCCAACAGGAGAATATAAATTAACTCATTGTTTTAATATTTGCGGTAACGCACCTTGTCCACCTGAACCATGTGAAAACGGTTTAATTACGTCTAACGCTTATCAACAGTGTTTAAATGGTGGTCAAGCTTTAATAGTATTTGAATGGGATACTGAATGTGAAGTAGAATCTGTCGAGTATTCCAACGCTGAAGGAGCTGGTCCATATCTGTATGGAGTGAATCCTGATGCTATTAACTTTGGAGTATATGCAGGTAATGGTCAAATGCCTCCTAATTGGGAAGTAGAACATCAATTAGTAGTCAATTTCTTAGATGGTTCTCAATCAGAACCAATTTACTTTACTCCAGAACCTTGTATAGAAGGGTGTACTAATCCTGATTCTGAATCTTACAACCCATGGGCTACAGTAGATGATGGTTCTTGTTCGGGTACTACTTGTGATGAAGAATTATATCACCAAATTACTATGCAAATTATGTTAGATAACTGGCCTAATGAGACTAGTTGGACAATGAATAGTGCTGGTGTAATCGGTGAAGCTGTAGTAGGAGAATATAATTTTAACGATATAGGACAAACTTATACTTATGAATTTTGTGTAGACAAAAATGCAGGATTCGAATTTATTATTAACGATACTTATGGTGACGGTATTGCAGGAACAACCTCAGGAGGTTCAATGGACGGCTTTGTAAGAATATACGATTGTAACGGAGATATGATTTGGGAATTAGATCCTGATTTCGGTACAGTAGCTTACTCAGGTCAACAGTTTGGAATCGATTGTGAAGGAGGAGAAGATATTTACGGCTGTACAGATCCTGCTTACCAATCTTATAACCCTGAAGCTACCATAGATGATGGTTCTTGTTCTGAACTTCATATTATAGGGTGTACTGATGAAAATTCAATCAACTATAATCCTGATGCTACATTACAAGAATTAGTACCTGTTTGCGATTATAACTTAATTATTCAAGATGCAGCATCAGACGGATGGGGTAATTCTTGGATAGGAGTTTCTCAAGGAGGAGTTGCTTTAGGAACATTTACTATGGGACCTGGCTTAGCTGAACAGGTATTTCCACTACAATTAACTTCATCAGCTGAAGTAGTAGTTCAGTACTTCGAAGTAGGTAATCCTCAAACTACACCAGAAGAGTTAGAATTCCAAACATTACAAAATTCTTTCCTTATAGAAGGCCCAGATGGAGAAATATTATTAGATGGAGGATTAAATCCTTTTGCTGATAACGGACAAGGAGCATTACAGAACTTTGAATCTCCTTTCTTTACAAAATATTCTGCTTTACCGTTCTGCGGTACAGTATGTATTCCTATCGTAGAAGGATGTACAGATCCAGATTCATTAAATTATAATGAATTAGCTAACGTAGATGATGGGACTTGTATTCCAATTATTGAAGGTTGTATGAATGAATTTGCATTTAACTATAACCCTGAAGCTACCGTAGATGACGGTTCATGTATAGAAGTAATAGTTGGTTGTATGGATCCAGCTTCATTTAATTACAATCCTGATGCTAATACACCAGGAGATTGTATTGCAGTTGTAGAAGGCTGTATGGATCCAACTTCATTTAATTATAATGAAAATGCTAACGTAGACGATGGTTCATGTATCCCAGTAGTAGAAGGATGTATGGATGTTAATTCTATTAATTATAATCCTGATGCTAACGTAGACGATGGAACTTGTATTCCAATTGTAGAAGGGTGTACTGACCCAGATTCATTTAACTTTAATGTAGATGCTAACGTAGATGATGGAAGTTGTATTCCTGTTGTTTATGGATGTACTAACCCTGACTCATTTAATTACAATCCAGATGCTAATGTAGATAATGGTACTTGTGAAGAAGTAGTATTTGGATGTACTAATCCAGATTCATTTAATTATAACCCAGATGCTAATACTGATAACGGTACTTGTATAGATATAGTATACGGCTGTACAGATAATACTTCATTAAATTATAATCCTGAAGCTAATACAGATGATGGTTCTTGTATTCCTATCTTAGCAGGTTGTACTGATCCAGATTCATTTAATTACAATCCATTAGCTAATACTGATGATGGAAGTTGTATACCAATAGTTTATGGTTGTACAGATCCAAATGCATTTAATTACAACCCAGATGCTAATACAGAAGATTTTAGCTGTGTAGATATAATTTACGGTTGTATGGATCCTGACTCAGTTAATTACAACCCTGAGGCTAATGTAGATAACGGTACTTGTATTACTGCAGTTGTAGGCTGTACAGATCCTGAATCTTATAATTATAACCCTGAAGCTAACGTTTCAGATCCTGAAGCTTGTTTATATGATGCAGGTTGTATTACAGGTCCAGGTGAGCCATATTGGTTAAATAATCAATGTTATGCTTGGGTAATAGATGTAGATAACTACTGCTGTGATAACGAATGGGATCCAGTATGTCAAGAAATGTATAATTATTGCGAAAATGGCTGGCCAGAAGGAATGGATATAAATGGTATGTTTAACAGATCATTTAATAGAATAGTCGTTTATCCAAACCCAACTAGCGATATAATAAATATTGACTCTACAGTAGATATAACTTACTCAGTATATGACATAACCGGTAGAGTAATAATTAAAGATTCTAATAAAAAAGAAGTTGATCTAAGTAATGCTGAATCAGGAGTTTACTTCTTAAACATCAGATATGAGGATCAAATATTTAATAAAAGAATAATAAAACAATAAAATGAGAAAATTATTAATACTATTTTTAGTAATACCGTTCTTAGGTTTTAGTCAAGATCCAGAACCTAAGCAAGAAAAAAAATTCGATAAAGTAAAAAAGGATTTAAAAAAGACTTTTAAGTTTTCTACCTTTTATGCTGCTGTTAACGGAGGTACTTCTTTATCAGATAAAAATCAATTTTCAGTTAATACCGGACAATTAGTCTCTAGTGTAGTTGAAACACCTTTTGATTACTCGTTAGCATTTGGAGTAAGAAAGATAGCACGTTTTCAATATGAAAATAGAGCTAATGTATTTTACAACGGTACTGAAGAATCTTTTTCAGATAATGCTACTTTAGGTAAAATTAAAGGATTTGAATTTTTATTTGAAGGAGATTTTAGAAGAATACAAGGAGTAAAATATGTAGACCAGCATCACTTTTTAAGATATGTAGCTGACGATTGGGTTGCTAAGGTTGAATATTTAGTAGGAGGTTTTATTGATATTGAATATTTTCAAGCTTCTCAACGATATAAAAGAAACCTTACTAGAGAATTATCAGTAAATGCAGGAGTAGCACAGAGATTATCAGAACCTTACGGTTATGATCCACTTGCTGAATGGATGTTAAGTAATAATAACTTACATTATACTTGGTTAGCTATACAAGAAGGCTATCAAGTAAACTTTAATGGAGGTGGAGATATAGAATATCTTAATCCAGCTGGTAATGTAGTAGCAACTAGTACTGAAGTTTGGGAAGAAGTAATTATTCCTCAAGTATTAGTTGATTACGTAGAAAAAAAGAAAGATGAAGCTCCATTAAAATTGGAGTATTCTCTAATATTAGGATTCGATTACTATAAGTACCAAAAAGATTTTTGGTTACATGCATGGGGTAACGTTATGCCTTATCATGTAAAGCAAGGGGATGAGTATTCTTACCATAATTATAATGGAGGACAGTGGGTAGATTATTCAGGAGGTCTAATTTTTGGATATAAATTAAATAGATCACTTGGATTATTTGCTGAGGGTACTTACAACAAGTATTGGAATAGAAATTGGCATAAATTTTCAGTAGGAGTTAATTATATAATATTTTAATAAAAAATGGCAAAGGCAAAGGAATTAAGCGAAAACACTAGTTTTACAGTCAGTCTACAAACTTTAGGAGGTATAGCAGCGGGTATTGCTGCAATAGTAGGTATGTGGTTTGCTTTACAAGCTGATATAGCTGAAGCAAAAGAACTACCTGTCGCCCCGCCACCTGATGTTACGAGAATGGAATATGATATGAAAGATCAATTAATCCGTCAAACGATTATGACTACGCAAGAGGATGTTCAGGAGTTGAAGCAAGACATGAAACGTATTGAGGATAAGATTGATAAATTAAGATAATTTATTATGAAAAAATTTATACTCAGTAGTTTACTTTTATTTATCTCACATACAATGTTTGGTCAAATAGAAGTAAAATACTTTAATGCAGGTTGGAATGGTGCTAATGATGTTGATTGGGTAAGTAAACTATCCGATTGTGATTTAGAAAGATACGATGTAGGAGCAGTTCCAGCAGATGCTAGTAAATATAAAGTTGTAGTAGTTCCTACTATAATTATATTTCAAGATGGTGAAGAAGTAGAAAGATATCAAGCTGATCTTAGTTTTAAGATGAGCGCTACAAGAGAAGAAGTTCAGGATTACATAGATGAACTAGTAATGAGCGCATTTTAACAATATGCTCTGGAAAATAATAATTATATCGTTAGCCTCTATTGGGTATGCTTATTTAGCTATAACTTCAAAAGCTAGAGAGTTAAACGATAAATACGAAGAAGAAAAAAAATAGGTTTTTAACTTAATTAGTTACATTATGATAAAATATTTAAAACGTAAATGGATGGGGTTTAAAAATTTATTTGATGACAATAATAACATCAACGAAAAATCAGTAGTAGGATTTATAGCTTTTGCAGTTATGGTAGTCTTCGCATTTGCTGATCTTATTACCGGATACATCGGAAAAGATTTAGTAATAAATGAAGTTATTTATAACTCGTTTGTATGGATAGTACTAGGAGCTTTTGGTATTGCTGAGGTAGGAAAAGTATTCGGGAAAAAAGAATAATATTAAAATTTGAATTATGGATTGTTACACTAGAGAACAAATTGAAGCCGCAATGGCTAGTAAAGGATATAAATACTTTACAGGAAATGGAAAAGACTATGACGTAAATATTATCGGAGTAAGAAATTCAGAAACTAAAGGTAGAGTTACTAATGCATTCGATGACTGTATTACAGTTTCTTATATGTTAGAAGGAGAATGGAAATTCCATTGCTTTAAATGCACTACTGATCCAGGCTCTCATTGGGTAGAAAATATTATGAGAAAAGAAGGCGTGGCTATTTTAAAACCAGGTCAATATAGAGGATCTCATAAATTAGGTTTACACCAAGGTAAGTATTTAGCTTTAAGACAACAAAAACCAGTTAAGGTTTATAGAGATAAAAATTTAGATAATAAATACGATTTATTAGAAGAATCAGTACAAGAAGGTATTTTCGGTATTAACATACATAGAGCTACTGGCAGAGCTGGAGGTAAGTCTACTAGAATTGATAAATGGTCAGCAGGATGTCAAGTGATTGCTGATAACGATGATTGGCATGAATTCTTAGATGTATGTCAGTCTGCTAGAGAAATATGGGGTAATTCTTTTACTTATACCCTTCTGGAAAGTAAAGATATAGTATAAAAGTTGCTTTTTCACTTATTTTTTCTTAAATTATAGTTATGGAAGAAAAACAACCAGATAAGAAACAACCTCAAGTAGTTGTAGTACAGAATAAAAGATTCCAAGGTTTACAAGGATATTTATTATTTGCAATACTAGGAGGTTTTGTAGCGTGGATGGTATGGGGGCAACCTAGAATCGATGTAGACGTAGAAGCTTACCAACTACAGATCAAACTATTAGAACAAAAAGTAGATTCTTTAAATACTAAAAATTTAATTTTAGAAAAAGAATCGGATTCTTTATATACTAAAATATCTACTTATACTAATAGAATTAATAATTTAAATACTAGAATTAATGTTATTCGGAAAGAAACTCAAGCTAAATTGGATGCTGTTAATGAGTACTCTACTAATGAGCTACAACAGTTTTTCACAGACAGATACGGATTCAACAAAGATAGTATTAACTAAGCCTGTTGCTAAATTAGTTATACAAGATATAATTGGCGGAGATCAATTAAAAATCCAACTTAAAACTACTGAAGAATTATTAGCTGAAACTAATAATAAATTAGATACTCAAGGTTTGCTTGTAGTAAACTTAGAAACTCAAATAAATAATTATCAAGGTATTATAGATGATTTAAATTCTAAAAGCAAAATACAAGATGATTTATCTAAAGATTTAGAAAAAGCTTTAAAAGCCCAAAGAAGACGTACTTTTTTATATAAGATAGGAACTATAGTTGGTGGAACTGCAACCTTACTATTATTAGTACAGAAATGAAAAAAATAAAAAAGGGCTTATTCCCATTCATTATAGCATTCTCAGCTCTTTCAGTCTCTGGCTCAGCTGCATTTTATTCAGTTTATGGATTAAGTAAATTGTTTGCAGGAGCTTCTTTTGAAGTTATTATAATGGCAGGTTCTTTAGAAGTAGCTAAATTAGTTACTGCTTCTTTACTTTATCAATATTGGAATAATATTAATAAGCTTCTTAGAACGTATCTTACTGTGGCTACAATAGTTTTAGTACTTATTACTAGTATGGGTATATACGGATTTTTAAGTGCTGCTTATCAAGATACTTATAGACAACTAACTATAAAAGAAAATCAAACATCTTTCTTAGAACAAAAGAGAGATTTTTATCAACTAGACGTTACAAGATATGATGAAGAACTTAAAAGAATTTCTAATAACATTAGTACTCTTTCCAATGCTAAATCTCAAACAATCCAAGTACGAGACACCTCGGTGGCTGGGGGCGTTAGAACAACCATCTCTACTTCCGAACTTAGACTTGCGAGTAAACGTATTGAAGCTGAAGAAGAAAATAGAAAAAATGTTCAATTTAAAAGAGAAATAGCAGCTGATAGTCTTCAAAAGTATCAATTGCAAATATTAGAATTAGAAAATAATTTTGATGTAGCAGGAGAATTAGGACCATTAGAGTATTTATCAGGTCTTACAGGTACTCCTATGGATAAAATTATTAACATTCTTCTTTTAGTAATAATATTCGTATTCGATCCGTTAGCAATATCTCTGGTAGTAGCAGCAAACTTTGCTTTCGCAAAAGCTTTTCCAAAAAGAAAAAAAAACCTCTATGGTGAAAAAGAACAAGATGAAGATACATGGGAAGAATTTATAGAAGACGAAACCTATGAAGCTACATCTGATAAGCTATACGATAAAGCTATTGAAGAAGCAAAAGGTTCTATTCCAGATGGACTAGAATTTAATAAAACCTATACACAAGAAGAAGTTTCTGAAGCATTTAAGAATATGGATGAAAAACGAATGGATATTATAGGTCAGAACGGTAATGATGGCTTACATTATGATAGTATTGAAAAAACTCTTGAAGAACCCTCAGGAAAAAAAATAGAAAAAATACTTAAAATTTCAAAAGAAGATGCTACTAATAAATCTTCTCTTAAAGAAAGACAAAAACTAAAAGATAATATACTAGTTCAGTATAAAGATGGTTCCCAAGGGTGGATTCCTAAAAAAGATTTTAAAGATAATCCAAATAAAATTAGATATTTTTAGTTTGAATATTAAATAATTTTTCTTATATTAATAATATGAATAAAGAAGTATATAAATTTTTAAAAGCAGAAGCTGAAGCTGATAAAGCAAAAGCATTAGCTAGTCTTAAATTACTAACTGATTATCCTTCTGGTATTGGAGATCACTCTACTAAAGACTATTGGGATAATTGTAATGAAGCTATAAAACTACTTGCATCAGCCGAGGAAAAGTTAGAAGTATTAGAGAAGTACTTTTCTTCTGAGAAAGGAATCATAAAAGGATAAATGAAATTACCGGTTATAAGATCTATTGCTTCCGATAGAAGCATAAATGAAAGAGATATAAGTACTACTATCAAAATTCTAGATACCATAGGTATGTCTAGAGGAATTTCAAGTACTGAATTAGATGTTATAGGTGAACTTCTTTCTAACTTGGAAGGAGCAAAAATAGTTATAGAACAGCATAGACATCATGGAGTTCCTCTTAGAGAAGCTTTAAACGGATTTATGCAAAGAGTTATTAAATCAGTTAAATAAATACACTATATGAGTGATAGAGAAATCATAAACGCTAAAAGACCTCCGTCTGCTAGAGAAGTACTTAAAAAAGAATACCCAACAATTTATAACGGTTATCAATCTATTATTGATGAGCAATTTGAATTATTTGCTAAGAAACATTTAGACTACGGGATGCATAATGTAAGTGCAGGGACTAATTTAGATAATTCTGATGAAATAGAATTTGCTATGACTGGATTATGGTATAGATTATCAGATAAAATTAATAGATGGAAGAATATGATTATCTCAGGTCGCGAAGCTCAAAACGAAACTATAATAGATACTTTTCAAGATGTAACTAACTACGGAATAATAGCTCAGTTAGTTAAGAGAGGTATGTGGAAAAACGACTAAATGCCTAAAAAATTAAAAGGTCCCGTTAAGAAGGTATGGGAATCTAAAATTAAACAGCAACCTTCTAAATACACTCATATATCGTATAGTTCATTAAGTACATATAATAAATGTCCTAAACTTTGGGAACTAATGTATTTAAGGAATGAAGTTCCTTTTACGCAAAATATATATACTTGCTTTGGTACTGCTATGCATGAAACTATTCAAGAATGGTTAACTATAATGTATCATGATAAAGTAAAAGCAGCTAATGATATAGATTTAAATAAGTTACTTTATGCTAATATGGTTAAGTCATATAAGCAAGGAAGAGCTATGATGAAAGGAGACCACTTTTCATCTTCGGACGAATTAACTCAATTTTGGTTAGATGGTAAACATATATTAGAATTTTTAAAGAAAAAAAGAGCTGGTTACTTTAGTACCAAGAATATGATGCTTGCTGGAGTAGAAACTTTACTTTATCAAGATATTAAACCAGGAGTTAAATTTAAAGGTTTAATAGACTTAGTATTTTATCACCCTAATATAGACGAATGGACTATAATGGATATAAAAACTTCTACTGCTGGATGGAGAGATAAACAAAAAAAGAATCCTAATTTAACTGCTCAAGTAGTTTTATATAAAGAATTCTTCTCTAGACAATTTGATATACCAAAAGAAAAAATAAACGTACAGTTTTTTATAGTTAAAAGAAGAGTACCAGCAGAAGCAGAGTTTGCTTCAATGCAAAGAAGAGTTCAAGAGTTTTCTCCTAACGCAGGTCCTAGAAAAACTAAACAAATAATTACTTCAATGAATAACTTTATTGATAATGTCTTAGATGAAGATGGAAAGTATCAAGATAAAGAATATAAATGTACGTCACCTTTAGGTAAATGTATAGAATGTAAAAATTATACTTAATGTTTTTGAAAAAGGTATATATTTATATATGTATATAATAATTAAGTTATGAGAAATAAAGATAAAAAACTTACAACCGTAAGATTAGATCCTAAATTATACGATGAATTTAAATTCCAATGCTTGAAAGATAATTTTTCTTTTCAAAAACTTGCCTCTCGAGCAATTTATCTTTATCTTAATGATAAAGACTTCAGAGTTAAATTACAAAAACAATTTTTAAAGTAGAAGTTATATGAAAGATATGTTAGGCTACATAGAAAAAGATAAACGTAAAAAAATATTACTCTTATGCGATGATATCAGAATGCATTCTGGTATAGGTAATATGGGTAAGGAAGTGGTACTAGGTAGTGCTCACCATTTTAATTGGGTAAATTTAGGTGCAGCAGTTAAGCATCCTGAAGAAGGAAAAGCTTTTGATCTATCTGATACAGTTAATCAAGAAATAGGTATTAATGATGCCTACGTACGTTTAATACCTTCATCAGGTTATGGCGATGCAAAAAAAGTAAGAGAACTTATAAAAGTAGAAAACCCAGATGCTATTTTTATTTTTACTGACCCTAGGTACTGGACTTGGTTATTTGAAATAGAAAGAGAAATAAGAAGTAAAATGCCAATTTTCTGGCTTAACATTTGGGACGACTACCCAGCTCCATTATATAATAAACCTTACTACGATTCTGTAGATGTATTGATGGCTATCTCTAAACAGACCAAAAATATTAATAAACTTGTATTAGGAGATAAAGCAAAGGATAAAGTTATAGAGTATGTACCTCATGGTATAAATACAAAACATTTCTTTCCTCTACAAGAAGGTCACGAACATTACTCAAAATTGTTAGAATTTAGAGAATCAGTTTTAGGAGGTAGAGATATAGATTTCGTATTATTTTTTAATTCAAGAAATATTAGACGTAAAAGTATACCTGATGCAATTTTAGCTTATAGAATTTTTTGTGATAAGATAGGTAAAGAAAAAGCTAAAAAATGCGGATTTATAATTCATTCAGATATAGTAGATCAAAACGGTACTGATTTAAAAGCAGTAAGAGAAGCATTTTGTGACCCTGAGTATGTTAATGTATTCTTTTCACCTTCAAAGATACCAGCAGCTCAATTAAATTTATTATATAATATAGCAGATGCAACTATTTTACTTTCATCAAACGAAGGATGGGGATTAGCATTAACTGAATCTCTAATGACTTCTACTCCTATAATAGCAAACGTTACAGGAGGTATGCAAGACCAGATGAGATTCGAAGATGAAAATGGTAATTGGATAGATTTCGATTCTGAATTTCCTTCTAATCATAGAGGTACTTATAAAAAATGTGGTAAATGGGCTTTCCCAGTCTTCCCTTCTAGTAGGTCAGTACAGGGTTCTCCTTCTACGCCTTATATATTTGACGATAGATGTACGCCTGAAGATGCAGCAGATGCTATAGAAAAAGTATACAATTTAGGTAAAGTAAAAAGATTAGAAGCCGGTAAAGCTGGTTATGAATGGGTTATAAGTGACGAAGCAGATATGACTGCACAAAAAATGGCAAATAGAGTTATAAAAATATTAGATAATGCTTTCGATAACTTTGTACCAAGAAGTTCATTTGATTTTTATAAAATTAAAGATATCGAAACAAATTATATAAAACATAAATTAACAGGTTATTAAAATGAGTAGACCAAGTATAGTAGTAAGTTGCCCTATAGATACCTATAGTGGTTATGGAGCTAGAGCAAGAGACTTTGTTAAAGCTTTAATAGATATAGATAAGTATGATGTAAAAATATTAGCTCAAAGGTGGGGAGAAACAAGATGGGGGTACTTAAAAGATCATAATGATGAAATTTTATCGTCTAGAATTATTCCTAATATGAGTGTGCAGCCTGACATTTGGGTTCAAATTACGATTCCTAATGAATTTAAAAAAGTAGGTAAGTATAATATAGGAGTTACAGCTGGAATGGAAACTGACTTATGCGATCCTAGTTGGATACAAGGAGGTAATAATATGGATTTAATTTTAGCTTCTTCTCAACATACTGTAGATGCTTTTAATAAAAGTAAGTACGATATTAAAGATGAACGTACCGGTGCAGTCCAGAAACTGCAATTGGATACTAAAGTAGAAATTTTATTTGAAGGAGCTGATTTAACTAAATATTTTCCTGCTAAATATAATGAAGAACTAAATACTGAATTAAAAGAGTTAAAAATTAATTTAGATAGTATTCCTGAAAGTTTTTGTTTCTTTACCACTGGACATTGGATGCAAGGAGCATTTGGAGAAGATAGAAAAAATATAGGGTTTACTATAAAATCTTTCTTAGAAACTTTTAAAAATAAGAAAAACCCTCCAGCATTAATTTTAAAATCTCATACTTTTACTACGTCTATTATGGATAGAGATAGGTTAATGGAAAAGATAGATGTAGTAAGAAAAACTGTTAAAGGCAAACTTCCTAATATCTATTTAGTTCACGGAGAAATATCTGATGCCGGTATGAATTATTTATATAATCACCCTAAAGTAAAAGCATTAGTTTCTTTACCTAAAGGTGAAGGATTTGGCAGACCATTTTTAGAATTTAGCTTAGTAAATAAACCTATCATAGCTTCAGCATGGTCAGGGCAGACATTATTCTTAGATAAAGAATTTGTTAGATATGTTAATGGAAGTTTAAATAAAGTACATAAAAGTGCAGTAGTTAAAAAAATGATATTACCTGAAGCTCAATGGTTTGCTCCTGATGCTGTGGATGTAGGTAAGGCTCTTAAGGAAGTTTATAAAGACTACAAAAAATGGCTAGTTAAAGCTAAAAGACAAGGACGTAAGAGTAGAACTAAGTTTAACTACGAATCAATGGTAGAGACGTTAAAAACTATCTTAGATAAGAACTTACCTCAGTTTTCTCAACAAGTAAGTTTAAATCTTCCTACTTTGAAAAAAATAGGAGGAGAAAATAAAACTCCGGGTATTCAATTACCTAAATTAAAAAAATTAGATAATACAAATAACCCGCCTAAAATTCAATTACCTAAATTAAAAAAGTTATAGAATGAATAAAGATCAATTAGTAGAAGGACCTTTTGGGAGTAATGCATGCTACGAACAGACTTTTAATCATGAAGGAAAAGAAATTACTACATGGTTATGTTTCGGTAGTGGCTTTACAACCTCAACATTAATGACTAAAGGTAGCCCAGTAGTACAAAATGCAGTAGCTTCTTCGCCTGAGTTATATAAAGATTTAATGTTTGAAGATAAAAACAATAGAGTATGGTTACCGGCAACAATAACTCTACCTGGTAAAGGTATGGTGTTTGTAGACGGAACTAATAAAAATGATTGGAAATGGGCAGCAGCTAAAGCTATTCCTTTGGAAGAAGGAGATAAAAAAGTATCTGCAGATCAGACTCATAAGATGGATATGAAAAATGTAAAACATTACGAAAGAAATGATTTTATGGAAGCTGCTGATTATATAGGAATGTTTAAAGTAAACCCTTTGTAATGAAAATAAGTTATGCAGTTACTGTTTGTAACGAAAAAAAAGAAATCGTTCAACTACTAAACTTTCTTTTAATCCATAGAAGAAAACAAGACGAGATAGTAGTTTTATTTGATAAAGGAAATGGTACTGCTGAGGTATGGGATCATATAATTGAACTTAAAGGGGAAAATAATGTAGTATATAAAGCTGAAACGTTTAAACATCATTTTGGAGATTGGAAAAATTTTTTAACTAGTATGTGTACTGGAGATTATATATTTCAAATAGATGCTGACGAAATTCCTCATGATATTTTAATTGAAAGATTACCTGAAATCTTAGAAAGTAATCCTGATAATGAAGTTTATCTAGTACCTAGAGTTAATACCGTATCAGGACTTACACCAGAACATATTACTGAATGGAGATGGAATGTAGATAAGGATAATAGAGTTAACTGGCCTGATTATCAATGGCGTATATGGAAAAATAAACCAGAAATTAAGTGGAAAAATAAAGTTCATGAAGTTTTAGTAGGACATAAAACTCATGCTCTTCTACCTGCTTTACCTGAGTTAGCTCTTTTTCATCCTAAAACTATCGAAAGGCAAGAAAAGCAAAATGCTTATTACGATACTTTATGAAAAAAAATATAGTTTTTATTCCTAATGTAGATTTAGGAGACGGTAGAAGTAGTAACTATAAGTACTCTATAGATAGTTGGAAAGCTTGGGGTGCAAAAAATGATATAAGAGTTATAGAGTGGAAGGATCCTATTACGGATCCTACCTATATGAAAATAACTTTACAGAGATACTGGGTTCATGATATATTACAACATAACGAAATAGATTATGATCAGGTATTAATAGTTGATGCTGATACTATAATTCACCCTACTTGTCCTAACTTTTTTCATTTAACTAAAGGTAAGTTTAGTGTAGTACTTAATAATGGATGTTATGAATGGGTGACTAGAAGTATCGATAACTGGGGTGAAGCATTATTTAAAGATCAAGGTAGAATAGATCCTTGGGAATATTTTAATGGAGGATTTCAAATAACTTCTAAAGAACATATACCTTTTTATAATTTCGTAAAAGATTTTTATGAAAAAAATATTTCTACAATAAAAGAATTATCTGAAAAAATAAAAGCAGGAACTGATCAGACAATAGTAAATTATTTAGCTAATAAATTTGATATAGAAATTAACTACTTACCAGAAGCATTTAATCTTCAAGATCTATTTAGAAAAAATCTACTACATATACCAGGACATTCTTGGTTTAAAGACGAATTATTATTTACTAAAGCAGGGTACATATACCATTTTAATGCTATACCTCAAAATCCTAGACATGTAAACTACTGGTTAGAGAGAACTTATAAAGAATTATACAGTAATAATACACTTCCAGAGTATAGTCCTATTAGTCTAGAATATTTTTTAAATATGGAAGTTGCCAAAGGTGGAGGAGGTAAAGAAGTACTAAACTTAAATGGAGAACTTAAAACTGTTAGACAAATAGTAGACTACTGGAAAAAGCAAGATAAAGACCCAGAACTTAATCCTAAAAATTGGCAATATTATAATTGTATGAAAGCAGGATTTAGAAAAAATGTTGCTGATCATCACGATATAGGTTGGGATAAAATGACTATGGAATATTATGAGTCATTAGATAAAATGACCGATAAGGAAATTGAAAAGTTTTTACAGACTACCCCTAGTGAATTTGATAACGGCTTTATAAAACATAGTTATCATAGAGCTTATGCCATGATTGGAAGGCTAATTAGAGGAGAAAAATATATTCCTTTTTATATGAAAACTGAATTAATTTACAATACTCCTACTAAATTAGATGGAATACATAGAGTCAAACCTTTAACTTCTAAATTAAATTTACTTAAAGAATTATTAGATACAGGAATAGATACAAAAGATTTTTGTTTAACTCAAAGCTCTATATTAACTTTAATGGGTATTAGATCAAACGATGATTTAGATATAATAATATCATCAGATGCGAGAAATAAAAATTATACATTTCCTAATGGTATAGAAGTTTTTCCTCAAGACTATGATAAGTTTAAATACTTTGGTGCTAATAACGATGATGATATTTTAAATAACTACTGTATAACAATAGACGGTATAAAATTTTTAGAACCTAGATTTTACTTTGCTAGAAAAAATATAACTGAATCTGAACGAGATAAAAACGATTGGAAATTAATTAAAGAGTTTTTTGAAAATAAATCTCATTTAGGATTTCCTTTTAATTTTGAATTTTATAAATGGGGTTTAAACTATACAGACAGAGTACAAGTATCTGATTTAGAGTTATCTAATTTACCTCTTATAAAAGATAAATATAATAGAGTTGTAGATGGTATCAATCATGGCAGGGCAGTTTACTACGATAAAGAAAATAATTTATTTATAAAATTACTTAACCCTTCTTATTGTAGAATAGATAAACTAAGACTAGGAATCGAATCAGGTTTATTCAACGGTCTAACTCCAGCCCTAAAAACTTTAATTTACGATAAAGATCTTTTAGTAGGTTATATTATGGAAGGAGGAAAAGTTATAGAAGATAATGATTCGTCATTTGAAAAGATACCTCCTTATTTTTTAGAAACAGTTATTAAAAACTGTAAAAAAAGATCCTTAATTTATTATGATTTAGTTCCTCAGAACATTATTAAACTTAATAATGGGGAGTATAGTTTAATAGATTTAGAAAGTGTATATGGTTTTGACGAAATAGATAAAATGAAAAAAGAAAACGCTACTTTCAAGCCTAATAATTTATTAGAATTAATACTTAAAAATTAATGGCTGTTTTTTTTAGAATAAATAACAATACTTTATTTTCTGCTGGTGAAGTAAAAAGGTTAGGTTTTACTGCTGCAGATAATGTAGCTATTCCAGATGAGTATCTAAGTAACTTAGAGTTTGTAATAATGAGAACTTGCCACGGAATAGGTGATTGGTGTTTGATTTCTTCTATGCCTAGATTACTTAAAAGCAAATACCCTAATTGTAAAGTTTTAATTCCTTCTTCTATAATGATGAAAAGTATATTTGGTAGTATGCTTAATCAATGGGGGTACGGTACTTACGACAGTTCGTTGATTACTCAAGATATATTTAAAAATAACCCATACATAGATGGATTTATAGACCAATATACTGAGGAAGTTTTTCATGATCATTATAGGATATACGATGATAGTAATGATGAAATACCTTTAGTAGAACAAATGTTAAAATTTTGGCAGTTTAAAGATGAGGATATAATTGATAGTACACCTGACATATTTTTTAGTAAAGAAGAAATAGAAAAAGGTAAAGAATTAATTGCTTCTTACGAAAATTTTGGCTATATTAATGTATCGTCAACGTACGGTTCAACAGCCGATTCTAATCTTTTACTAGATAAAATTAAAGAATATGGTGATATAAATTGGTTTTACTACGGAGAAAAAGCTCTTAAAGAGACTAATTTAAATTTTATAAAGAATTACGTTGAAGTTAAACCTATGAATTTATCTATAAGAGAGCAGATGTATATCAAAACCCAAGCTAAAGTTAATGTAGGTAATGAAACTGGAATGATGCTTTGGGGAGCAAAATATTCGGAAACTTACGTATTAGGTAATAAAGTTTATGGTTCTAATCATGGAGGTAAAAACGAAGGTAAACCTAGAAAAAGACCTTTTAAGAGTGGTAACTTTGTAAAGAAGGTAAATTATTTAAGGTAATGGAAAATATTTTAATCAGTTGTGCAGGAGGTCCAGCAGCAGTTGGAGCTATTAAATCTTTAAAAAAAATTAATTTTAAAGGAAGAATAGTAACTATTGATTGTGACCCTTTAGCTGTAGGAAGATATTTAGGAGATAAAAATTATATAGTACCTTTATCTACCAGTAAGGATTATTGGAGTGAAGTTTTAAATATTATTAAAAAAGAAAAAACTACTATTATAATTCCTACAGGAGATAGTGACATAAAACATTTTTCTAAACATAAAGAGGAATTAAATACTTTAGGAGCTGTAGTGTTTATGTCAGACTACGATACTATAATTAAATGCCAAGATAAAAGATTATTTTTTGATTACTGTAGCCAAAAGTTTCCTTTACCTTTTACTTCTAGTAATTATAAAGATTTAAAATTTCCTATGTTTGCTAAACCTGAATATGGTAGTGGAAGTAGAGGAGCAAAAGTATGCTATAAATCTTTTGATATTAAAACATTAGATAAAGAAGAATCGGTTCATCGAAGTAGTAATTATTTATTTCAAGAATTTTTACCTGGTAAAGAGTATACCGTAGATGTATTATGTGATTTAGAATCTAATCCTGTTATTGTAGTACCTCGTGAAAGATTACAAATAAAAGCTGGAATATCATCTAAAGGAAGAGTAGTTAAGCATCCGGTAATAGAAAAGCTTTGTATAGATTTATGTAAACATTTAAGTATTAAAGGACCCGTATGTATCCAGTTAAAAGAAGATAGTAAAGGTAATCCTAAATTTATAGAAGTAAATCCTAGATTAGGAGGTGGAACTTATTTTTCTACTTTAGCTGGAGTAAATTTTTTAGATTTAATACTTAAGATAAAAAATAATATTAAATATAATATTCCTAAGATGTATGAAATTACAGTTTTAAGATATTATAACGAAATAGTAATATGAGAATCTTTGTAGATATAGATGAAACTATTTGTTTTTATGAAGGAGTAGAAAGATTAGGGTATAAAAATGCTATTCCTCACTACGTTAATATAGATAAAATTAATAAGCTATATGATAAAGGTAATGAAATTACATATTGGACTGCACGAGGTTCATACAGCGGTATAGATTATTATGAATTAACTAAAGCTCAATTGAACGAATGGGGCTGTAAGTATACTCACTTAAGTGTAGGTGAAAAACCTAATTACGATTTATTAATTTGCGATAAAACTAAGAGAATAGAAGAAATATGAATAAAGAAAGGATATTAATTATAGGCGGTACCGGAGCTTTAGGAAGTACTTTAGCTAAACGTTATTATGATTCTAACGATATTATGGTAGTTTCACGTAATGAACATAAACAAGAAGCTATGAAATTAACTTTTCCTAATATAACATATAGATTAGGAGATGTTAAAGATAAACAATCGTTAGTAAGAAATTTATATGAGTTTGAACCTACAGTTGTTATTAATACTGCAGCAGTAAAAACAGTTTGGGTATGTCAAGAAAATAGCTACGAATCAGTTCAAACAAATATTACAGGTCATCAAAACTTAATAGATGCTGTTCAAGAATGTAATCATAAGATTAATACTTTAGTATTTATTTCTACTGATAAAGCTTGTAAACCAGTAAATGTATACGGTATGTCTAAAGCTATAGCTGAACAACTTTATGTAAACTTTGCAAAACAGCAATCTTCTATAAAAGTAGTAATGGCTAGATACGGTAATGTATTAAATTCAACAGGCTCTATAATTCCAGTATTTAAAAATATGATAGAGAATGGTTACGAATCTTTACCTATTACAGATTTTGGTATGACTCGTTTTCTCTTAACTTTAAATCAAGCTATTGATTTGATCGAATGGGCTTACAATCATCCTGATTCTCATGGTAAAATAGCCATACCTAAGATTGAATCGTTAAATATAGCTGAACTAGCGTTGGCTATAGCTAAAGCTTGCGGTAAAGAAGATATGAAGCTACACAAAATTCCTATTAGAGATGGAGAGAAACTTCATGAAGAAATGATTAGTGAAATAGAATTTCAACGTACCGAAGAGTTTGATAATTATTATTTAATAGGTTTTAATAAAACTAATGAAAGTTATGACCATAAACCTTATAATTCTAAATACTTTGTAACTAACGATGTAGATGAGTTTTTAAATAAAAATAAAGTTAATATATAATGGTAGTAGGTATAAACGGTTCATATGGTTTTATAGGATATCATTTATGGTTGTACTTAACTTATAAATGGGATGACATAAAGGTAATAAGGTTGTCTAAAAATTTAGAAAATGATTTAGAAAATCTTAAGAAGTGTGATACGGTTGTACATACAGCTGAACGCAATAGAGGAAATATAGAAGAAATATATAAAAATAATATTGACTCAGCTAATAAACTAACATCTACTCTCAGTAAAGTAAACAATCCAGCTGATATAATTTATACTTCATCTATACATGAAAAAGATGATAACTTATACGGTTTATGGAGAAGAGAAAATAATTTAATGTTTAAAAAATGGTGTAGAAAAAATAAATCTAAATTTAAATCTTTGAGGTTACCTAACATATACGGACCGTTTTGCAAACCTGATTATAACTCTTTCATAGCTACTTTTTGTGATAAAATTATTAAAGGAGAAAAATTACAAGTTAATGATAATGAAGTTAAACTTCTCTATATAGATAATCTTTGTGAGCAAATTTTTAGAAATATATTAGCATGGAACTATCTTCCTATAAAATACGATATTAAAACATCAGTTTCTAAAATTTACGAAACTTTATTAAGATTTAAAGAAGAGTATTTAGATTATAATAGAATACCTAAATTTGAAAATGACTTTGAATTAAATCTATTTAATACTTTTAGATCATATATAAAAAAAGAAGAAAGATTGTTTAATGCTGATAGTCATAATGATGAGAGAGGTAGATTATCTGAATTAGTGATTAGTAAAACTAAAGGTCAAATATTCTTTTCTACTACTAAACCCGGTATAGTTAGAGGTAATCATTTTCATACTAGAAGAGTAGAAAGGTTTTGCGTCTTAGAAGGAGAAGCATTAGTACAGATGAGAAAAGTAGGTACTGATAACGTTATAGAATATAAAATTAAAGGTACTGACAGTAAAGTAATTGATATGCCTGTATACTATACACATAATTTAAAAAATATAGGAGATACAGAATTAATCTGTTGCTTTTGGATGAACGACATATTAAAAGAACAAAAAGTTGACGACACTTATTATGAAAAAGTATAATATACATCCTAGTGCTAAAATAGGTAAAAATGTAATAATTGAATGTAGTGAATTTAATTTAGGTCCTAACTCTATTATTAAAGATAATTGCAAAATAACTTGTACTTCATTTACGGCAGGTAAGGGATTATATATGTGCGAAGGAGTAGAGGTTGGAAGAGGAGGTTGTTATGGTCCTAATTCTAAAGTAGTAATAGGAGATAATGTAGGAATATTTGAAAGAGCTATTATTAATCCATCAGATCAAATTATTATAGGAGATAATACAGGAATAGGAGCAGAAGTAATGATATGGACTCATGGTTCATGGTTAGATGTTACTCAAGGTTTTCCAGCAGATTTCGGACCTGTAACTATAGAAGAAAATGTCTGGCTTCCTGCTAGGTGTATAGTACTAGCAAACGTTAATATTGGTAAAAATACCGTTATAGGAATAGGTTCAATAGTTAATAGAAGTATTCCGGAAGGAAGTTTAGCAGCAGGAAGTCCTTGCAAGGTAATAAAAGAAAATTATTATCCTAAAAAACTATCTTTAGAAGAAAAAGAAAAGTTAGTTTTAGGAATATTAGAAGATTGGAAAAAATTAGTTGAGTATAAAGTTGGTAGTTTATATAAGTATTTCGTATCTTATAATAAAGAGAATACATCTATAGAGCTAAAACAAGCTCTTAATAATATTCCTTGTAGTACTTTTTATAATATTACTGAGAAAACCATAAAAGGTACTCAGAATGATTTAAGCGAAGACCTAAGAGATTATCTTAGAAGAAGAGGTATAAAAATATTTACGAATAATAACTTTAAATCTATATGAAATTTTTAGAATTCAATAGAGTACTTTGCTTAGCTCCTCATCCTGATGATATAGAATATAGTCTTTCAGGTACTATTATTAAATATAAAGGTACTAAGTTTGATTTATTATGCCTTACACAAGGAGGTGATTGCGATGTTACTACTAGCAACAGTAGATTAGAAGAAGTTAAAAATAGCTGGGAAGTAAGTAAAAGTTCTAACTATTCTTTATTTTTTACACCTTATAAGTTTTTAAAAGAGCTTAACGAAGATCAATGGATAAATTATATAGAAACTTCTTTTACTAATGTTAGAAACTATGATGCAATAATTTTACCTTCTACAAAAGATAGTCATTTCGAACATAGATTAGTTTCAAATTTTGGTTGGCCGTTGAGTAGGATTAAAGATATATCGTTAGTTGAGTATCGATCACCAAGTACTTTAAGTTCATGGGTTCCTAATTTATTTGTAGATATTAATAAAGAATATAAAACTAAACTTAAAATGTTAAGTAAGTTTGAATCTCAACTTCATAGATCTTATTTTCAAGAAGAAGTTATAAAAGGTTTTCATATAGACTTTCAATGTTCTAAAAAAGATTTAAAGTTAGTTGAGCAGTTTAATTTAAAGCAATTGTTTTTAAAATGAAAATAGCTTTTTTTACTGAAGGAGGATATACAGGTAAAGTTCCTAGAGAGCATCCTAATATGAGAACTGATCTTGCATGGATTTGTGCTTTAGAAGCTGAACATATACCTATTCCTTATTTACATAAAGTACCTAATAACAGTTATGATTTAGGTATAGTTATTATACCTAAGAATAAAGAACATTTGTTTGATTACCCTCTAATAGATAATATGAAAAGAGTTTGTTCTAAAATAGCTACAATGCAAGAAAGTACATATTGGTACTGGCAAGGTGGGAGTGTACAGACTCAACTTTGGTATCATAATATACTACAAAGTATGGATATAATATTTTGTCATAATGATCATGATTTAAAGTACTATAAAGGCATAACTGACGTTAGATGTGAACTACTTCAAACTCTTATGATAGAAGATAAAGTAAAAGAGTATGAAGGAGAAAAAAAAGGAGTAATGGTTGGAGGAAATTGGGTTACTGCTTATAGAGGATTTGATTCATACATAATAGGTAAAATATTAAGCGATAGTATTTCATCTATTACTACAGGTAGAATGAAACCTGATGAAAAATTATTAGATATTAATCATATTCCATGGATGAACTGGGTAGATTTTATTTACGAATTATCTAAACATAAGTACGGAGTTCAGTTAGGTACAGCAGCAGCAGGTACTTTTAATTTAAACTGTGCTTATTTAGGTATACCTTGTATAGCATACGATAACGTTAATACCCAAAAGTACTTACACCCAGACCTATCGGTTCCTGATGGTGATATTGAACAAGCTAGAGCTTTAGCTACTAAACTTAGTAGTAGTGATGAGTTTTATAAAGAATGTTCAATTAAAGCAAAAGAAAATTATAAAAAATTATATTCTGAAAAAGTTTTTTTAAATAAATTTAAAGAATTAAAATTAAACTAAATGAAAATATTAGGATTTCAAAGTGGACATGACGTTTCATACTGTGTATTAGATAACGGCATTCCTGTAATACATGAAGAATTAGAAAGATTTATCAGAGAGAAAGAACCTATGGGTGATGGATTAGAAATGGCTTTAGAGAGAGTACCAAAAGATACTTTAAATGAAATAAAGCATTTTAGTTACGGCAATCCTAGAGGAAGAACAGGTGACTATAAACCTAGGTGTGGTAAAGAACAACCTGAAAACGAAATGAAAGAGTTACTAAAACAAAATAAAGGAGAGTATTTTGTAATAGGACATCATCAATCACATGCTGCTAATGCTTTCTTTTCAAGCAACTTTGACGAAGCATTAATAGTAACTATAGACGGTAGCGGTACTGAAAAGAGAGATTATCAAGAACATTATAAGGAATGGGACGGTAGTAGTAATTTCTTCTCTACTTCATTTACGTTTTGGGAAGGTAAAGGAAATAAAATTAAACCTATTATAAGAATTCCAATGGAAACATTAACTCTGGGTTCTCCTTGGAGAGTATATACTAGAGAAATTTTTGGATTATCTTCTGGCCATCCTCATGGTTTAGCAGCGGGTACTATTATGGCTATGGCATCTGTAGGAGATCATACAAAATATTATGATGATTTTCGTAAAGCATTTATAGCCGGTGGAGGTGGAGGAAATGATTATGTAATTGCAAATTGTGAAAAGTATAAAGAGATAGTAAAAATAAGTGAAGAAGAAAAATTTAATGTAGCAGCTGCAATTCAAAAAGCTACTGAAGTTGTAGCTCATGACGTTATGAAACCTGTTATAGAAAAATATAAACCTAAAAATATATGTTTTTCCGGAGGAGTTATTCTTAACTCAGTTATGATGGGTAAGATGCACGATTGGTTCGGAATAGATAATATGTATGTCTGCCCAGTTCCTTACGACGGAGGTTTAGCAATAGGTTCTGCTCAATATGTATGGCATCAAATTTTAGATAATCCTAGAATAAAATGGGAAGATGATTGTCCATCTTATATGGGAGTTACGTATAGTAACGAAGAGGTACTAGAAGCATTAAAAAGGGATGATATTACATACTCAAAGGTTAGTGATGAAGATGTATTAGATTTACTCGATAAACAAAATATTATTTCTATATTTCATGGAGGAGCTGAATCGGGTAGAAGAGCTTTAGGTAACAGGAGTATTATAGCAGATCCTCGAAGTCCTAAAATGAAAGATTTGATTAATGAAAAAGTAAAACATCGACAATGGTTTAGACCTTTTGCTCCTTCTATACTCAGAGAAGACGTAAAAGATTGGTTTGTAAGAGATACAGAAAGTCCTTATATGAGCTTTGTATTACCATTCAAAGAAGAAGTAAAAGATAAAGTACCTGCTGTAGTTCATTTAGATGGAACAGGTAGGTTACAGACTGTTACTGAAAATAATAATAAATGGTATTATAATTTTATTAAAAAATGGAAAGCTAAAACAGGAGTACCTATAATTTTAAATACAAGCTTTAACGATAGAGAACCTATAGTTGAAACTCCTGAGCATGCTGTTAACTGTTATATGGGAACAAATATTGATTATTTATATTTTAGTGATTATAATATTTTAGTAGAAAAGATAAATGAGTAAGTGTATACTAATACAAGCTAATGGTAATAATTTAAGATTAGGTAGATTTTTTAAACAACCTAAATACGAATTATATTATAAAAATGTAAAAATAATAGAGACTATAATTAAAAATGCTCTATCAATTACTAATAATGTATTTGTAGCAGTAAGGAAGAATTATAATTTAAATTTTAATACTGAAAATATAGAAATTATTAATTGTGACCAAACTGAAACTAGATTGGAAACTCTTAAACAATGCTTTCCATACTTGAATAAATACCAATCAGTTATTATACACGATTGCGATACTATTATTGAATCTCAAGTTTTAAAAGATTTAAATAATAATAGCGTAGCTATAACTAACTATAAATTAGATGGTTTAAAATATGGATTTATTAACTTAGATAATAATTTTAAATATTTAAATGGTAATGAAAAAAAAGTTGAAACAGGACACATAACTATAGGTGCTTATAGTGTTAATATAGAAGAATACAATAAGTATCTCGAATGGGCTACTAAAGAAAGTATGTTAGATTATTATAATCAATGCAAAAGTGTAGATGTAGTATATTCAAAAAATCATATAAATCTTGGAGATATTAATTCATATATAGAAAATTTATGGTTACTGTAATAGATTTTGACGGAACATTAGCTTTAGGAGATACTAAGAACATTAGTAAAATGATACCTAATTTAAAGTTAGTATCTTTAATTAACTCTTTATATGAGGATGGAAATACTATTAAAATAGTAACTGCAAGAGGCTGTAAATCATGTAATACTTTTGAAGAAAGGTATGATAAATATTTTGAAATTATAGATAAATGGTTAAAGAAATATAATATAAAGTACCATGAACTATCTTTTTATAAAGAGTATGCAGATGTTTATATAGATGATAGAGCAATAAATATTAAAGATACTATATACTATAATAAATTAGATTCAAAGTTTACTAATAATAAAGTAAGAAGAGTAAATAATTTTGTAGTTAAAAAAAGCGATACTAGCACCAATGAAGTAAAATGGTATGATTTAGCTTCTAAACTTAATATTAATATTCCAGAAGTATTAAGTTACGATAATGATACTATAACGACTAAGTTTGTTGACGGTAAATCTTGTAATAATATAGATTTATTTTTAGACGTTTTAAATAAATTTAAAGTTACTCCACCTAGTAGTAAAGTAGGATTTGGTACTTACATAGAAAGAATAGAATTACATTTGCAAAATAATCCTACAATTATAGGAAGAGAAAAACTAATAAAACTATTATATAAAGTAAATATTCCTAATACTTTTAATCATGGTGATTTTTCAACTACTAATTTAATTGAAAGTAACGGTGAACTTTACTTAATAGATCCTATTATGAAAGACGATATATTTCAGTCTTATGTTTTAGATACTGCTAAACATCTTTATAGTATTTTATATTACGACTTGAATTATGATCTTTATAATCAATGTTATAGTAAATACACTACTAATTTAGAAGTAGATTCAAAAACTTTAGACATATTAATAGCTTGCGAATCTATAAGAGTAGCTAATCGTAAACCACAGTTAATAGATTTATGTAATAATTTAATAGATATATTATGAAAATAGCTTTATGTTTACATGGTAACGTAGGTATGCTTTATACTAATAAGAGAAACTATAAATGGAATCAATTCGTTGACTATAGAATAGGGTATGAACATTATAAGAAGCATTTATTAGATATAAATGATAATGTTGACGTCTTTATTCATAGCTGGAGTACTGAATTTGAAAAAGGTATAGTAGAAACTTATAAACCTAAATCGTTTTTATTTGAGAAACAAAAAGTATTTGGAGCAAAATGGTCAGATGAAACTGGTGCTACTCGTAAAGAATATACGTTCAGCAGATGGTATTCAGCTAAAGAGTCTATGAGGCTTAAAAAGGAGTATGAACAAAAGAATAATTTTGAATATGATATCGTTATTAGTACTAGATTCGATTTACTTTTCTTAATGGATATTAATTTTTCTTTATTTGAAAATACTTCCTACCTTTACGTACCTCTTAATAAAAATTATATGAAACATAATCCTAGAATTTTAGATTATTTTTTCTTTTCTAATTCTACTAATATGGATAAGTATATAGGAGGTTTATATGATTGGTTACTACCTAGATTAGAAATAACTGATCAATCAGGTAAAACTGATTCTCATACTGATTCAATGGTTTTTGCTAAAGAATGTAATTTAGAAGTAGTAATGGCTGAAGATTATAAAGAGCCGGAAACTATTATTATAGCACGTGCTTTATACGATGATTGTCAGTTTAGAGGAGATAATTATCCTGGAGTAGATAACTTAAAAGTTCTTAATAATTACCCTAGAGGTCAGTTCGGAACTAGATTTTAATTAATTTAATAAATATGAAAATAGGAATAATAGGTTTAGGTGCAGTTGGTTCTGCTATCAAAAGAGGTTTTGAATATATTGGTCATGAAATATATGGTCATGACATAAGGTATAATACCAAAGTAGAAGATGTATTACCTGCTGAAATAGTTTATATCTGCGTTGGTACACCACCTGGTAAAGACGAACATTGCGATGTAAGCGCAGTTCTAAATGTAGTTGAGGAATTGAATAATTTAAACTATAAAGGAATAGTTGCAGTTAAATCTACCGTAAAACCAGGAACTACTGGATTATTAGTTGATAAATATCCTAATCTAATTATTAGTTTCGTACCTGAATTTTTAAGAGAAAAATGTGCATACGAAGATTTTGTTTGCAATAATAATATATTAGTAGTAGGTACTGAATCTGATAAGGTGTACAACAAGATTGTAGAGTCACATGGTAGACTACCGGTTCATAAAGTAAAGGTTTCTATCATAGAAGCTGAACTTATGAAGTATTTTTCAAATACTTATAAAGCAATGAGAATTACTTTTGCAAATTCATTTCATAAAATTGCGGAACATTTCGGAGCAAACTACGATGTAATAAAAGATACATTTTTATTTCATGGAGTTCAAGAAGGTCATTATCTTAACGTTAATAAAGATTTTGGAGGTTATGGCGGAATGTGTTTACCAAAAGATACTAAGGCTATGAAAGCACTTGTAAAAGAATTAGATTTAAATTTAGATGTATTTAAATTTATAGATGAAGAAAATGATAAGTTTGTTAAAAAAGTACCACCAGGTATGAGAAAAGATATATAAAATGAGAATATTAATTACAGGAGGAGCTGGCTTTGTAGGTTTCCATTTAGCTTTAAAGTTTATTAAAGAAGGAAACGATGTTACTATACTAGATAATTTTGCTAGACCAAACGAAGATAAAGAGTTTAAAGATTTATTAAAAAACGATAATCTAACCTTTCTCCAAAAGGATGTGGCTCAGGAATCTACTTGGTTGAATTTAGAAGATGGTAGATTTGATATAGTATATCATTTTGCTGCATTAAACGGTACAGCAAATTTCTATAACTATCCAGCTAAAGTAGTAAAAACAGGAACATTATCTACAATTTATTTATTAGATTATATTAGCAGACAAGAAATAAAACCTAAAGTTATTTATACAAGTTCATCTGAAGCTTACGCAGGAACTGCAAAGGTATTAGGAGATGAATTTCCAATACCAACACCTGAAGATATTCCATTAACAATAGATGACGTAACAAACGTTAGATGGAGTTATGGAGCTAGTAAACTAATAGGTGAAGTATCGTTCTACTGTTACGCTAAAACTTTTAATATTACAGATTTTAATATTGTAAGATTACATAATATATACGGACCTCGTATGGGCTTTGAACATGTAATAAGTCAATTTATTAAAAGATTTATTGAAGGTGAATCACCATTTAATATTTATGGAGCAGATTGTACAAGATCGTTCTGCTATATTGATGATGTTTTAGATGCTTTAGATAAAATAACTAATAAAGGAATTAAAGGAGAAACATATCATATCGGAAACGATGATGAAGAAATTACTATAGAAACTTTAGCTAATTTATTATTCGATTTAAACGGAAGAGAACGTAACTTTAATATACACGAAGCACCTGAAGGTAGTGTGATGAGAAGATGTCCTAATATAGACAAATTAAAAAGTATCGGGCATTCGAAAAAGGTGAGTTTAAAAGAAGGATTAACTAATACATATAATTATTATTATGAACAACTTAAAAACTGAAATATTTCAAAAAGTAAAAGAATACTTTGAACAAAAAAATAACGAAGAAACTAAAAAGATAGGAGTAGCATATCCTTGTTTTGATCATAAAGAAGTAAATCAAGCATTAGATTCACTTTTAGATGTATGGATTTCTCAAGGACCAAAAGTAAAACAATTCGAAGAAGAGTATGCGAAGTATATTGGTACTAAATATGGATTAGGTTGTAACTCTGGTAGTTCTGCTAACTTACTAGCTTTATCAGCTCTTATCAAAACCGGTAAAGTAAAACCTGGTTCAGAAGTTATTGTACCAGCAGCTACTTTTACAACGGTAATATCTCCAATAATTCAAAATGGATTAAAACCTGTATTTGTAGATGTTGAAATGGAAACTTATAATATAGATCCTACTAGTATCGAAAATGCTATAAACGAAAATACAGGTTTAATTATGGTAGTACATTCATTAGGTTGTTCTGCGAAGATGGAAGAGATAATGGAAATATCTGAAAAGTATAATATACCTGTATTTGAAGATTGCTGTGAAGCACATGGCTCGGCAATTAACGGAAAGAAGGTTGGAAGTTTTGGATTAATTTCAGCATTTAGCTTTTTTGTAGCTCATAATATGACTACAGGAGAAGGTGGTATGGTTATGACAAGTGATGATGAGTTAGATGATATGTTAAGGTCTATTAGAGAGTTCGGTAGATTAAAGAAGTATGAACCAAACAAGCCAAGATTCTACTATACAGATGAAACTCTTAAAGATTATGATGAAAGATATGTTTTTGAACATATCGGTTATAATTTAAGAATGACTGATATTGCCGCTTCGTTAGGAATAGAACAATTAAAGAAGTTAGATGGATTTAATAATAAAAGAGAAGAGATTGCTGGTAGGTATAGTAACCTGCTTAATAAGTATTCAGATTATTTAGAGTTACCAAAAACTCCTGAAAACTTTTACCATTCGTTTTATGGGTATCCTATAGTAGTTAAGTCAGACAAGTTTACGAGAAAAGATATTGTTAATCATTTAGAGAAAGATGATATCGAAACAAGAGCGTTTATGGGCGGTAACTTATCTAAGCAGCCAGCTTATAGAAATGAAAATTTAACTATTAGTGGTGAACTTACCAATACTGATAATTTATTTCATAAAGGATTTTTTATAGGATGTCATCCTTTTATAACTGAAAAAAATATATCTACGATTGAATCTTCTTTTGATAACTTTTTTAAAAATTTAAAAAATGCCTAAAGTAAGTGTAGTACAAAATTTTATCTGTGATTTACCAGCTAGATTAGAGGTAATAGAAAGAAATACTCCATTAGTCGGTAATGTTTGGGGTGATTATGAATTTTTTGTTAATTTTAATTCACCTAAAAATAATAATGAAGTTCATAGCATTTATAAAAAGTATATTCCTAATTTAAATTACTATAACAATTTAGAAAAGGATTGGGCCGGTATTATGTTAGCTATGGTGAATGAAATTAAAACACCGTATACCATTTACTTAAATGAAGATATGGAATTCAATATGAGTAAAGAAGATTGGAAAAATATTATGAATGAATGTTTTATTGAAAACGATATAGATTATATTCTTTTAAATAAAATAGATAAATATAATAAAGGTGAGTTTGTAGATGGATATGTTCCGTCTCATATTCCTAATCTTCATCAACACTTCTGGGGTCAATACCCAGCCCCTAAGTATGGGGAAGGAAAACACGTTTGGTTTTATAATGGTAAATTTTCAAGACATAAAAGAATATCTGTAGATGCTGTTTATAAAACTAAATGGCTAAAAGAAAGATTAGAAGAATTTATTTTAAAAGGTGAAAGCTGTACTCATGATATTCCTTATAGACATAAACACATTTGTCATTTCTATGAAGGCTATTATGATTTTTGGAACGGTATGGCTAGGTTTCCTAATATGAAATGTGCAATACCTAAGAAAGATATTATATTACATTTTGAAGAAGTAAAACAAAACGAGTTTCATCCATTACATCCAAAATTATGAGAATACTAGTTACAGGTGGTTCCGGCTTTGTCGGTACTAATTTAATAAAAAGACTTCTAAAAGAAGAACATCAAGTAATTTCTATAGATGATTACTCTACAGGATTAAAATCTAATCATCAGTTTGGATGTAAATATATGAATCATGATATTAGAAAGTTAACTGAATTTCCTATAGTAGATGTAGTATTTCATTTAGCGGCTAAAGCAAGAATTCAGCCTTCATTTACTAATCCAACTGAGTATATCACTACTAATGGTAACGGTACTTTAAATATAGTAAACTGGTGTAGTAATAATAACATACCTCTGATTTATGCTGGCTCTTCTTCAAAGCATAGCGGCAGATTCAAAAATCCTTATACGTTTTCGAAAGACATAGGAGAAGATATAGTTAAATTATATGAAGAACATTTTAAACTTCAAGTAAGTATAGCTAGATTTTATAACGTATACGGGCCTTATCAATTGCTAGAAGGTGGCTATTCTACTTTGATAGGTAAATGGATAAATAATATACAAAATAATAAACCATGTGTTATATACGGTACTGGTGAGAAAAGAAGAGACTTTACTCATATAGATGATATTGTAGATGCTTTAATAAAAATTATGGAGCAAAATAAATACGGTTACGAATTTGAATTAGGAAGAGGAAAAAACTTTTCAGTAAATGAAATTGCTGAGATGTTTAATATTGAACCTATTTACGAAAAAGATAAACCGGGGGAAGCGCTAAATACTTTAAATACCGATACAACAGCTAAAAATATTTTAGGTTGGAAACCTGAAAAAAATATCGTAAATTATATTAAAGACCTTAATCTATGAAAATAAGTTTAATACAACCTTCAAGAAATAATTTAAAATATCTTCAATGGTCTTATAATTCTATAAGAAAAAATCAAGGTAATCATGAAGTTGAAATATGTGTAGCGGATGATGCTTCTACTGATGGTACGTGGGACTGGTGTAATAAAATGATGAAAGAAGATGAAAACTTCGATGCAATACTTAATTGGAGCGATGAGAGATTAGGTCATACAATACTGTATGATAAACTAGTTAATGAAGTAGCTAAACATGATATTTGTATGATTTATCATGCTGATATGTATTTATGTCCTGGAGCTATGGATGCTATAGAAAGAGAATTAGTAGATAAAACT
>Ga0163111_10000258_pt1 | contig 31357 bp, 13 predicted proteins | sample CRUFie1St18metaG_FD_109645 | JGI IMG/M metagenome (GOLD analysis project Ga0163111, IMG submission 109645) | Marine microbial communities from the Costa Rica Dome - CRUD Field 142mm St18 metaG | ecosystem: Environmental > Aquatic > Marine > Oceanic > Photic zone | place: Costa Rica: the Eastern...
ACAAAGACAACGGAATTTTGTAACAGAATTAACCACTCTGATAATTCATTTCAATAAATACTAACACAATATATAAAGGATAGAATATGTCATCTACTGATAGACAAAATAGACTGTTATTAGCAGAAGATTGGGAAAAAGTTTACCAAAGCTTCAGAAATGCGGAGTTCAGAAGTTATGACTTTGACACTCTAAGAAGGGTAATGATTTCCTATATTAGAAACAACTATCCAGAAGATTTTAACGATTACATTGAAACATCAGAATTTTTAGCACTAATAGACTTAATAGCTTTTTTAGGACAAAACGTATCCTATAGAGTTGATATGAATGCTAGGGAAAATTATCTTGAACTAGCAGAAAGAAGAGAGAGTGTTTTACGTTTAGCAAGACTTTTATCTTATAACGCAAGAAGGAATCAACCAGCAAATGGTCTTTTAAAATTTGATACCGTTAGCACAACAGAATCTATTACAGATAGTAACGGAACCAATCTAGCAGGACAAACTATCATTTGGAATGATCCTAGTAACGCAAATTGGGCAGAACAATTTAGAAGAGTTCTAAATGCTTCTTTGCCACAAAATAATACAATAGGAAAACCAAGAGTATCAACAACAATAAATGGTGTGCTTACACAAACATATAAATTTAATTCTACAGGCACTGATGTACCTGTGTTTGGTTTTAGTAAAAGTGTAAATGGTATTCCATCAGCATTTGAGATAGTTTCAAGTGATATTGATCTCAACACAAGAAACATAGAAGAAGAAGCACCGTTACCAGGAAATGCTCTTCAATTTTTATATAGAGAAGATGGCAGAGGAAACGCTAGTTCTAACACAGGATACTTTGTACATTTCAGACAAGGAAAACTTAATTCTAACGAGTTCAACATAGGAAACCAAACAAGTAATCAAAGGATTACAATTGAAGCAGACAACATCAATGATAAAGATGTATGGTTGATGAAATTAGATAATAATGACAATGTTGAATCGATATGGACAAAGGTAGACTCCGTTGAAGGCAACAACGCAATTTACAACAGTGTAGAAAAAGGGATTAGAGATTATTATGTAGTGCAGACAAGAGGTGATGATCAAATCAGTATGGTTTTTGCTGATGGTACTTTTGGTACTGCTCCAAGTGGTTCTTTCAGAGCTTTTTATAGACAAAGTGCTAATAGGACTATGCGTATTAGACCAGAAGAATTAACTGACATAACTTTTACTATTGATTATCTTAGCAACTCAGGAAAAACAGAAACTCTTACATTAGGCGTAGAACTTAAAACTATAATTGCTAATGCCACAACAAGCGAGTCTAGCACAAACATTAGAGCCAATGCTCCTTCTACATACTATACTCAAAATAGAATGATTACAGGAGAAGATTATAATGTGTATCCTGCCTCAACTAATCAGGAAATTGTAAAAGTAAAAGCTGTAAATAGAGTGTCAAGCGGGATTAGTCGATATTTTGATTTGAAAGATGTAACAGGAAAATATTCAAGCACAAACTTATACGGATCAGACGGAATATTATTTAAGGATGAGTACGAAGAAAAAAGAAGTTTTACTTTTTCTAATCAAACAGACATTGAAGGTACAATAGAAAATGTTATTTTACCTATCATACAAGATCGTCCGGTAAGTAATTTTTACTTAGGAAATTACGCAAAGATTATTACTACTGACTTAGGTGCTACTTGGAGCCAAAAAACAAAATCAACAAATAGTTCAACAGGATTGTTAGAAAATATTAATTTGGTTCCTTATCAAGTTGGTTCTTTCACAGGAGGTTCTTTAAGATTTTTAGAAGCTGGCTCATTGTTAAAGTTTACACCACCACCAGGTTTCTTCTTTAAAGGAAAAGGAGAGTTAACTAGCAACCAAACCGAAGCTGGTGCCACAAGTTACAAATGGGTAAAAGTTGTAAGTGTAAGTGGAGCAGGCACGACAGTAGATGCTAACACTGGAGATGGAGCCATTGTAGTAAATGACGTGGTACCTGCTAACAGCGTACTACAAGAAGTTAAACCTAAATTAGTAAAAGACTTACAAGCAGACGTAAGATCACAAATAATTGATCAAGTATTTGCTTTTAAAACTTTTGGATTGCGATATGATCAGCAAAATAGAATTTGGCGTGTGATTATAAACGAAAATCTAAATGTCAACGATGTTTTCAGTAATGGTAAGACAGGTGATGTAACGGGTAACCAATTAGATGCTAGTTGGTTATTGTTATTCCAAACTGATGGAGAAAAATATACAATTACTAATAGAGGATTGAGATATATCTTTGAAAGCGATACAGAATTGTCATTTTACTATGACGGACAAAACAAGATTTATGATTCAGCAACAGGACAACTTGTAAAAGATAAAATTTCTGTGATGAACTTTAATACAAAACCTGATTCTTTAGTTAACTTTAATACTGACCAAAATTGGGAAATTGTTAAAGAGTATAGGAATCAAGACGGATACGTAAACAGTAAAAAAGTTGAAGTCAGCTTCTTTGATCTTAATGATGACGGATCCATAGATGATCCTGATTTGTTTGATGTAATTGTTGCTCCATTAACAAATCCTTTACAAAAATACATTTTTACTAAGCGTGAAAAATCTAATCAAGGATTTAGTAAATTTAATTACTATCCACAAAGTGCTGATATTAAAGTTGTTAATACAGAAACTGAAATCGGAGCATATTCTCAATACAACAATGGACAAATATTTTATATAATTGATCAAAAGAATTTTAAAATACTAAATTCAAATGCTTTAGTATTGTCAAACGATTATCAAGCATACGTAGGTAGAAGTAATATAAAATTCCATTACATACATAGTGCTAACGAAAGCAATAGAATTGATCCAAGTGCTTCTAATATTATTGATATCTATTTACTTACAAGGGCATACGATGTGAGCTACAGAGAATTTCTGTCAGGAGCAGTAGCTAATGTACCGCTTCCTCCTAGCAGTGACGAACTTTTCCAACAGTATGGCAGTAGTATTAATTTAGTAAAAGCAATAAGTGACGAAGTAATATATCATCCTGTAAAATACAAAACACTGTTTGGTTCTAAAGCTACAGAAAATCTTCAAGCAACTTTTAAAGTAGTAAAAAATACTGAAAATGTTGTAAATGATAACGATATCAAAGTAAGAATTATAGCATCTATCAACAGGTACTTTGCTTTAACAAATTGGTCTTTTGGAGAAACTTTCCACTTCACAGAATTAGCAACTTATGTCATGAATGAATTAGCACCTGATATAACTAATTTTATTATTGTTCCTAAACTAGCACAATTAAGTTTTGGTAGCTTATATGAAATCAAAAGCGAAAATGATGAAATTTTCGTAAGTGACGCTACAGTACAGGATGTAGAAATTATAGACTCCATTACAGCTTCGAGAATACAAGCATCTGGAGCAGTAATGACAACCACAGGTACAACTAATGCCGGAATACTAAGTCAATCTTTGACAACAACAAGTGCCACAACAACAAGCACATCTACTACAACAACAAACACATCAACGTCGACTTCAAGCTCTAGTAGTTCATCTAGTGGTTCTGGATCATCGGGTGGTGGATATTCAGGTGGTGGTGGATCGTCAGGGGGTGGTGGATCGTCAGGTGGCGGTGGCTCGTCAGGTGGCGGTGGTTCTAGCGGCGGAGGCGGTAGTTCCGGCGGCGGCGGAGGCTACGGGTACTAATGGCACAAGATGAAAGCGGAATCCCAGTAGGCAAAAATAACACAAGACGTTCCCATGACCTATTACCTCGATACTACAGAACTGTAGCTAATAAAAAGTTTCTTACAAGCACATTAGATCAACTTGTACAACCTGGAGCTATTGAAAAAGTCGACGGATTTGTAGGTAGAAAAGATGCTAAAGCATTTAAGACAACAGACAATTACGTTGATGAAATAAGTAGAGATAGAGATCAGTATCAATTAGAACCAGTTGCTATAGTAGAAGATGATATAGGCAATACTAACTTTTATAGAGATTATAGAGATTTTTATAACTCTTTAAAAATAAGGGGCGTAGACATTGCCGATCACAATAAATTTAATCAACAAGAATACTATGCTTGGAATCCTAATATCAATTGGGATAAGTTTGTAAACTTTAGAGAATATTATTGGCTACCTGGAGGACCTGATGCTATTCCTGTCTACGGTAGTTTTAGAAATGTAAAAAGCACATATAAAGTAACAAAGCAAGTGAATGTAGATAACGATGCTTATGTTTTCAATCAAGAAAATCCTACAGGAAATCCTACACTTACTTTGTATAAAGGACAAAGTTATACATTTGAAGTTGATACTTTAGACATGCCGTTTAGTATTAGAACGTCTGTAGATGTTTCAAATGACAATAATCTCTATACCAAAGGAATTACAGGACAAAAAGTTGAAAATGGTGTATTGACCTGGACAATAGATTTAGAAACTCCTGGTGTATTATATTATGTTAACGGAAATGATATAGAAGCATCTGGATTAATTATAATCAAAGACATTGTTGATAACACATTTTTAGATGTTGATTCTGATATAATAGGAAAGAAATCATACACAATGTCAAATGGCAAACCATTGTCAAACGGTATGAAACTTAAATTTTATGGCAATATTAATCCTAAAAAATACGAAGAAGGATATTGGTATGTAGAAGGAGTAGGCGAATCTATAAAACTTATTTCTGAATCTGATCTACAAGTTAGTGCTGGATATCTACAAGACGTAGATATTGAATTTGATAATGCTGGTTTTGACGATTTACCTTTTGATGATGCTGTGTCATATGCTAACACAAAAGATTACATTGTAATTAACAAAGGATCTAACGATAGGAATCAGTGGTCAAGATATAATAAGTGGACACATAAAGAAGTAATAACAACTACAGCAGAAATAAACGGACTTGTGCCATCTTTAGATCAAAACTTTAGAGCTGTACGTCCGATAATAGAATTTGACGCAGGTTTAAAACTTTACGATTTCGGAACATTTGCTAAACAAAGTGTTGATCTTGTTGATACTGTAACAAAAGATGTTTTTAGTAATATAGAAGGAGCAACGGGTTACTTTGTAGACGGAACTGAACTAGTGAAAGGTATGCGTGTATTATTTACAGCTGATCCAGATAGTTTTGTAGCAGGAAAAATTTATGAAGTTGATGTAATAAGTCATAATTCTCGTTTACAGATTACACTTCAAGAAACAGCAGACACAACTCCTTTACTAAATGAAACTGTTTTGGTTAAATCAGGAGTAGTTAACAAAGGTACAATTTTTTATTATAACGGAACTGCTTGGAAACAAGGACAAAATAAAACAGCAGTAAACCAACCGCCGTTATTTGATTTGTTTAATGACACAAATACAGGACTAGATGCTTTAGAAGGAAGTTCATTTAGAGGAAATAAAATATTTTCTTATAAAGTAGGTACAGGACAAAATGATCCAGAATTAGGATTTCCTTTATCTTATAGAACAATTGAAAATAGTGGTGATATTACTTTTGACTTTAATTTATTATCCGACACTTATCAATATGATCAATTGGTAGATGTAATAACAGCAAGTACTGACACAGCATTACTAAGAAAGTATACAAACAGGCTTGACTACACAAATACTTCTGGATGGATTAAAGCACCAATGATGTCTAAACAGCCTGTTGTAGATCAATTTTCTACTACAACAAGGACAAATAACTTTATTATAGATGTATACGAAAGAAGCGGTGACCTAAATGATTTAGAAGTAAAAGTATATGTAGATAATGTAAGACAATCAAATGAATATGTAATTGATAGACTTAACGGTTATGCTTATGTAAGATTTTTAAAGGATCTAAATACAAATCAAAAAGTTGTGATAGAAACTACATCGTCTGCTCCTAAGAATGAAGGAGGCCATTATAAGTTTCCTATAAACTTTGAGAAAAATCCAATGAACGAAAATGTAACTTCGTTCACACAAGGCGAAGTTTTAGATCATGTTTCTAGTATAGTTGATAACATTAATACATTTGAGGGTAAATTTCCTGGATCAGGAAACTTACGTGACATAGGCAACGTATCACAATTTGGTTTAAGATTTGTTCAGCACTCAGGTCCAGTCAATCTAGCTTTATTCAATCTTACAAATAAACAATATGATATGAATGCGGCGATACAACTTGCCGGCAAAGAATATATAAAATTTAAGAGAGAATTTTTAAAAGTAGCAAATGAATTAGGTTTTGAAGGAGAAGAAAAAACACACGTTGATAAAGTTCTAAACAAGGTTTTTGAAACAAATACAAAAACAGATTCTTACTACTTTAGTGATATGGTTCCATATGGAGGAGACACTTTACTTAATTTTGTAATTGAAGACCAATCTCAAACAATTTTTCCTATCACAAGAACTGTAGACTTTACATCACTTAACGAAAAAGCTATATTAGTATATCTGGATGATAAACAATTAATCTTAGACAAAGAATATACAGTCAGCACAGAAGGTTTTGTTCAACTTAAAGTTCCTGTAGTAGCAAATCAAAATTTAAAGGTATATGAATACGAAAGTACCGACGGATGTTACATACCTCCTACTCCTACAAAGTTAGGTTTATATCCTAAGTTTGAGCCTCAAATCTTACTAGATGATACTTACATCGCAACAATTCCGGATAGCACAGGTCCTTACAAAATATATGGCAGGGACGAAACAACAACAAAATCATATAAAGGAAAATTAGGTTGGTTCTATCCTTTATACACAGACGAAGCTTCTGCTCAAGCAGATGATAGACAGAATGGCGGATCAGGACTAGCACATACACATGTTTTTGCAGGAGATAACAGACTTTGGTATATGCCTACTTCTAAAATGAGTCATGCTACTGTAGATAATAGAGAAATTACAGAATGGCCAGGATCCAAACCCGTTATACAAGGACATGATGGTTCTATATGGAAATGTTTTGGAGACTTTAGAGATAACCTATTATTAGATTTAGAAAAAAGAATATACAACAATCTAAAATTATCCTATGATGAAAATATTATTGACATACAAGATTTTCTAAACACAAAAGCAAGTCCATCAGTCTATGACAGATATAAAACTGCTAAACTGATGATACCTGATTTCAATGCTTGGTTAGAAACAGTTGGTAATCCTGATTATGTAGTAAACGAATATTACCAATCAGAAAATTCATTCTCGTATAATTTCTATAGACATAGTGATCCTTTTGATAATCCGTTAGCAGGTAGCTGGAGATCTATATACAAAGATTATTACAACACAGATCGGCCACATAGTCATCCTTGGGAAATTTTAGGTTATAAAATTAAGCCTGATTGGTTTGACACAGTTTATGGTAAAGCACCATATACAAGCAATAACTTATTGCTTTGGGAAGATATGGCAAACGGTGTCGTAAGAAAGCCAGACACAAAGGTAATGTATAGAAATAAATTTAAAAATCCAGATATACTTTCTTATATACCTGTCAACGACAAAGGAGCTTTACTATCTCCAGTACAAACCGGATATGCTAGAGGAGGCATTTCAAGCTATTATGATGACGACTTCAAGTTTGGAGACGAAGCACCTGTTGAAACTGCTTGGAGACGTAGTAGTCATTATCCTTTCAGTTTAATTAGAGCATGGATGCTTTCTCAACCAGCACAGTTTTTTGGACTAGCATTTGATAGAAGTAGAATAGCTAGGAACGGAGCCGGCGCATTAGTATACAAAGATACATCTAAGCGAATAAGATTAGATAGTTTAGTATTTCCAAATATAGCTTCAGATAGCGTAAGAACTTTGACAGCAGGACTTGTAAATTATATGCAGGCCTATCTTGTTGGCAACGATAGTGCTTCGTTTATAACATACAAAAACCATTTAAAAACATTAGAAAATAAATTAGGACATAAAATTGGCGGATTTACATTCAAAGATAAATTCAAAGTTATTCTAGATAGTAGAAATCCACAAAACGAAGGTAATGTGTTTATACCTGAAGAAAATTATAAAATTGTCTTAACGAAAAGTGTACCTTTAGATGTTTACAGCTATAGTGGAGTATTAATAGAAAAAACAGCAAGAGGATTCATTGTTAAAGGTTATGATAAAAATAGTCCTAGTTTTAAAATTTTTAAAGTAGCAAGAAAACAAACTGATCCTGTCGTAAATGTTGGCGGAGTAAGTGAAAGTTTTGTAACATTTGCTAGTGGAAACAGATATGAAATAGGCCAAATAGTAGAAGATAGCGGAAACTTCTTTAGAACAAAAATAGGACATTCAGCAGGATCAAGTTTAAATCTAGACAATTTTACAAGATTGGCAGAATTACCAACTGAAGGCGGAGCAGATGCTATCTTTAGTAGGAACTTTGAAAATACATTGTCTGAAGTTGCTTACGGCACTGTGCTAGGATCAGTTCAAGAAGTTGTTGATTTACTTTTAGGATATCAACAATATTTAATTGCCGCAGGTTTTACTTTTGATGTGTTCAATCAAGATTTGGAAGAAATAGAAAATTGGAGTTTGAGTGCTAAAGAGTTTATGTTTTGGTCTACACAAAATTGGGATTCAGGAGCAATCCTAACTGTTAGTCCTTCTGCTAGACAAATTAATTTTAATAGACCTTTTACAGTTGTAGATAACATTTATGAAAATTATTACGATTATAGTTTATTGAAAGCAGATGGTAAAAGATTATTAGCAGACTTTGCTACTACTGAAAGAGATAATACAACAGAGTTTGGTATGTATGTTAAGAATACAGATGAAGGCATATACCATTTGAAAATACCAGTAATACAAATTGAACATGCTGTTGTCTTTGATAACCTCACAGTGTTTAACGATGTACTTTACAATAGACCCCAGGGATATAGACAAGAAAGATTAAAAATAAAAGGATATAGATCAGATAATTGGAATGGATCTTTCAACGTTCCTGGATTTATTTTTGATAATGCTGTAATACAAGAATGGATAGCTTGGCAAGATTATAAGATCGGCGACATTGTAAAATACAAACAGAACTTTTACACAGCAAAATTTAATTTAACTGGATCAGAAAGATTTGACAGTAACGGTTTTGTTTTGTTGTCGGATAAACCAGAACAACAATTATTGCCTAATCTAGATTACAAAGCAAGACAGTTTTTAGATTTTTATGATTTAGATAGTGATAACTTTGATAGTGAACAACAAAAATTAGCACAACATCTTATTGGATATCAGAAGAGAAAATATTTAGAAAACATTATAAATGACGATGTAGCACAATATAAATTTTTCCAAGGAATGATACAAGACAAAGGAACTAAGAATGTCCTTAATAAATTGTTTGATAAATTGGGTAGTGCCAATAAAGAAAGTTTAGAATTTTTTGAAGAATGGGCAGTAAGGGTAGGAAGATATGGAGCCGCAGAAGGTAATGATCAATTTGAAGTATTATTAGATGAAAACAAATATAGACTTGAACCTCAACCTTTAGAACTTGTAAATGAAATTGATCCTACGGATACAACTTTAGTTCATAGATTGACAAGAAATGATGTATTTGTAAAATCTAAAAATTATGATCATAAACCATTACCTGTAAAGTATTTTAACGATGATAATATTTTTGTTAAATCTGCGGGATATGTAAATCCTAACGATGTTACACTGAGTTTAGTAAATTACACAGACATACTTTCTGAAACTATAGGAAATTTACAAGGAGGACAATACGTTTGGACAGCTCAAAGCAAAGATCAAATTAATTGGTCTGTTTACAAATATGTTCCTGCTGAAGTAGAAATACAAAGTGTTACAGCCTCAGTTGGTACAACATTTACTATTTCCTTAGATAAGTTTGCTGATTACGCAGTGGGAGATATTATTGGTGTAAATGATATTAGCACTGCGACGGATGGATACTACAAAGTACAATCAACTTCATTGAATGTTATTACATTAGAACATGACGAAGATACGGAAATAGAAGAAAGTACAAATACAAAAGGATTTATAACATACTTTAAGCCAGTTAGATTAGCAAGGCTAGATGACGCTAACACGTCAATCAAAGGAGAAGGAGCTAAAACATTTAGTATAGGTAGTGAAAACTTAAACACTGATACTATATGGGTTGATGACGACGATACCGGTAGATGGCTTGTAGCAAAATACAAACAGGTTTATGAATTAAAACCTAACATTTTGAATACAACAGCAGGCTTGTTAGACAGCACAGATAAAGATTTTGGTAGTAGTATTTCTACTACCGATAACAATAATACACTAGCTGTAACAGCTCCTAAAGATTTAAACGGAAGTGTTTATATTTTTACTCGTCCGTCAGATAATGTTGATTTTGGACTATTACAACAAATTGACGATCAAGCATTTTATTACGATCAGAATGGTGGATTTGGTACAGATGCGGCTGTAAGTCCAGACGGCAAATGGTTAGCGATTGGTTCTCCTGAAGCTGGTAATGTAAGAAGTTATTTTAAAGGAGATTATAAACCTACAGACGCATACGCTACTGGCGATATTGTATTATACAACGAACAGTTATGGCAAGCAGATAGAAACATTGAATCTCAAGCTATTCAAACATTCTTTAATCATGCTAGTAACGCACAAGCCGCAGAAAATGATTATGATACTACTTCCAACTCTTATCCTGAAGTAATTTACATGATGAGAGGCAATGTGAACATGCCAAACGATGCTACTGATCATATATTGATAAGAGCAGAAACAGAACAGTGGGAAGGCACTAAAGCAGGAGATGTTTTAACACTTAAATGGAATAGATATACCACAGGAGCACTTTCTGGATTAGCTCCATTTAACAATGATGCTGTTATGAGCGAAACATTTATTAATGGCGATCATGTAATTGTGAACAAAGTTAAAATGGTAGTAGAGGTTGTAAGTGCTTTAGATATTCCTAATCCTGGAGATGAAATTGTTACTGAATCTGCTAGAGCAAACGTAGCGTACAGATTTGTTGATGCTGAAAACAAAATGATTATGTATCTCAACAACGTCAACGGACAATTGAATACAACAGGAACAATTACAAGAAACGGTGTGTTGGTGGGAGAATTTACCACTGTAAATCACATCAACGATGATTATCATACTGGGTGGTGGCAGATATCAGTAGGAGCTAACTTTAACACTACCAATCTAATAGAAACAAATCCAAATCTTGTTGTAACTAATATTACACTTGCTGAAGAAGTAGGAAATCCAGACAGAAGCAATTTTGCTAATATTCTTGATACTTCAGTATTACAATCAGCAAGTGATCCAACAAGGGCTTCTTATATTGCTAAACTTAGTCACTATGATGGTTCTACATCTTCTGCTGTGGTTGATTCAAGATGGGTAATTAGATTACCATTATCGCAAAACACAGCATTTACAGTTGGTGACAAAATGAGATTCTGGATCAACAGTTTGTATGATAATGGCATTAGACAGGATCCAGAACCTGTTCTTAATTTAAATTACACATATCTTAATACAACAGAACATACAGTAGCAGATGTATGGAACGGTTTTATAGAAGTCAGACTTACTAATGCTGATATTAACGGTGATCCTTTCCTTCCAAATGTTGGAGACACTGTTACAGAAACAGCAACAGGTAGCCAGGCAGAAGTAGCATTTATTGAAAGAGATTTTGCTACAGCAAAAGTTTATCTAAAAAATAGAAACGGCACTTGGCCATTAGGAAGTCAATACGGTGAACCAACAGATCTTACATACGTTGAACAAGGTTCAACTGTAAGAACAACAGGACCTATAAACAGTAGTCATTTTGAAAATACTAGATCAGGTCCGTTACTTGTTATAGATAAACAAAGCAATATTCCTGCTCCAACTCCAACTGGCACAAACTTATTGCTAGACTTAGAATATTGGGTGTACAAACAATATGCTATTGATGGAGTAGAAGATGAATTATCACCTCCTGGTCCTATCAATTTAAATTGGAATAGGACTTATAATATTCCTTTAGCTACAGGAGGCACAGGAAGTGGTATTGACAGACAGGGTGCTTTTGCTATCTACGAAAAACGAGGATCGCAATATCAATTTAAAAATTATTACACAGTTGCTAATTCAAGATCAGGAAGAAGATTAGGACAAAAAATTAAATTTATTAAAACAGGTTTAGATAGTTATAAATTATTTGTATCTGCTAAAGGTGATGGCACAGAACTTAACGAGGGAAGAATATATATTTTCGACAAAGACGTAAACAACGATTTTGTTCTAGCATCAGAGAATAAATTTAGAGGGTTCCATAATACAACCTCAACTTACTTTGAAGGAGACCTAGTAAGATTTGGTAGCACAATATATGAAGCAAAAACTAATCTTATACCAGGACCATTTGATCTAGCAGGTTGGACAGTAAAGGATCAAGGTTTGGATCTTTTAGGTTATGTTCCAAACGATACTAATTTTAGTTTGACAGAAAGCACACTTGAACAAAAATTTCTAGAAGAATTTGCTGGAGATTTTGACGTAAGTTCAGATGCTAATGTAATGATAGCAACAGCAAGATATCTAAATGCTGATGATAGTAGTATTCCAAATAGGAAAGTTGTTGTATATAGGAAGAATGGAAATCATTATGAATATAGTCAGTTGTTGGAAACAGACGATATTACAGAAAACTTTGCTAACACAATAGCAGTTTCTGAGGATGGAAAGAAAATAGCAGTAGGTGCTCCTAATAATGGTCAAATGACTGTACAAGGAGGTTGTGTATATGTTTATATTCAACAAAATGGAAAATTTGTAAAGACACAAACACTTCGTCCTGTAGATAAAACTGCTAATACACGATTCGGACAAAAAATTGATTTTGACGGAAACACTTTAGCTATTACTTCAAAGGGAGGTGACTTAGAAAGAGTTACTACTTTTGATAATAATACAACAGTGTTTGATAACAATAACACAGAGTATAAAGTAATTGACAATGATAGCGGATTAATTAGTTTATACGAAACATTGAATGACAGTTTATTATACAGTCAAGATTTTGGGTATGATAAAGATACACAAGATTTTGGTTCAACAATGCTAGTCAAGAAAAACCATGTTTATGTAGGTTTACCTAAACAACCTGTCGCAATAAACAATGATGTGGATAAAGGTTTAGTAGCAGAATACAGAAAACCTATTTCATCTCAATCATGGACAATAGCAAGAAGTCCGGTGTTACCTGCTGATACAGATAGGTTCAAAGGAGTATTCCTTTACAATAAAAATAATAACGGTTTGATTACTTATTTAGATTACATTGATCCACTACAAGGAAAAATTGCTGGTCCTGCGGAACAAGAAATTAACTTTAAAACAAGTTATGATCCAGCAAAGTATAATGTAAGCACAACACCAGGAATTACAGCCGATACTTTAGATTACACAACAGATAAATGGATAGGTAAAGTTTGGTGGGATATTGATAGTGGCCGATTTATTAATCATCATCAAGGAGATATTTTAGAAGCAACAGCTAACTTCAATAAGTTATTTCCAAACACATCAGTTGATGTTTATGAATGGGTAGAATCAAAACTTTTACCAAGCGAATGGGATAGTCAAACTGGTACAGAAGAAGCCCTATCGCAAGGTATTAGTGGAACTACAAAATACGGAGATGCTACATATTCCACACGTAGAAGATATGATAGTCCTTCGCAAACATTTACAAATTACTATTACTATTGGGTAAAAAATAAAGCTACATTGCCTGACATAGAAACAAGAAGAACAACAGCTTTTGACGTAGCTAATTTTATAGCTGATCCAGCAAGCCAAGGTTATAGGTTTGTTGCTATGTTAGGTAATAACAGATTTTCACTATTTAACTGTCAGCCTTTTGTAAAAAATAAAGATGTAGGATTAAGTTTCAACTGGTGGACAATAGATAATCAAGAACAAAATACACACAACGAATATCAACTTGTAACCGATGGGTTGGAAACAAGCATTCCTAACGCTGAAATAGAAAGAAAATGGTTTGACAGTCTCGTAGGTTTTGATCTTAATGACAGACCTGTGCCGGACTTAGAATTACCTGTGCGTCAACGTTACGGTAATTTGAATGATCCAAGACAAGGTTGGTTTATTAATAGAAGTGAAGCAAGAAAAGAATTTATTGAAAGAACTAATAAAACATTGTCTACAAAATTAATTGTTGATGATAAAGATCTGTCAGACTTAACAAAAGTGGATCCTCAACCTTCGTTGATTACAGGAAGATATGATACAACATCAGATACGTATGCTGAATTAAAATTTGTTAGTGTAGCTAGAGTTCAACCTGCTGTAATGACACTTGAGGTAGAAAACGGAAGTATTGCTAATGTATTAATTACAGATCCCGGCACTGGATACTTAACACCGCCTACATATATTATAAGAGATGCTACAGGCACAGGTTGTGAACTTACATTTACATTAGACTCTAAAGGATCAATTGATTCTTACAACATAATTAATCCAGGAAGTAATTATACTGAACCTACTATTGAAGTACGTAAGTTTAGTGTGTTAGTCAAAGCCGATGAAACTGTAGGAGGTAAATGGGCTATATTTTCATATGCTAATGAAGAATGGACACGAACACTTACACAATCATATGACACTAATGCTTATTGGAATTATATAGATTGGTACGCAACAGGATACAATCAATTTACACCTTTAAACTTTACAATTGATGCTAGTTATCAATTATACGGACTAGATGATGAAATCGGTAATGTTGTTAAGATTAACAATGTTGGAACAGGCGGTTGGTTATTGCTTGAAAAGGTTGATAATCAGGATACCGATGATTATACTGTAAATTACAAAACTATAGGTAGACAAGACGGAACTATAAGTTTTAAAGAAAGTTTATACAATGTTAAAAGTGCTAATGTAGCTTACGATAGTGCCAGCTTTGATAAAATATTTTACGATACAGAGCCAGTTGAAGAAATGCGTGTAATTATTAACACAATTAAAAATAAAATATTTGTTGATGATCTAGCAATACATTGGAACGAATTATTTTTTGCTGGTTTAAGATATGTGTATAAAGAACAGCCATCAGTAGATTGGGTTTTCAAAACTAGCTTTATAAAAGCAAAACATAATGTAGGTGAACTGGATCAAAGGATTACATTTAAAAATGATAGCTTATCAAGCTATGAAGATTTTGTACAAGAAGTAAAACCATATAGAACAAAGATAAGAGAATATTTAAGTTCATATGAAAAAATTGATCCTTCCGCATCAGTCATAACAGATTTTGATCTACCTCCTGTATATAATGAACTTGAAGGAAAGATAACACCACAATCTATTCAGGTTGTAGATAATCAAATTGTTTCAGGATTTTCTGAAGTTACAAAATATCCAAGTAAACATTGGTTAGAAAATGTAGGATTTGAACTTTCTTCACTTAACATAGCAGATGCTGGATCAGGATATTTGGAAGTTCCTATTATTAAAATATCAGGTGGTGGAGGATCTGGGGCAGAAGCAGTAGCTTATATCGGTAACGGTCAAATAAGTGCTGTAAAAGTTACAAATCCTGGCTCCGGTTACTTGTCACAACCTACAATAACTGTTGAAGGTTCATTAGCCGACGGAGGCACAAACGCTAGATTGAGTCCTGTACTAGGCGGCGGAAAAGCAAGATCAATGCACTTGCGTTGTAAATTTGACAGGATCACTGGTACATTTTTATTCTCAACACTTGATCAAACAGAAACATTTACAACATTACCAAATCAACAAATATTCAACTTGAAATGGCCAATGCAGTTAGTGAACACACAAATTACCGTAACTGTAGATGGTTTAGAATCATTACGCAGTGAATACGTATTTGATAACATTCAAGATACAAGTAAAGGTTATACTAGAAGCTACGGCAGAATTACATTTACAGAACCTCTAGCAGTAGGAAAGACAATCAGTATAAAATATAATAAATCTCCGGACTTGCTTAAAGCTCAAGATAGAATCAATTTTTACTACAATCCTACAACAGGCATGTTAGGAAATGATTTAGGACAACTACTGGACGGAATTGATTATGGTGGAGTAGAAGTAAGCAGTTACAGTTTTGGTTCTGGAACAGGTTGGGATTCAGATGCTTGGTTCACAACAACTTATGATACTTTTGATACTACTTTTGATGATGAAATATTTCAAATGGACGGTAGCACTGAAATATTTACATTGAGTAAGCCTTTAGAAAATAATGTTGTTTACAATGTTTACTTGAATGGTAAGCGAATAGATGATCCAAACTTCGGTACAAGTAATCCTGTTACAAATACAAATGCTGTCATGAGAAGTATTACTGGTTATGGCGAAACAACAATAACAATTACAAATGATGTTCAGAGATTTAAAGCAAATGATATTGTAGTATTTAGAAAAACAACATCAGATGGATCTTTCTTACCAGATCCAAGATCGTATGATACTGTATTAAGTGGCGGTGATTTACAATTTAGCACAGCTAAAGGAATAAATCCAGAAGAGATTATTATTGATGGTGATGGATTTGTAACACCTACAACATCTAAAGGACCGGAAGAGCAAGTTCCTGGACAGGTTTTAGATACTGTAAACATTAGTGTATATCATCGACCAGAAGGAGGCGGTAGTTTACTATCAAGTAATTGCTATAACGCAAATGGTATCGAAAGCACTTTCAAATTTGGAATACAACCTCAAACTGAAAATGGTTTATTTGTAAGACTAAACAAAGTAATTTTAGATAAGACAGCATACAGGGTAGATTACAAAAATAAAACTGTAAAATTAAACTCAGTTCCTGCTTTAGGTGCTGAAGTTAACATAATCAGCGTAAGCGGCAATGGTGAAAATATTGTAGAACAGGAACAATTCATAGGTGACGGAAGTTCATTCCAATTTACAACAAAAGCAAGATGGTCAAACAAATTAGATTACATTGCTACTGTTGACGGAATAGAAGCTGAGTCTGTATTAATAAGCAGTGACGATAGTACAGAAGATCCTAAAGCAGTAATACAATTTGGATCTGCTCCTAGGGATCTATCAGTTATTAACTTCTCTATCTACGATAAGGCAGAAAGTTTTTGTAAGATAGAAATACAAGAATTTACAGGAGACGGAAGCACAGTTAACTTTACGTTAGCAAACACTCCATTCAGTGCTATTCCATCCTCACACAATGTTATTGTGAAAAAAGGTAACAAAATATTAAATGCTGGATACAATCAACAATTTGACGTAAAAGCAAATCAAAGAGAATATTACATGGAAATTTGGCAAACACCAATAGGAAGTTTTGATAACTCTAATGTGTTAGCAATCCTAAATGGAAGAGAATTAAAAATTGCTACAGAATTTAATATTCGTCCTGCTAATAGTAGTATTATACTTGAACCAGGAATCGGACAAGCAGGAGACATTCTAGAAGTTTATATTAGAGATGATGGAGATTATGCTTTTGGTAGTATACAAGTTGTTAATAGTCAAAATGCTTGGGTCGAAACTCCGAATACATTACAATTAAAGACAGCACCTGGCGTAGGCGAAAAGATTGAAGTGTTTACGTTTAACAAGCATGACATTCAAGATTTTGAAAGAATAAATTTTGATTTGGTAGCTAGAACAACATTGACTGTAGGATCAGAAGACCACATACAGTTTAATCATATTAAAGCAGGTCTTGTAGAATTACGTAATCCTGCTATTGATGCTCAATTTGTTTGGTTCGTAGTCAATGGTGAATTAAAAACACCTAGCGTTGATTACAAATTGACAGAAGATAGAAAATTTGTAAAATACAATAATCCGTTAGCTGATAATGATGTAATAGAGGTAATTCAATTTAGCTCAGATGGACCTGTAACACCTAAGTTTGGATTTAGTCAATTTAAAGATATATTGAATAGAAACATTTACAAACGTTTAGGAGATAAAGCACCACTAAGATTAGCTAAAGATCTTCTAGTAACTGATAAAGAAATATCTTTGATAGATGCTTCGACGATAAGTGCTCCAGATAAAAGTAGCGGAATACCCGGCATTATATTTGTTAATGGAGAAAGAATCACATTCTTGATTAAACAGGGGAATGTATTAAGACAGTTACAAAGAGCTACGCTAGGAACAGGCGCACCAGAAGTACATTTTGCTGGAAGTGATGTATATAATCAAGGTGTTCAGCAGACAGCTCCATACGTTGATAAAACATATACAGAAGATTTTGTAGGCGATGGATCAACATCAATTTATGAATTATCGTTTACACCCAAAACGGTGAATGAATTCGAAGTATTTGTTGCTGGAAAACGGTTAAGAAAAAATGCTATTACAGTATTTGATCCAACATTAGATCAGGATAGTCCTGAAGCAGATGTTACTTCTCCGGCACAATTTAGTGTTAATGGTACGAATAACTTACTTACATTAACCAATATACCGGCTGATGGAGCCAAAATCCAGGTAATTAGAAGGCAAGGACAACTATGGTCTGATACTGGAGTTCCATTAAATGACTCAGAAACTTTGGTCGCACGTTTCTTTAAGGCGGAAAAGGTGGAGCTACCAAAATAAATACAGTTGTAGGAAAATGATATGATTGACAAAATAAACGAAGATAATGGAGTGTTGTTACAAGGACACATCAAGATTTTTGATCCAACAAACGGAGAAGTAATAGTTGATAAACGTAACGCAATTCATTACGAAAATATGAGTATTTCACTTGCTGAAAGTTTAGGAAATGCTGGAGAAGGGTTCATTTATCAAATGGGATTTGGTAATGGTGGGACAAGCATTGATCCTACAGGTATTATAACTTATCTGACTCCAAATAGCACAGGAACAAATGCTAGTTTGTATAACCAAACCTTTATTAAAGTGGTAGATGATAGAAGTGTTAACAATACAGATCCAGCTAGAAACAAGATTGAATCAAGGCATGTAAGCGGAACAAATTATACAGATATTCTTGTAAGTTGTTTATTAGATTACGGTGAACCCGCAGGACAAGATGCTACAGATAATGCTACTAACGCAGATAGTTTATATGTATTTGATGAGCTAGGACTTGTTAGTTATAGTGCTTCTGGACAAGGTAGATTGCTTACACATGTGATTTTCCATCCAGTACAAAAAAGTTTAAATAGACTAGTACAGATAGACTATACTGTAAGAGTTCAAAGTTTGACAGGATTTAACGAATAATGGCATATACTATAAATTACTCCGACAGCAACAAAGGTACTATTTCTATTGAAGATAGTACAATCAATCAACAGACGAGCTTGGATATTCCAGGAAGAAACACAACAAGCTATGGCTCTGTTATAGCTGAGAGTTTTTTACGTCTACTTGAAAATTTTTCAAATTCAAATTCACCACGTAATCCTGTACAAGGACAACTTTGGTACGACAGTTCAACTGGAGTAAATGCGTTAAAATTATATGATGGCACAAGTTGGGTAAACGCAGGTGGACTTAAAAAAGGAAATAGTTCGCCAGATGTAGCAACAGCTTTAGCTGGAGATTTGTGGGCAGACACAGCAAACAATCAGCTTTACATTTTTACAGGAAGTGGTTGGACTCTTGTAGGACCTGAATACAGTGATGGTTTACTTACTGGAGCAAAACCAGTTGTCATCACAGGTAAAGATGAAGTTAATTACACAGTATTACAAACTGAAGTACAAGGTAATGTTATAGCAATCTTTTCTACAAAACTATTTGAACCAAAAAGCACTATTAACGGATTCCAATTTGTCAGACCTGGACTTAATCTTTCAACAGCAAATATTGGCGGAGCAGGCGTAGGAAAATTTTATGGTACAAGTGAGAAAGCAGAATTTCTTGTTGTATCAGCTGATGAAAATCCTGTGGCGGCAAGTAAATTTTTAAGAAGTGATAAGCTCAGTACAACTACAGAACAATTAGTCATCAGTAATGACGCAGGATTAAGAGTAGGACAGGGTGCTACTATTACATTTGATGTTCAAGGTACGTCAGGAGTTGTAGCAAACTTAACATCAGGAGCACCGATCGACTTTAAAGTCAATAATTTAGGTACACAAAAGAATGTTATTAGAGTCGATTCAACTGAAAAAGTAGGAATTAATACATTATCGCCTGCTGAAGCATTAGATGTCGCAGGCTCAATTCAAGCAAGTACAAATTTAATTATACAAGGTACAACAGATTCTACAAGTATTGGTACAGGTGCTGTAAAAATTTCAGGCGGCGTAGGTATAGCAAAAAAATTATACGTTGGCGGAGCAACAAACATAGCAGGAACAAGTACAACTGGATCAATAGAACCAAGTGCTACACAAACATTCAATTTAGGTTCTTCAGAAAAACGCTGGCAGACTGTACATGCTACTGAATTTAGAGGTAACTTGGTTGGTAACATAACTGGTACGCTTGTAGGTGGTGCGGCAACAGCAAATAAATTAACAAGTGCTTCTACATTTGAACTAAGCGGAGATGTCAGTTCAAATCAAATTACGTTTGACGGACAAACAGGAGGCACAACAAAAGTATTCACAACAGCAATTAGTAACACATTTATTGCTAATAAAGAACTTGCTACTGTGCCAAGACAAGATGATGAAATAATACTTAATAGAGTATCAGGTGACGAAACTGGCGTGTTTAAAATTTCACAAGCAACACTAGTCAGTTCAGTACCAACTATTCCGATTGGTACTATTGTTCCATTTGGAGGAGTAAGTATTCCAAGTGGTTGGTTGTTATGTGATGGTAGAGAGATACCAATATCTGATTACAATCCTTTATATACAGCAATCGGATTTCAATTTAAAGATTCAGGACAAGTAACATCAGGAAACTTTGGACTACCTGATTTTAGAGGCAGATTCCCGCTAGGTGCGGATAACATGGGCGGTACAAGTGCTAACAGGGTAACTGACGTCAACGCAGACACAGTTGGATTAGGGTCTGGTTTTGAAAGTAGAACAATTGATGTTAAAAACTTACCTGAACACGAACACGATTTAAGATCACCAAAAGGTGCTCAGTTCTATGTTATTTTAGATGATAGTGGTGCGCCACAAGATGCTGATACTATTCCTTATGATGCTCCAACAGGTACTAACGCAGGACAAGCAAGAACTTCATCAGGTGGACTATTGAATAGAAGAAACATTCAATACAATCTTCAAACAGGTTTAGAAGAATTTGAAACTTTTGATATTTCAGAGTTAGGTACACCGTTAAATACGATGAACCCATTCTTAACAGTCAAGTATATCATTTACGCGGGAGTAGCATAATGCCATATCAAATTAACAAAACAAATGGTACACTACTTGTAAATTTAGCAGATGGACAAATAGATACTACATCAACAGACATCACACTTATAGGAAAAAACTATTCAGGATTTGGCGAAGCAATAAATGAAAATTTTGTTACAATGCTGGAAAATTTTGCTGGTTCAAGTGCTCCATCGACTCCTTTAGCAGGACAGATTTGGTGGGATACAGGAGAATCTAGATTAAAAGTTTACACAGGCACTAGTTGGACAACAGGCGGAGGTCCTATTGTAGGACCAAGACAGCCATCAATGGTTGCTGGAGACATGTGGATAAACAATGATCAAAACCAACTATACTTTTTTGATGGTACTGATTTAGAACTAGCAGGCCCAATATATAACTCATTCCAAGGACGTTCTGGACCTGAAGTTGTTACTGTTCTTGATAACACAGGTACAAGTAGAACCATTGTGAAATACTGGGTAGGAGGAACGCTTGTTGGTCTATGGAGTAAAGTTGCGTTTAGTCCGCAAAACATAGATACTATTCCAAACTTCACAGGAGATGTTCTTAAAGGTTTTAATGTTGTTGATACCGATTTTATTTTTGCTGGTACAGCTAGTAAAACACAATCACTTGTTGATTCGCAAGGAGTAGTAAGAACGGCAGGACAGTTTTTAGCTAGTGACTCAGATGATTCTACTTCAGGTGCGTTGAGAGTATTAAACAATAATGGTTTGACTGTTGGATTAACAGAGAACGTTAATTTAAAAGTTACTAACTTAGGTGTTGTAAGTGAAAATAATGTGTCTGGAGAAGATTACATTATTAGAATGACAACAAGTCTTGGTAAAGCAGATGCTATTACAGTTAAATCTACTGAAGGTCGTGTAGGAATTTTTAATTCTAATCCTGCCGCAGTGTTAGATGTTACTGGTGATGTAAAAATTAGCGGTGACTTAACAATAACAGGTTCTACGACAACAATAGATTCGTCAACACTAAGAGTAGAAGATAAAAATATTGAACTAGCTATTGGTTCAGATAGTACGCTATTGTCTGATTCGCAAGTTGATCAAGCAGGAATTATTGTAAAATCAGCAGGTGGAGACAAAGAATGGATATGGAGACAAGCTAATAATTCTTGGACAACGCCCAACAGTATTAATTTAACAACAGGCGCAAAATTAAAATCAAATGGTGTAGATATTATTGATGGTACTGATGCTCCAGGATTAACATCGGTTGGTAATTTGACATCAGCTAACATAGGAAATATTAGCTTTACCGGAGGTATTGGTGTAAGCACAGGTGTAGCAGATGGATCTGGAAATGGTTTAAATTTAACACTTGCAGGTAATATGAATTTTGTAACACCTCAAAAGATTTCAGGAGTATCAGATCCTACAGCAAATCAAGATGTTGCTACAAAAGCCTATGTTGATACAAGCATTAAAACAGAAATTATTCCTGTAGCATTAGATATTACAGGACTAGGAACAGGCACTAATTTAAACACCAATATTGCTACTATTTTAAATGATATAGCACCAGCGGCTAACAAGCAAAACGGTGCTGAAGCTAGAGTTCATTGTACCAATACTACAGGTGCTACAGCAACACTATCTGCGGCAAATTTGAACGCTAGTTTCAATAAAGATCTGGAAGTAGTACAAAAATTAGACGGTAGTGGCAATGATGATGGATCAGCATCTGTCATAGGTGATGCTACATTTAACGATGTGACTGGTGCGATTACGTCTACAGTTACAAGAACTTTGAAATTATTTAGGGTAACGGGCGGTAATTGGACTTATGTTCAAGACCTAACTCAGGGCGTAATCATATAAATACATGTAACTAATGATTAGGGGTTATAGATGGCATACGTAATTAACTTAACAAATGGATCACAGCTTTCAACAGTTGAAGACGGAACCATTGACCAGAGTACTTCGTTAAAACTAGTAGGTAAAAACTACGCTGGTTATGGTGAGATCCAAAATGAGAACTTTATTCACTTACTTGAAAACTTTTCAAGTGCTAATCAACCAGCGGCACCACTTAGTGGGCAAATATGGTTTGATAGTGGAGCAAAAAAATTAAGATTTTATGATGGTACAAAATTCAGAACCACAACAGGTGCTGAAGTAGGTACTACACAACCAGTTGGATTAACCACTGGTGATTTTTGGTGGGATAGCGGAAATAATCAACTTTACGCACAAGGCACAGACGGTGGATTTATCCTAATCGGTCCACAAAGTGTCGGCGATACTGTTACAGCTATGGTAACAGCACAAGTTAGAGATACAACCCAAACAAATAGAACTATTATTAAAGGTACTGTTGAAGACGCAGTCGTCTTTATTATTAGTTCAGCAGACTTTACTATTGATGCCACAGACCCAACAAACGTAATTACTGGCTTTGATGATATTCATCAAGGTTTGACTTTAAGAAATACAACATCTGGAACAGATGGAATTACATCCGGAGCACAAAGATTCTGGGGTACAGCTACAAACGCAGAAAAATTAGCAGGTCAGCCGGCAAGTGCTTATGCTTTGGCAGGAAATGCTAACTTCTCTAGTATTGCTAGATTTGCTGACGCAGGTTTTACTGTAGGTGATGCTAACGATCTAGCTGTATTCATTGATACAGCAAGTCCAGGCAATGAAGGTGTAATTGATAACACAGTAGGACAAAAAATTAGATTCAAAGTTAAGTCTAGTGGAGGAGTTACAACAGAACCGTTCCATATTTCAGCAGACGGCTTGTCTCCAACTCAAACAACAACATATGATATAGGTAGCACAAACTTTAAATTTAGAAACATTTACGCTACATCATTTATTGGATTAGCTACAAACGCTACAAATTTACAAGTTGGTTCAAATTTTAGAACAGGTGATGTTAATCCAACAAATAACACTGTAGCAGTAAGAGATTCAAGTGGTAATTTATCTGCCAATGTGTTTAATGGTATTTCAACCAGTGCTAGATACGCTGACTTAGCAGAAAAATACGCAACAGACAAAAATTATCCTGTAGGAACACTTATGACAATAGGTGGAGAAGCAGAAGCAACAGCGTGTGAAAATGATGACAACATCTGTGTAGGAGTAATTAGTACTAGACCTGCTTATTTAATGAACTCAGAAGCAGAAGGACAAGCAATAGCTTTAGTCGGAAGGGTACCAGTTAGGATTACAGGCCCGGTAAATAAAGGTGAGCCTGTGTTTGTAGCAGAGAATGGTACAGCAAGTGCTACCGGAGTTGGCGCAATGGTTGCTATTGCTCTTGAAAGCAATGACAGACATGAAGAAACTTTGGTTGAGTGTATTTTAAAGATATAAAATAAAGGAAGTAAGATGGCAGTAGGCGATATAATCACAGCGGCAAGATACAACATTATTCGAGCAAGAACAAATGCTGTATTAGGTTTAGGAGCTGGTGATGAAGGTTACGGACAAGCAGTTCAAAGTACAGCAGTTGCCGTAGGAGCAACAGTAACAGCTCAACATATGGCAAATTTATATACTGACATTAACAAAATTAGGATTCATCAAACTGGTTCTACTGTTACGCAGATAGATCCACCTGAAGTTGGAGATATCATTGAAGATAGTAATACTTCAACAAAAGAAGGATATGTTCAATATGAAGATATTAGTATTACAGCACAAGCGGCACGATTAAGTGCGGCGGCAAGTCAATTAGGATTACAATCTGGAACCTCTAGTGTTAGAAATTCTAACTGGAGTACTGATATAAATCATGTCTTTACAGTGACATTTGGTGGTTATTCTGTTACTAACGGTGATGGATCAGTAACAACTATTTCGGCTGTAGATCATATGCGGGTATTTTTTAATGCTGGCGGAACAATTAATTTAAGTGGTAGTATAGGATCTGGTTCTTCAGCAATTAACAATGACTGGCGTAACTTGATGACTTCGGTTGGTACAGTTGTTTTTGGTAGAAGTGCTACAAGTAACGGTTCTACAGGTACAGCCTACGGATATGCGAACTTGCCAGGAGGTTATGTGACAATTTTCAACAAAACAGCATCAGCATATTCACAAAACGATTACTTAATAGAAGCAAAGAAAAGCGGAAATGTTCTTACATATAGAGTAACATTTAACGAAGATAAGACAGGCAATCCAAATTTTGACGAAGCTGTTACTGCTACAACCACTAGCACAGCACAAATGAATAGACCTAACAATTCAGCTTCTGTAAATGTACCAGCACCAAGTTTCAGCACAACAAACGGATTATAAGGTTAAATAGTTATACTATAAACTAGGAGTATAATTATGGATGAAGCCTTGGCGAAAGCATTAGAGTTTTCCAATTTTACAGCTACATTAAATGGACAAAAAAGAATCCTACATGAGAAATATTTGGATGACCTGGTTCTATATTATAATAACGGCAAGTTTAGCATAAGCAAAGAAACACTCAATTTTGCTCATATGTTAATATCTAATAATGTTAACAATACTATCTTGATAGATGATAACAATAATCCTATTGACATAGCTGATGTAAAAGATTTTCACGGATTAGCTTTACAGAAATACGCTGATGCTACAAACAAGTACCTAACATCATATAAGAGATTAATAGCTACTAAAAGAAGTGTAGAAAGTATAGTTGATGTCTAATGGTGTTTTATGTTTTGCTCATAATAATGGAAAAATTGATTATTTAAAACAAGCAACATTTTTAGCAAAACGAGTAAAAAAGTATCTTAATTTACCTACAACAGTAGTCACCTCAACACCTAAAGATTTAACAGCAAAAGATAAAAAGATTTTTGACAGTGTCATTGAAGTAGAAGATCAAAATTCAAACCTCAAAAGATATTATAACGGAACTTTACATCATCATCAGTTGGTTTTTAAAAATGCTTCAAGAAGTAATAGTTATGATCTTACTCCTTATGAAAATACTATTGTTCTTGACACTGATTACATTATTTGTAACGATACATTATTAAATTGTTTTAATCAAACACAAAACTTTTTAATTTATGATAAAGCAACTGATCTTTGTGATTGGAGAAAATTGGAAGAGTTTGATTACATCAAAGATACAGGAATTAAGTTTTATTGGGCAACGTGTTTCTTTTTTACTAAAAATTCTGAAACAAAATTATTTTTTAATTTATTACAGCATATACAAAAAAATTATGAACATTATAGAAAAGTTTATAATTTAGATAAAACTTTTAGGAATGATCATTTGTTTAGTATTGGAATACACATGATGAACGGTTTTGAAAAAGGTGACTGGGCAGGACAACTTCCTGGAAAAATGTTTTATTCATTAGACAGAGATTTTGTTCATTCTATTAAAGATAACTGTGTGAAAATTCTAGTGGAGAAACAGAATTACAGTGGTGAATATGTATTAGCATCAACAAAAGATTGTAATGTACATCTTATGAATAAATTTAGTTTAGCGGAGCATATAAATGGATAAAGGATATCTAGTTATGGCTATGGGTGAAGATTATGTTTTACAAGCATGTCTATTAGCTATGAGTATTAAGAAAACGCAAAACATAAAAAATATTAGTTTAGTAACTAGTGATACTGTTCCTGATCAATACGTGTCTTTGTTTGATAAAATAATTGATGTGCCGTGGCACGATGATAAAGATAGCTTCTACAAAACAGAACATAGATGGAAAGCATTTCATGTCACACCTTATGAAGAAACTGTAGTGTTAGATACAGATATGCTTTTTTTGAATGATGTAAGTCATTGGTGGAAATATTTTTCAACAAACGATATAGGATTCTTGACACAAATTAGAGATTACAGAAATAAAAAAGTAGAAGACAAATATTATAGAAAAACTTTTTTAGCTAACAATATACCTAATGTATATTGTGCTTTTCATTATTTTAAAAAGACAGACCCTGCGTTAATGTATTACAAAAAATTACAATTAATATGCGAAAACTATAAAGATTTTTACAAAGTGTATGTACCTAAACAAATGCCTCAAGTAAAAAGCATGGATGTAAATCATTCTATTTGTGTATTAGATAGTGGCTTAAAAAATTATACATCGTATTCTGCTAATATGGTTCATATGAAAAGTAAATTACAAGGTTGGAGCAGTCCTTCTGATACATGGTTAGACTCAGTGCCTTTTTATGTTGATGAAGAATTAAATTTAAAAGTAGGAAACTACAAACAACATGGGCTGTTTCATTACACAGATAACAAATTTTGTCAAAGGGTAATAGGATTGTATAATGAAACATACTAAAATACATACGCCACAATATGTCTGCTTTGATCAAAAGACAGGTGATATTTTTAGCATAGGGCCTTCCGTGGAACCAGGGTATCAACATTTTGAAGTAAGCGAAGAAGAAATTGAACCTATAAAAACATACAAGGAAAAAATGTCTGACTATGTTGTTGCTTATGATAGACAACAAAAAACTTTTCTTTTACGTAAATTAGCTGTTGCCGATATAGGAGAAACTTTTGGACAAGTAAAAAGCAAGGATGAAGTTGACACTTTTTATGATGTATTATTAACAGTTGACAAAAAGAAAAAAATCTGTTATATTACAACTGGTCTTGAATTGATCGATATGATGAAAACAACCAATGTTAACTTAGAAAAACAAGTTACTTTTAGTTTTACTAAAAAAGGTGATCCGCACATTTTATACGATACGATAACTTTTGATATTACATCAAAAGATAAAAAACCAATTAACATAAATGATACGTTTAGTATTTTTACAGATAGTGATTTAGCTAACTGTGTCTATGAGGAAATATAATGAAAGTGAGAATAGCAGAATTAGATATAATCTATCTTAGTTATGACGAACCAAATGCTGAAGAAAATTACGCAGACTTATTATCTAAAGTTCCGTGGGCAAAACGTGTCCATGGAGTAGAAGGATCAGATGCGGCACACAAGGCTTGTGCTAAACTATCAGAAACAGATAGGTTTGTGACAGTCGATGGTGATAATACAATAAAGCAAGAATTTATTAATCAAGTCCTTGACTTTGATGAGCATACAGATTTAGCAAATAGTGTTATTAGTTGGTGCGGTCTTAACACTATAAATGGACTCATGTACGGTAATGGCGGTTTAAAATGTTGGCCTAAAGAATTTGTGCTTAACATGAAAACGCACGAAGCGGCAGAATCAGATAAAGCACAGGTTGATTTTTGTTGGGAATTAAATTATATTCAACAAAACAGTTGGTACAGTTTTGTTCATAACAATAAAACTCCTCATCAGGCTTGGAGAGCAGGTTTTAGAGAAGGTGTTAAGATGGCACTTGATCAAGGAATAAAAGTAAGCAAGGATCAATTCTTAAACGGACATTGGAAAAATTTACATAGATTATGGATATGGCTAATGGTCGGACAAGATGTACCAAATGGCTTATGGGCAATTTATGGAGCCAGAGAAGGATTAGCAATGACTATGCTTTCTGATTGGGATTACGTAAATGTAAGAGATTTCGAATATTTAAATGAATTATGGGCAGGTAGAGATACTATGCCAGAAGATGTTGTACACGAAGAGATATATAGACTAGGATCTGAACTACAGAATGATCTGGAAGTTCCTATAGCAGTACAGCCATTAGATGAAGACCAAAGTAAGTTCTTTAAAACAGTCTATCAAAATCCAGCAAGGAGCAGTGATCAACAGTTCATAGATATAGAATGAAATATAACAGGAATATTAGAGGAAATGAACTTCGCAAAATAAATGGAAAATTTGAATCAAGATACCTCCATGATGCTGAGTATGTGTTTAAAGAGCTTAATGAAGTAAGCCCTAGTTTCTGTTTGGCTAAATGGTTTAATGTAAGTATACATTTACCAACAGGTAAGACGCATAGTTGTTATCATCCTAAAAGTCATCACATTCCTATAGAAGAAATACAAAAAGATCCTAGTGCCTTACATAATACAAGTTATAAAAAAGAGCAACGCAAACAAATGCTTGATGGTGTTAGACCTGATGAATGTAATTTCTGCTGGCAAATGGAGGATCATAGTGATCAACTTAGTGATAGAGCATACAGAAGTAAAGATGTTTATGAGCCAGAAATAATTGAAGAAGCTCGTAAAATAGGATTTACAGGCAATGCCAAACCAAGATATGTAGAAGTAAATTTTAATCAAGCATGTAATTTCAAGTGTGCTTATTGTAGTCCTGTGTTATCTACTGAGTGGCACAAGGAGATTAACGAATACGGGCCTTATCAGCTATCAGATAAATTACACAATGATATGACTTATATGGATAAGCCCAATAACAGTCCTGATAATCCTTATGTAAAAGCGTTTTGGAAATGGTTTCCGGAAATATATCCAACATTAAAAACATTTAGGATGACAGGTGGCGAACCGTTAATGGATAAGAATACTTTTAAGATTTTTGACTATGTAAAAGAAAATCCCAAAGAAGATTTTAGGTTGAGTATTACAAGTAACTGTTGTCCTCCAAAAGGACAATGGGCAAAATTTATTACAAGCATGAATGATATATCTAAAAACGTAGATCATTTTATGCTTTATTGTAGTTTAGATTCTTGGGGAAGCCAAGCCGAATACATTCGTAACGGAATGGACTTTCCTATACTTTTAAATAACGTAGAGGAATTTTTAGGCAAATGTCATAGACATAGTTTAACATTTATTATTACTTTTAATGTGTTTAGTTATAGTGGTATTTTCAATTATATTAAGAATATTTTAAATTTACGAAGAAAATATAGTAAAAAAAGACAGTTAATTTGGTTTGATATTCCTCCTTTACATAGTCCAGATTTCATGAATGCCAAGTTACATCCTGAAGGAATAAATGAATTAAATAAATGTATAGAATTTATGGAAAAATATAAAGACGGTGAAACTGAAAAACAATTCCAAGGTTTTTCAGATTTTGAAATAAAAAAGATACAACGATTAATAGATTGGATAGAAGCACCTACAAATTTTAATAAACCAAGGGCAATGAAAAATTTTTATAGATTTTTTATTGAACATGATCAAAGACGAAAAACAAATTTGCTCAATACTTTTCCTGAAATGGAAAATTTTTGGGAGGAATGTAAATGGATAGAGTAGACCATATAAAAGAAGTAGGTAAGAAACTTGATAAAGTTGGCTGTGGCTTCTGTGCTATGAAGTGGTTACATGAAACTTTATATTTACATACTGGAGATAATCACAGTTGTTATCACCCAAGGCCTCAACATATTCCATTAGAAGAAATACAAAAAGATCCTAGTGCTTTACATAACACTGAATGGAAAAAACAACAACGTAAAACTATGTTGGAAGGTGGTAGGCCAGAAGAATGTGGATATTGCTGGAACATTGAAGACTTACAAGGAGACCAGATTTCAGATAGAATGATTCATAGTTCTAGTGAATGGGCCGAACCTCAAATTGATAATATAGCTAAGATGTCTTGGCAAGAAAATATAAACCCAAGATATTTAGAAGTTAGTTTTGGAAATGGTTGTAATTATCGCTGTGGATATTGTTGTCCACAAGCTAGTACAATGTGGATTGACGAAATAAAAAAACATGGTAATTATGATGTAACTTACAACCAATATGGAATAGAATTTTTGGACAGAGGCAGATACTATGCTCCTAAGGATGAAAATCCTTACATTGAAGCATTTTGGAAATGGTGGCCAGATCTGAGGAAAGATTTACATACTCTTAGAATTACTGGAGGAGAACCATTAATGAATCCTGGCGCCATGCAGTTTTTTGATTTACTGGAAAAAGAACCAGCTCCACAACTAGAAATAAGTCTTAATAGTAATTTAGGAGTGACCACAGCTAAAATGGATAGATTGTATGATAGGATACATAGTCTTTTAGAGTCAAAAAAGATTCGACAGTTTAGTTTGTTTACAAGTATAGAAGGTTGGGGTAG
>Ga0163111_10000259_pt1 | contig 31353 bp, 25 predicted proteins | sample CRUFie1St18metaG_FD_109645 | JGI IMG/M metagenome (GOLD analysis project Ga0163111, IMG submission 109645) | Marine microbial communities from the Costa Rica Dome - CRUD Field 142mm St18 metaG | ecosystem: Environmental > Aquatic > Marine > Oceanic > Photic zone | place: Costa Rica: the Eastern...
ATTGGGCCATCCCCTCCGTATAAAACGCAAGGAATCTGTCCAGCATTACGTAGTGCTTTTGAAGAAGACTTACCTACGCTTTCTCTTTTAGATCCGTTAATTGTAATTGATTTCATTTTTATTAAAATTTACATTATAAAATTTGAACTTATTGACTGATTGCTGTGTACTTTATGCATAACATCTGAAAATAAATCGGCGCAAGATAACACTTTTATTTTAGAATGAGGCCTTATATTAGGAACAGAATCGGTAACAATCAATTCTTCAAGTTTAGAGTTGTCTATCTTACTGTAGGCATCTCCCGATAAGATAGCATGAGTACAAATTGCTCTAACGCTCAAAGCACCTCTCTCTCTCAATAAATCAGCTGCTTTTGAAAGTGTTCCTGCAGTATCTACCATATCATCAACCAATATCACATTTTTTCCCGAAACATCACCAATAAGTTCCATGTGTGAAATCACATTTGCCTGTGATCTCTGTTTGTAACAAACAACCACATCACAATTTAAGTTTTTAGAATATGCATATGCACGTTTTGAACCTCCCATATCTGGGGATGCAATACATAAATTATTCAATTTTAAAGAAAGTATGTGGGGTATAAAAATTGAAGATGCATATAAATGATCTACAGGTATTTGGAAAAAACCTTGAATTTGGTCAGCATGTAAATCCATCGTGATCAATCTTGTTGCTCCAGCCGACTCTATCATTTTTGCTATCATTTTTGCAGCTATAGGAACTCTAGGTTTATCCTTTCTGTCTTGCCTTGCCCAGCCAAAATATGGAATAACAGCGGTTACATGTCTTGCTGAAGCCCTTTTGGCTGCATCAATCATTAATAACATTTCCATTAAGTTTTCAGGGCTTGGATTTGTTGATCCGATGATAAAAATCCTTGTACCTCTGATTGACTCTTCAAAGGATGGTTGGAATTCTCCGTCAGAAAATCTTGAAATAATTACATTACCAAGTTTTTCCCCAAATGATTCAGATATTTTATTTGCTAATTCAACACTGTTTGTACAGTTAAATATTTTGGCTTTTGGATTGACTGATGACACTGTATTTTATTGGTTTTTAGTTATTTATATTTATTACTTGAAGGTTAGCAAAAATAGAAATTTTAATTTTAGGAATATGTTTAATAATGATTATTTTTTTACTTTTGCCCGAATGCTCAAGTGGCGGAATTGGTAGACGCGCTGGATTCAAAATCCAGTTCTTTTTAAGAGTGTGGGTTCGATTCCCACCTTGAGTACTAAAAAGTAACAAACAAATGAAAAATAAAACTTGTTTTTTTATTTAATGTTACCCAGGACCTATAGAGATTCATATTCCTATAAGAATTATTGAAAAAACTCCAAGACCAATAATGAATCTTAGGATGTTATGTAATATGAGGTAATCAGAATTACTATTTGATTGAAATAATTTAACAATAAAAACCAAAATAGCTAGAGCTGATGATATATAATAAATACTCATATATCCCTCTGAAAAGTTAATAAATAAATTCCCAATCAGTATAAGATTTATTAAACTAGTCAATATTATCACAGATTTTGAAAAGTTCTCCCCAAAAACAACTGGGATAGTCTGATAGTTTTGAGTAAAGTCACCTTTCAAATTCTTCAAATCTTTTGTGAAATCTTTTAATAGTAAAATGAAAAAAAGAAATAGCGCATAAGCAATTATTATATAATCAATTTTTTTATAATATAAGAGAATGGCGAAAAATGGGGTGATCGTAAGTAATGAATAAAACAAATTACCTATAAATAATAACCTTTTCAATTTATGAGAATATAACCACAAAAAGAAAATATAAACAGAAAAGAATAAGGCAGCCTTTAAAGAAGTGAAAGACGAAATAATAACTACAACAAAATTTAAAATAAAATAAAAATTTAGCTTTGTCGAACTCTTAACAACTTCATCAATTTTATATTTTACTGGTTTGTTTATAAGATCTTTTTCCTCATCGTAAAAATTATTTATTATGTAGCCAGAAGCAATTGATACTGATGAGCAAAAAATTAAAATAAATAATTTAGAATCAAAAATTACCTCAAAAATGGGTTTATCACTTAGAATAAAAATTGAAGTTAAATATTGAGCAAATAATATCAGTAATAAATTGTAAAATCTTACAACAGAAAATATACTTAGAAATTTAAAAATAACTGATTTATTTCTTGATTTTGAAGACATTTTAAAAGTGATATACTACTTCTAAATTAAAGTTTTTTAAATCTTTTTTTGCTTTGTCAATATCAGGAGCAAATCCAAGAATATAGCCGCCGCCGCCTGAGCCACATAATTTTAAAAAGTAGGATTCACTTTCAATACCTTTTTTCCATAAATCGTGAAAATCTCTTGGAATCATTGGCTTAAAATTATCAAAAACTATTTTTGATAATTTTTTTGTATGATTAAATAAGTTTTTAATATCTCCACTTAAGAAATTATCAACACAAAGGTTAGTATGTTTAATAAACTCTGAATTAATCATATTTCTAAAGCCTTCTAATTTCATTTTTTCCATAAAAATTTTAACCATAGGAGCTGTTGAGCCTGTCTGACCACTATCAATGAGAAACACAGCACCGTTTCCGCTAGATTTTTGAGAGGGAATGCCTGTAACATTAATATCATTTTTAGATTTTATAAGAATAGGTATACTTAAATAACTATTTAAAGGATCTAAACCAGATGACTTTCCGTGAAAGAAGGATTCCATCTTAGAAAAAGTAGATTTTAATTTTAGAAGTTTTTCACGGGTAAGATTTTCTAAAACGGTTATCTTATTATTTGAGTATTTATCATAAACTGCGGCAACTAATGCTCCGCTACTACCTACGCCGTATCCTCTTGGAATGGAAGAGTCAAAGTAAAGTCCTTTTTTGATATGTTCTTTGAATAGTATTATATCTAAATCTATATCTTCTATTTTTTTCAAGAATTCATAAAATTCAAGAAGTTTATGATTTGATTTTTTAGATATGTCAGAATGTTTTTCAGGAATCTTAAGAGCACCTTTAAAAAAACTATACGGAATTGACAATCCTTTTGAATCTTCTATTATTCCGTATTCTCCAAATAATAATATTTTTGAGTAAAATAAAGGGCCTTTCATTGAATCAAATATACAAATTTAGATTTGCTTGGGCCCATCGCCAATCATATCGGTTATAATCTCTTGATTTTCACAATATTTTAAAAGCCTATTTTTGATAAATTTCATCACTTGATCTGTAAAGATTTCTGGATATAAAACGTGCACGTTGGCTCCTGCATCCAATGTAAAACAAACAGGAATTTTTGATTTCTTTCTGAAATCTTTAATTAAGTTGATCACAGCCAAAGTCTCTGGCTTCATTAAAATATAAGATGGATCACTGCTCATCATGAGCGAATGTAACATCAAAGCCTCACCTTCAACTAAATGACAAAATTTATTTAGATCTCCACTTGATAAAATACTTTTCAACTTTGAGATATTCTGAAAAGCCTGATCAAACCTAACCTTTGCTAGAGGGTGATTGTTCATTAATTTATGTCCTACAGAACTAGAAACCTCCTTTACATGGTTATCGATGATCAAAATTGTATCCCTGTAATTATTAAAATTAGAAGAAATATTTTTATTTAACTTAACAGAATATAAGTCTGAGCTGTTTGAAAATTCAGAATGGTTCCCCCAAAAATTAATACCTCCGTATATACTCCTACATGCACTTCCTGATCCGATTCTAGAAATAAACGAAGCTTTTTTATACATGAAACTATCGTCTACACCAGTGAGTTTTTTTTCGAGACTCATAATACATAAAGACAAAGCACTCATACCACTGGCAGATGATGCTATACCACTACTATGAGGAAAACTATTAGAACTTTTAATTGTTAAATGATATTGAAGAAGATAAGGGCAATATTTTTTAATTTTTGTAAAAAATATCTCAATCTTAGGTCTAAAATCAATATTTAATTTCCCTTCGAAATAAAAGTCAAAATTTACTAAATCATCATTGTTCTTGATTTTTTTAAACAAAACTGTTGTGGTTGTTTTACAATTTGACAGAGTAAAACTTATAGAAGGGTTTTTAGGTGTCTGATCAGAATTTTTACCCCAGTATTTTACCAATGCAATATTACTAGGGGCTTCCCAAGAAAATGAAAGATCATCTGCTTCATTATTAATTTTATTTGGTATAAATTCCTCTAGATTCATCAGATGAGAGTGAATTTGTGCGGGCGGAGAGACTCGAACTCTCACACCTTGCGGCACTAGATCCTAAGTCTAGCGTGTCTACCAATTCCACCACGCCCGCAAAATTGAATGGCAAATATAAAACAATACTTTGTGAAATAGAAGGTATAAATTGTTTTTAAAATGTGTAATTGGTATTTTCATTATTTATAATCATCGGTTTATACAATGAAAAATCAATTTGATTTAAAGTTTGTTGAAAAATTAGTAAACTCCAAATATGGAATCAAAGCTAAAGCTACCCAAATTGAAGGGGAAACAGATGATAACTTCAAAATGAGTAATGATGATAATTCATTTTTCTTCAAAATATATCCCGCCAAAACAAAAATAGAATTTGTTCAATTTCAAACAAAAATTCTTAAGAATCTTGAATGTAATATAAATACTGCTAGGAACGTAGTTGATAAGAAAAATAATTTTTTTAGCCATTTTATAGACGAAGCTAATGATGTCAGATATGTAAGGATGAATACCTGGATTCATGGAAGACTTTGGTCTTCGATTAATCCTTTGAGATCCACAATTAGAGAACAATTAGGTTTTAAATCAGCAACTCTACTCAAAGACTTACAAAGGGAGAAATTAACATATGAAAGGAAAGATTTTCATTGGGATCTAGCAAACTTTGAATGGATAAAAAGTTACTACAAAAAAATTGGTTTGAATAAAAAATATCTATTGACGATAAAGCAATTGCTAGATAATTTTAAAAAAAATCGAAAAAAATATAATAAACTTAGGAAATGGCTAATTCATAATGACCTAAATGATAATAATATAGTTGTATCAAATGATCTTAAGAATCCAAAAATTAAAGGATTTATTGATTTTGGAGATTCTATAAAAAGTCAACTTATAAACGAATTATCAGTAACATGCACTTACGGCATAGTCAAAAGTTTAAACCCTTTAAAATCAGCTTGTGAAATTATTAAAGGCTTTCACTCGGTCATCAATATTCATAAAGAGGAAATCGATTTTTTATATGATTTAATATTAATGAGAATATGCGTTTCAGTTGTTAAGTCTTGTTTAAATAAAAAGCTTAATTCTGAAAATAAATATTTACAAATCAGTAATAATGACATGAATATACTTTTTGATAGGTGGTCTAGTCTAAATAAAGAACTTGCTACTTGTTTTTTTAGAGATGCGTGTAGTTTGAGCCCCATATCTAATGAAAAGAAATTTAAAAAACTGATTAAACATAAAAGATCCTCTATTAATACCCTATTTCAAAATAGTGATCTTAGAAATTTGAAGAATTTAGACCTAAGTGTTTCAAGTAATTGGCTAAGCAATGAATTGATAAATGATGTAGATTCATTTGAGAAAAAAATAAACTTTGAGCCCAATTTAATTTATTACGGTGGCTACATGGAGACCAGAGTAGTCTATGACTCTGAAGACTATGAAAAACTGACCGATTCAGGATTTGAAAATAGAACTACTCATTTAGGTATTGATTTTTGGGTTAAAGAAAACACTACAGTTCATTCGATTGAAGATGGAATAATAAAAGTATTGACAAACGATAAAACGATTAAAGGTTATGGCGGTTTGATAATCATTGAGCATAACATAGAAAATGTTAAATATTATTCTCTTTATGGACATTTATCTAATCAAAATAAGTCAAAATATAAAGTTGGTGATAGAATTAATAGGGGTGAAAAAATAGGTGAAATCGGTGCAAATAAAGAAAATGGTGGATGGTGTCCTCATTTACATTTTCAAATAATGCTGACACTTCTTGATTTTGAAGATGATTTCCCAGGGGTTTGCATGGAAGATGAGAAGATGATTTGGTCAAGTATTTGTCCAGACCCTAAATTGATTTTAGAAATGCAGACAAATAAAAATACCCACTTTAACGAAAATGAATTAAAAAATTTGAGGACAAGATTTTTAGGAAGCAATTTAAAATTAAGCTATGATTTACCTATCTACATTGTTAGAGGTTTTAATCAATATTTATACTCAAATAAAGGAAAAAAATACCTTGACACTGTTAATAATATTGCTCATGTTGGTCACCAAAATATAAATGTAGTAAATGCAGCTAAGGATCAAATCGGACTTTTAAACACTAATACGAGATATTTACATCATGAGATATTGTCACTTTCGAAAAACTTACTTTCAAAGTTTCCAAAGAAATTGTCAAAGGTTTACTATGTTAATTCGGGTAGCGAAGCCAATGAGTTAGCTTTAAGAATGACTAGTTTATATTCAAAAAGTGAAAAATTCATTGTTTTTGAAGGAGGATATCATGGAAATACTAATAAAACAATTGAGGTTAGTAATTATAAATATGAAGGTGAAGGTGGAAGAGGTAAATCAGAAAATATTTATGAAATCCCAATGCCTGATAAATTCAGAGGAAAGCACAGAGGTAAAGATTCAACAAATAAGTACTATAAAGAACTTGAAAAAATCATCTCAAAGGCTTCTAAATCTGACGAGAAAATTAGCGCTATGATTTTTGAACCAATAATTAGTTGTGGAGGACAAATCGAATTGCCATCAGGATTTTTAAAAAAATGTAGTAAGATCCTTAAAAAATTTGATATTCTCATGATATCCGATGAGGTACAAACAGGATTTGGTAGAGTTGGGGAAAAATACTGGGGATATGAACTTCACGGCATAATTCCAGATATAGTTACATTAGGAAAACCCATGGGAAATGGACACCCAATTGGTGCAGTTGTTTGTTCTGAAAAAATTGCTCAAAAATTTGATAATGGATTAGAATTTTTTAGCTCTTTTGGTGGTAACCCAGTTTCTTGTAAAATTGCAAATGAAGTTATAAAAGAGATTGATTCGAAAAATCTTCAATCTAATGCAAAAAAAATCGGCAAATATTTAAAAGAAAGTTTAAATAAATTAGCCAAAAAACATTCAATAATAAGGGATGTTAGAGGCACAGGGTTGTTTATTGGTTTTGAGTTAGTCAATGACAAACTGGTACCGCAGGCTGAAAAAGCTAATTATCTTGTAAATAGAATGAAAGAGATGGGTGTGCTAATGAGCACCGACGGATTAGAAAAAAATGTAATAAAAATTAAGCCACCAATTATTTTTTCTTTTTCAGATACTGATAGAATGCTGACCCTTCTTGAAAAAGTTTTTAATGAGGATTTTATGCATAAAGGTTAAAATTTTCTATTTGGATTGAATCGGTCAATATTGATACTTGTTTTTTTATTTGCCACAATTTCAGAAATAATTTTTCCAGTACCAGTACTCATGCTCCATCCCATCATTCCATGTCCTGTTGCAATAACTACATTTTCTAACTTATCGGTTCTACCGATATATGGAACCCCATCAGCTGAAATCGGTCTAAAACCAAATTTAGCATTTTTTCTATCTGATTCATCAACTTTGATTGAAGGATAAAATGATTCAACAGAATCACAAATTGCATTAACTCTATTTTTTCTGATCCTATTATTTATTGATGATATTTCCATTGTTCCTGAAAACCTAGTATATCCGTTCATTGGAGTAACAGCACACTTTGGTTCTACCAAAATTGCAGGACATGTAATTCCATTTTTTAATTTTTGATTAACGCTGTAGCCTTTTCCTGGTTGAAGTAAAAGCTCAATTCCCAGCTTTTTACAAATATGAGATGTCCAAGTACCAGCAGAAAGAATATATTCATCAAATTCTAAACGATTATTAGACACGGAAATTGATGAGATTTTATTTTTATTGACATTAAAACTTTCAATCTCTGTATTGGTTAAGCATTTTACCCCTTTGAACTTGATATATTTTTTTAATTCTGAAATCAATTCTCCGGGGGTGGTATGATGATCACAACTAAAATAAGCAGCACCAATTGAATCAATATTTATATTAGGTTCAATTTTTTTTATTTCATCAATATTTAAAAGTTTAGCATCCAAACCATTTTCTACTGCCTTTCTTACCACTTCACTTTCTTTTTCTAAGGACTTTTCGAGTTTACAAAGCATTAATAAACCTTTCTGTTCATAATGAAATCCCATATTATTTTCATCTCTGATTTCTTTTAGTAAATCTTGACTAAATAATGAAATATCAATAATTGGTTTAACGGAATTATTTACATTTTCTGTAGAACATGATCTATTAAACGCAAATAACCATTTTAGGAAATCAATATTAATTCTTGGCTGTACATAAAATGGACTGGAAGAATCAAGCATCCACTTTAATCCCTGTTTAATTACACCTGGTGAAGCCAATGGAATGATATGTCCAGGCGACAAATAGCCCGCATTTACATATGATGCTCCACTGTCCATACCATTTTTATCGATTATAGTAACATCGTGTCCATCCTTAGATAAATAGTAAGCAGAACAAATTCCGATAATACCTCCCCCAACAATTAAAATTCTTTTTGACATACTAAATCACTTGAAAACCTGCAAAAAAAGGATCACTCTTATCAACCAAAATTTTATTATGACCGTGGATCTTTGCCCATCCTCTAATCACCGGCACTACTCCGTTAATATTTTGAATCTTAGAAGTTTTTTCTACACGGCATATAAATTTAGACCCAATATAGCTTTCATGAATAAAAACTTCTCCAATCTTAAGTTTTCTTTGTGAAAACAATTGTGCCATTCTAGCAGAACTTCCGGTGCCGCATGGGGATCTGTCTATCGCTTTATCTCCATAAAAAACGGCATTTCTAGACGAGGAATCTTTATCGATTACCTTACCAATCCATAACAGATGTGATACATCTCTAATAGACTCATCAATCGGATGAATAAAAGTATTAATATACTTTTTGTTAATTTTTTCTCTGATTTCTCTAGAATAACTGATAATTTGTTCTGCATCATAGTTATTTAGACCAGAATAATTTTTCTGAATATCAATTATGGCGTAAAAATTACCACCATATGCAACATCAAAAAATAAATTTCCGAGATTATCTGATTTTACAAAAAGTTTTTCAGCAGCTAAATAACTATCTACATTTCTTATTTCTACCCATTCAACTTTTCCACCGTTTATTGCATAGTTTACTTTGATTGTTCCAGCTGGAACTTCAATATTTAAAACTCCTTCGATTTTTGGGGTTATTAATTTTTCCTCTAATACAATAGTCACAATCCCAATTGTACCATGTCCACACATAGGTAAACATCCCGATGTTTCTAAAAATAAAATAGAAAAATCATTTTCTGAATTTTCAGGTGGATATATAAAACCTCCACTCATCATATCATGACCTCTTGGCTCAAACATTAGTGATTTTCTGATCCAATCATGATTTTTTATAAAATCTTGCCTCTTTTCACTCATTGATTCTCCCTTTAAACTAGGCTTATTTGATAAAATTAGTCTGACCGGATTTCCGCATGTATGTGCATCTATACACTCAAAAATGTAGCTATTCATTTTTTTTATCTTCTATATAATTATTAATCCTCCTGTCTAAAGTTGACAATGTTACCGTTCCATACTCTAGAATTTTTTCGTGAAATTCTCTAATATCAAAACTTTCTTTTAGTTGTTCTTTTGCTCTTGATCTAAGTCCCCGAATTTTTAGTTCGCCTATTTTATACGAAAGTGCCTGGCCTGGCCATGAAATATACCTATCAATTTCTGTATTCACTTCATGTAGTGATAGGGCAGTATTTTTAGACATGAAGTCAACTGCCTGCTCTCTTGACCAACCCTTTGCATGAATTCCAGTATCTATTACAAGTCTACAAGCTCTCCACATTTCATATGTGAATTTGCCAAATCTCTCATATGGAGTTGTATAAATACCCATCTCATCCGCTAAAAACTCCGTGTATAAACCCCACCCCTCTCCATATGCAGATAAGTATAAACTTCTTCTAAATCTTGGAATACTGTCACCTAACTCATTGTTAAGGGCACTCTGAAGATGGTGCCCAGGCACAGCCTCGTGAACAGTTAAAGCAGGAATTGTATATAATGTTCTACTTTTTAAATCATATGTATTAACCCAATAATAACCAGGATCAGTACTATTTTTAGAAGTACCAACATATCTACCGCCAGTATATTTTGGCGCTATAGCATCTGGAACTGGTGCTACTCCATATGGTTTTCTTGGTAGTGTTTTAAAAAATCTAGGCAATTGTTCATCAGCTCTTTTAGAAATATCTCTGGCGTACATTAGAAGTTCCTGTGGAGTTTTTGCATAAAACTGTTCATCGGTTCTTAGGAATTTGAAAAAATCATCGAAAGAGCCTTTAAAAGCTAATTGTTTAATGATTTGTGTCATTTCTTTTTTAATTCTAGCTACTTCATTTAATCCAATATTGTGTATATCATCAGCGGTATAATTATTACTTGTGGTATAATAGTTTATTCTATTTTGATAAAATTCAGATCCGTTGGGGATTTCTGAAACCCCAATACTTTTTCTTGTATTTGGATAATATTCTTTTTCAAAAAAATCTTTGATTCTGATAAATTGAGGAATGACATTTTTCTCTATCGCCTTTTTAGCCTCAATTAAAATAGAATCTTTTTGGGATTCTGAAATATCATCTGGCAGTTTGTTAAATGGAGAGTAAAAATAATTTGACTTAAAATCATCCGTAATATGGTCATTGTATGTAGATTCGTAACCCTTAAAAATAATCAGAGGTTGCGAAACGCCCTTTTCAATCCCTTTTCTCAAGAGTGGTAAGTATTGATCAACATATTGAGGAATCGAGTTAAGTTTTTTTAAATAATTTTTAATTTGATCATAATCGTATAATGGTCTTACATTGTAAACTAAACTACTATGAAAGCCTGAGTCAGAAAGAAGTGGATTTAGAAATCTTTCAAAATCGTAGTAAGCAATTATATCATTTAAAACGAATGATAATAATTCGTAGGAAATATTATCATTTTCATCAAAATTATTGATATCTAATTGGCTTAATTTTGACAAAAGACCTTCTGCAAAATCTTTTTCACTTTTAAAATATTCCTCTGAAAAATTTCCCAATGGAAAATCATCATAGTCATATCCCTGATGATTTTGATATTCTTCAATAATATTTTCTAGTTTTTCCTGCTCAGTTTCACAGCAAAAGAAAATAAAAGTTATTAATATTAAGTATTTAAATTTCATTCGTTTCAAAATTTTCAAATCGGTTATTATTAAATTCTGTTATACTCAACTTAAATTACGTTTAATATTTAAGGCATTGTTATTTTTTAATTCGTCAGGTAAAAAGTTTTCAGGGAAATCCTGAAAACTTACAGGTCTTAACCATCGTTTTATAGAGTTAATCCCAACAGCTGTAAATCTACTATCAGTTGAAGCTGGATATGGGCCACCATGAGTCATTGAGGGACAAACTTCAACTCCTGTTGGTACTCCGTTAAATATAATTCTACCTACCCTTAGCTGAAGTAAATCAACAATTTCTTGACTCAAAAATACATCATCGGATTCAGCTAAAATTGTACCTGTCAACTGACCTTGCAAAGATTTTACAACATTACACATTTCATCATAATCTTTACACTTTACTATTAAAGATGAAGGTCCAAAAATTTCATGCTGTAATGTTTCATCCTTTAAAAAGTTTTCAGCGCTTACCGTAGATATGACATGTCTTGGTAAATTCTTATTATCTGAATTATCGTTCGTAGTCAATTCCTTGACATTTTTATTTTTTTTGATTTTTTTTATCCCTTTATCGTATGCATCATAAATGTTGGGATGAAGCATACACGAAGGAGTAATTTGTTGTATTTCATTAACCAATTTTTTAATAAATAAATCAAAATTTTTAGAATCAAAAGAAATTATAATCCCAGGATTTGTACAAAATTGGCCTGAACCTACGGTTATTGATTTGGCGTATTTTATTGCTAATTCGTCACACTCATTTTCAAGTTTCTTTGGGAATATTAAAACAGGATTGACACTCCCCATTTCTGCAAATACAGGAATCGGGTTATTTCTTCTTGAAGCTATGTCATAAATAGCTCTTCCACCTTTCAAACTTCCTGTAAAACCAACTGCCATTACATGTGGGCTATTTACCAATTTAACTCCTACCTCAATTCCTTTACTATTTAAGTTTGAAAAGACACCATTTGGCATTCCTGTTTTGTCTGCAGCTCTAATAATTGCAGCTGAAACGGTTTCACCAGTCCCACAATGCATTGGATGAGATTTTAATATAACTGGGCATCCCGCGGCAAGAGCAGATGCAGTATCACCACCCGCTGTTGAGTATGCTAAAGGAAAGTTACTTGCACCAAAAACCAAAACCGGGCCAATCGGTATTAACATCTTTCTCAGGTCAGGCTTTGGAATAGGCTTTCTGTCAACAATCGGGCTATCAATAGAAATATCTTGAAAATTTCCCTTTGATAATAGTTTTGCAAAACTTTGTAATTGGTTTATTGTTCTTGTTAGTTCACCTAAACACCTTCCTTCTGACAACCCTGTTTCAGAACAATATATTTTAACAATATCATCTGAAATTAATTTTAGTTCCTCAGCAATTTGAGTCAAGAAATTTGACCTATCAGTGAGTGAAACTGATTTGTAAGTCAGAAATGCATTCGATGCTAAAATGGTAGCTTTTTGAATTTCCAAATCGCTCGCCTCAAAGAAACTAATATCATTTTTAATATTTAGTAAAGGATTAAAAGTCTGAAAGGTAACTGAGGAATTTGCTGACAATTCTTTTCCAATATAATTTTTTCCAGTGATCATAATTATAAGTTGAATTTTGATAAATCAGGTCTATTTTTGATTCCATTTTTAAGAATACTTAAAACATTATCCCTCTCCGCACCACAAAGAGGTTTTCTTGGTAATCTAACATGTTCAGATCCGATTCCTAATAAAGATTCTGCTAATTTAATGTTTTGAACTAATTTTGGATTTATATCTAATTCAAGCAGCGGTAAAAACCACCTGAAAATTTCTACAGCTTCTTTTACTTTTCCTTGAGCTTGAAGTTTATATATTGCCACTGTCTCTTGCGGAAAGGCACAAACCAAACCTGCAATCCAGCCGTCTGCACCCATTAATAAACTTTCAAGGGCAATTGTATCAACACCTGTCATAATGCTTAAACGAGACCCAAAACTATTTTTCAGCCTGGTAACATTAGAGATATCTCTTGTTGATTCCTTTACAGCTTTAATATTATCACACTTCAATAACTCTTCAAACATACCTAATGTTACTTCTATACCATAGTCAACTGGATTATTATAAATCATTATGGGTAGACTTGTAGATTTAGCAATTGATTCGAAATAACTAATTGTTTCTTTTTTCCCAGATTTATATCTCATTGGTGGTAAAACCATCAAACCACTTGCACCACAACCTTCAGCATCTTTCACACTATTTAATGCATCTTTTGTAGATTGCTCAGCTATATTAACAACAACCGGAATATTATCATTTACTTCTGCAACTGTATTTTTAGTTAGTATATTCTTTTCATCTTGGGTCAAAGTACTAGCCTCTCCTAATGAGCCTGCCAAAACTATAGCATCTACCCCTGATTTTAACTGAAAGTTTAAATTTTTATTAAACAAAGATAAATCAAGTTCATCTTTTTCATTAAACTTAGTAGTTATAGCAGGCATAACACCTTTCCATTTCATATAAATTATTTTACACTTAAGATAATGTTTTTTTAATAATTTACTAGGGCGTCTAAATAACGAACAAGTCTGCAGCAATCCCGTCAGTCATGAACTTATAGTTTCTGGACGTATGTAGTTTATTTTTATTTTTTATAATAATACCTTTATTGATCTTAAATTCGATTTCGCTGTATAAACTATCCAAATTTAAACCATCAAACTCTGATTTTATTAATTCTAAATCGATTCCTTCAATAGTCCTCAAACCTACCATTATAATTTCATTTAAAATGTCTTTGTCTGAAAGCCTTTCAGATTCTTGAGGCAATTCGTTTGATGAAATTTTTTTAATGTATTTATGGTTATTTCTAATATTCCATTTCCTGAATTTACCATCAAAAGAGTGAGCTGATGGACCTAAACCAATATATTTATGTCTTCTCCAATAACTTAGGTTATTTTTACATTCAAATCCCTTCTTGGCATAACTTGAAAATTCATAATTTATAAATCCGTATTTTTTTAGCTTGTCATAAACATAATTATATTGAATTCTTTGTTCATTTTCATTTACTTTATTAATCTTATTATTTTCGATAAATTTTTTTAAAGCGGTTTTTGGTTCAACGGTCAATGCATATGCAGAAATGTGAGGAACGTTATAGTCTATAAGAATATCAATGTTTTTTTTCCAATCATCGAACGAAGAACCAGGCATTCCATAAATTAAATCAACGGAGAAATTTTTAAAACTATCCTTTATTAATTTTAAAGAATTTAATGCAGTATTGGAATCATGACTCCTATTCATTAGTGTCAAATCTTGATCTGAAAATGATTGAACTCCGAGGCTTACTCTGTTAATTTTATTTTTTTTCCATATATCAATTTTTTCGTAAGTAATATCATCGGGATTACATTCAATTGTGATCTCAGCATTAATAGAAATTTCAAATTCATTATAAATAGTTTTTAAAATAGTTTTTATATCGGAAACATCTAAAATTGAGGGAGTACCTCCTCCAAAGTAAATAGAATTTATTTTTTCATTAATTTCAGAAGACCTCATAATAATTTCATCTACAATTGAAGATATCATTGAATCTTTATCTTTTAATGAGGTAGAAAAGTGATAGTCACAATAATGACAAGCTTTCTTGCAAAAGGGTATATGGATATAAATACTGGCTATGACTTTCTAATTTTATCTTGATTTTTTTTTACGAAGCTAGACCAACCAGAATATTTTGTTCCCTGAAAAGTATTATTCGAATTATAAAAATGACAAACTGCTGCAGCTAAACCATCGGTTGAATCTAAATTTTTAGGAAGAGATTCAATTTTTAACAAATTTTGTAACATTTTTGCTACCTGCTCTTTACTTGCATTACCATTTCCAGTAATAGCCATTTTAATTTTCTTTGGGGAATATTCAGTTATGGGAATTTCCCTTGAAAGACCAGCTGCCATAGCAATTCCTTGAGCTCGACCTAATTTCAACATACTCTGAATATTTTTTCCGAAGAATGGCGCTTCAATCGCTATCTCGTCTGGATTAAAATCGTCAATTAGTGATATTGTTCTTTCAAAGACTAATTTCAGCTTTAGGTAATGGTCTTTATGTTTTGTTAAATTTAACTCGTTCATTTCAATAAGACTCATTTTCCTGTCCTTTACACTAATAATACCAAAACCCATTATTGTAGTTCCAGGATCAATTCCTAAAATAACTTTTTCAATCATAATTACTATTCTGTTGAAATAAGAATCGGTAAATTGAATATCACATCAACTTCCTGACCCCTTTTAATTGCAGGGTATAATTTAGGTAAGTCTTTAATAGTATTTTCAAAAGAACTACTTATTATATCCTTGTAATTTATATTTTCATCACTAATTTTCATATTCTGAATCTCCATAATTCCTTTTTTATCAATTTTCAAAACCAAAAAAATAGTATCTATTAATGTTCTGTTTAAGACAAGATCGTTATCACTTAAATTATTTCTTAACTTGTCTGTAATTGTTTCTACAAAACAATTATTCTTCTGATTAATATCATTAAAATTTAGACAATTTTCAAAGACAGGATACTGATCAACCTGATTCCAATTAAAAGATTTCAATTCATCTTTAACAAATTCATCAACAGAAATTTTTTTATTTAATTGAAAATCAAATTCACATGAAAATAAGAAAAAAAAACAAATTAAAAAGAGAGATTTTCTCACAATAAATTTTAATTATTTATTTTCATAAAGTTAAATGATTTTATTTAAAAATTCTGAAATATAAATATGGATATCTTTTTATTAATATTGTCTTTTGCAGTAATGATTGCAGGAATTATAGGCAGTATCATCCCTGTTTTACCCGGGCCGCTTAGCTCATGGATTGGTCTATTTATTTTCAGCAATATATCTAATGTTGAAGTTAGCAGTAGATTGCTAATATTCAGTTTATTAATCGCATTAATAATATTTGTGCTGGATTACATAATTCCGATATATACATCAAAAAAATTTGGTGCCAGTAAATATGGGATAATCGGAGCGTCCACAGGAACATTAATCGGTTTATTTTTACCTCCTTTTGGAATTATATTTGGTGCTATAATTGGAGCTATTGTCGGTGAGCTTTTATTAAATAAAAACTTTGAAAAATCACTTAAAGCTTCTGCTGGGGTATTTCTTGGCTTATTAGTTTCAGGATTTACAAAAGCATTAATTTCAATTGTATTCCTGGTAATTTACATCAACTTATTCTTAAATAATTTTAACAATATATTTTAAATATTAAGAGGTGTTTACTACGGTTAAAATTAAATAACTAATCTGTTAAATAAAATTCTTTAAATTCTGTAATATTTGAATTTCCTCCAACAAAAACATGAAATTTTCCAACCTCAGACTCCCATTTATTTCCATAAGTATAAAATTCTAACATTGAGCTGTCAATTTGAAAATTAACCGTCTTAGACTCCCCCGGCTCTAACTCAACAGACTTGAAACCTTTTAATTCTTTCATAGGTCTAGCTATACTACCAACTATATCTCTTATATAAAGTTGAACTACTTCTTTTCCTTTGTAATTTCCAATATTCTCAATTTCTATTGAAGCATTAATTTTAGAATCAATCCCTAGCTTATCAGTATCAATTGAAAAATTAGTATAAGAAAAATTGGTATAACTTAATCCATGTCCAAATGAATAAAGAGGGCTGTTTTCAACATCTGCATATCCAGAATTTGTAACCTGCTCAATTGAAGTGCTAGGTCTGCCCGTATTTTTAAAATTATAGTATACAGGAACCTGACCTACATTTCTTGGAAATGACATTGTTAATTTTCCAGACGGATTGTAATCACCATATAGAACCTGAGCAATTGCATCTCCAGATTTTGATCCCAAATGCCATGCTTGAACTATCGCGGGAATATTTTCATCTTCCCAACTTAAGTCTAAAGGTCTGCCACTCATCACAACAAGAATAATATTGTTATTTATTTTGTTTATTTCCTTAAGAAGCTCTAATTGAAGACCAGGTAGACCGATATTTGTTCTACTTCTTCCCTCTCCAGACTGATTACCCTCTTCACCTAAAACCATAACAACAATATCAGATGTAGCAGCCGCTAATTTGGCCTTACCAAAATCCGATTTATCATCATAATTAATTTTTACTCTGTTGTGAAAATTTGTTTTTCCGTAATATAGATCAACTCCTTTTTCATATACAATTCTGTTTCCTTTATATTTATTCATTCCCTCTACAACTGAGCTTGCAGAATTGTATACAGCCTGAGATCTCCAATTTCCCAGGGGACTATTTTTGTCTCCAGCTAAGGGACCAATAATGGCAATTTTTTCACCTTCTTTTTGGAGAGGAAGTAATTGATTATTATTTTTTAGTAAAACAATAGACTTTTTTGCAGCATCTAAGGCCACTTTCATATTGTTGTCCGAGGCTAACTCAGAATCAGATCTTTGTTTATTGCAATATTTAAATGGATCTTCAAATAGACCTAACTCATATTTTACCCTTAAAATTCTTCTGACAGCATCATTTAATAATTCCTCCTTTACTTTTCCAGACTCAACTAAACCTACGAGCTTACTGACATATAAACTAGACTCCATATCCATATCTGAACCAGCTAATACAGCTAACTCAGCTGCATGTTCTCCGTCTCTTGCAAAACCATGTGGGATCATTTGATCAATAGATCCCCAATCTGAAACAATAAATCCGTCAAAATTCCAATCCCCTTTTAATATATCTCTTTGGATATGTTTGTGGCCAGTTGCTGGAATTTCATCAAGTGTATTAAATGAATTCATGAAGGTTCTTACTCCAGCGTCAACCGCTGCTTTAAACGGAGGCATTATTGTATTATGAAGAGTGTAATGGTTAAAATCGGTAGTATTGTAATCTCTTCCTGCTTCTGAAAAACCATAACCAGCAAAATGCTTAGCACATGCAACAATTGAATTTATGTCATTTAAATCATCACCTTGAAACCCTTTTACTCGGGCCTTTGCAACTAAACTACCTAAATATGGATCTTCACCAGCACCTTCCATTACTCTACCCCATCTTGCATCCCTAGAAATATCTACCATGGGGGCAAAAGTCCAGTTTAAACCATCCGCACTAGCTTCAGTAGCCGCAACTCTTGCTGATTTCTCCATTAAGTCCAAATCCCAACTGGATGATTCGGCAAGAGGAATAGGAAAAATAGTCTTATATCCGTGAATGACATCATGTCCAAATATTAAAGGAATTCCTAGTCTTGTTTCCTCAACTGCAATCTTTTGTAAAGCATATATTTCGTCAACTCCAATAACATTGAGCATGGATCCAACCTGGCCATTTTTTAATTCATTATATCTTTTCTTTTGATAATCACCTTCAGGCATAGGGCCGGTAGCATCCCAAAAACCATTGTATTGATTCATTTGGCCAGCTTTTTCAGCCAATGTCATCTTGGAGATTAAATCCTCAATAAATACTTCTTTTTCATCATCAAAGTCTACAGACATTTTACATGAAAGAATAAAGGACAAGGTAAATAAGGTTAAAATAATTTTTTTCATAATTTTTACTGATAAATTCTTATATAATCAACTTCCATAGTTGATTCACTAAAATCAGGATCAATATCAAACCAGCTACCACCCATAGCAACATTTAAAATAAAAAACATTTCCTGATTAAAAGGCCAATTTTCTGAATCTTTAGGCGAAGGCGAATAGGTGTAATATAGTACATCATCTACAAAAAACTGAATTCTATTTTCATTCCAATCTATCGAATAAATATGGAATTCTTCGTGATAGTCATTTATATTAATTGTTCCCTTAGTCCAAGTATCACCATGACTCATCGGCGTATGAATTGATCCAGCAACAACGGTTGGATCGTGACCCCAATGCTCCATAATATCAATTTCTCCACATTCTGGCCACCCAATTTCATAGTGATTTGAGCCTAACAACCAAAGTGCTGGCCACGTTCCAACACCCGTTGGAAGTTTGGCTCTAATATCAACTCTCCCGTATTGGAATTCAAATTTATCTCTGGAGACAATTCTTGCTGATGTGTATTCGTATCCAGCTACATCTTCTTTCTTAGCTGAAATTTTCAAAACACCATCTTCGACTATTGCATTATTTAAACTACTTGTATAATACTGGGATTCACCGTTACCCCAACCCCAATCTCCGTTACCGATTTCATGAGTCCAAATATCAGAATCTACAACTCCGTTATAATTAAATTCTTCAGACCATGTCGCATTTGAAGTCTCACCTTCAACATAAATATCAAAAGTCTGGAAAGTACTGGTATAGTGTCCTGTCGAAGAATAAGCGTAAACATAAACCGAATATGAATTTATACCTTCCTGAGTGAAAGTATATTCTAGTTGTCCATCAGTGGTCTGCTCTGTAACTCCACCTCCAAATCTAAATTCATAATTTACAGCGTTTAAAGCATTAGCAAAACATGTTATCGATCCAGAACCGTCTCCGTATGGAGTAGAATTTGACTGGCCATTTATAGTAATTTCTAAAACTAAATCGGATGGAATTATTGGTTCTGGAACATTTGAATCGGGTAAAGATTCAGATGTGCCTTCAGACGAACAACTAAAAAAAATAAAACACCAAAAAAAAATAAACAAAAAATTATTATTCATAATTCTGATTTGAAGCTGTATGCTTAATCTTGGTTGGTTATTTTGATAAACCAGCTGTTATTATCAAAACCAATAGTTTTAAGGTACATTTCATTTACACCGCTTGAAAGAATTGTGTAAGAATGATTACCTCCAACATAAAAACCTGCAAAGCCATTTCCAGTTAAATTTAAATTAAGAAATCCATTATCTTCAGAGATTGTCCAATTTGATATAAAATTTTCTGTAGGATAATAGATGTGTTCTCCGTCAGAATTTGGAGCACCTAATCCCTGATTTCCTGAAAAATCAGATTCTAAAGGTGGGGCTTTTCCAAAAATACTACCCTGTGTTTGATATTCCATAGTTCCATTAGATGAAAACACCATTCGGTCATCATACATAGCGGTATCAGCCTTGTCATATGGACCAGCATTCCACCACACAGCGACTCCGTCTGGTGCCATATCGTCAATAGGTCCAACACCCATATGAGCAGACGCCTCGGCCATAACTCTCCAACTACCTGTAGTTAAAGCGGAAACCAATTCAGCAGGTGGCTCAAATGTATAAAGAACCTCCACAGAAATTGAAGTACTTGTCATTAAACCAGCAGTTCCAGAAGCTACTACCTCCAAGTCATAAATATGTATTCCGGTTGTGGTAAATCTAGTAGTAAAGATGCCACTTGGCTCCATATATTCTACACCATTTTGAATAAATTTATATGTTATTGCATCAGCAGCATTAGCTGTAAATGTTACATATCCACTTCCATCGCCATACGGGGTGTTTGAGTCAGCTCCTTGAATTACAGATGAAACTGTTAATTCAGTCGGGCTAATTAAGTCTCCAAGTTCATAACTTTCCGTTTCGCAATTGTTAAAAAGTATAACAGAAATAACACAAACTAAAATTTTTATTTTTTTCATAGTACTAACTTTTTTTATTTTAATAACCTGGATTTTGGGTTAATCCAGAAATATCAATTTCTTGTTGAGGAATAGGAAAAACTTCGTGCTTACCCTCGATAAATCCGGGGATTACGGAAGATGCTCTATTTGTTCTAACTAAATCAAAGAACCTATGTCCTTCCATTGCTAGCTCAAATTTTCTTTCCTCTAAAATAGCATCCGTTAAACTAACACCAGTTAAATTATTTAATTCATATTCATCATCATCAAATGCTCTAATTCTTACTTGATTTAAATAATTTAATGCTAGATTATCGTCTATCCCGCCTCTGTTGTAAGCCTCTGCAGCCATTAATAATACATCAGCATATCTGATAATTCGATAATTGGTCAAATAATTTAATTCAATCTGTCCACCAGACTCACCTGCACGTGGAATATATTTATTATTGAAAAAACCTGTATGATTATATCCTTCAGTGTATGTTGATCCCGTTGAATTAGCGTACTCTTCAATATTTAATATAGTTGCATCACGTCTTAAATCTTGCGGATGGTATGAGTTATAAAACTCTTCGGTTGGTACATTAAAGCTCCAACCTTGAGCGTACTCAGGACCATTCCATCCTCGTGGTCCATTCATAATTATACCATAATTACCCTCACTACACTGGGGACATCCCCAGTCATACCAGTTTGATGTATTAGTATACTGAATTTCAAAAACCGATTCAGGTCCATTTTCTCCAAATCTCAAAAACTGGGATCCGTAATCCCCCATTAATGAGTAAACTCCGATAATATTGTCGAATGTGGATGCTGCTTCACCAAACTTATCTTGGTACAATAGTACTTTTCCTAATAATGCATAAGCGGTATACTTATTTATCTTTCCAGCTACGGATTGTGAATTTGGTAAAACCGAAATTGCATTTTGAAGGTCTAATTCAATTTGGGCATAAACTTCCTCTTTTGATGCCCTAACTAAATTTCCGGAGTCTCCTGCCGTTAATCTAAAATCAGTGAATAAAGGAACATCTCCAAAGAACTTAACAAGTTCAAAATAATAGTAGGCTCTTAAAAAGTAAACTTCTCCGTACAATGATTCTTTTCCTTCAAATTCAATATTAGATTTATTTTCTTCCATATAATTTGCTCTGTTAACACCTTCATAAAGCCATTGCCAAATCCTTTTTAAAACATCATTTTCTGGGTAATGGGTCATGTTATCAATTTGCTGTAGGCCAATGTAGTCAGTTGCACTTTCACCTCCACATAGGGAAATTTCAGACGCAATGGTACCGATTTGAATGTTAAAAAATAACCACTGTAATGGATCGTAAGTACCAACTAAAGCAGCATTATAATCTGACTCTTGCTGTAAATACACATCAGCCGTTATTTGATATCCTTCAATTGCTTCATAATCTACGTGATTTGTACATCTGTTAAAAACAGAATTAACCAAAATCAGCAATAATATTATTTTTAAATTTTTCATATTATTTTATTTTAAAATTTAATATTTACACCCATTGACCAAATTCTTGGCTGTGGATATGTTCCGTAATCAATACCTGTATTAAGTACGCCCCCAACTGATATTTCAGGATCATAACCTGAATATTCAGTGAATGTTAAGGCGTTCTTAACCTGAAAATAAGTCCTAACTTCATCTAATCCCCATAAATCAACAAGGGCATCTGGGAATTTATATCCTAATTGAATATTTTTGATTCTCAAATAGCTGCCATCTTCAATATATCTGTCAGAGGCTCTATTATTATTATTAGAATCCACGAAAGTTACTCTGGGTTCATCAAAGCTTGTTCCTGGGCCCGTCCATCTTGCAAGTGTTGATGCGAATCTATTAGTATAATTTAAGTTTCTTTCATAAGCTCTGTAAATATCATTTCCTACAGATGCATATGTAAATACGCTTAAATCAAAAGCTTTATAATCTAAATTTAGATTCCAACCAATGGTAAAATCTGGAAATGGATCACCGATTTGGGTTCTGTCTGAATCATTGATAATCCCATCAGCGTTAACATCAACAAATCTAATATCTCCTGGTGCTGCTCCGTTTTGTGTAGCGTGATTATTTATCTCATCTACTGACTGAAAAACACCATCAGTTACATATCCAAAGAAATATCCAGGTGAAAAACCTTCCTCGAATCTAACAATTTGTCTGAACGGTATTCCGTAACCAGCCCCCCATATGTATCTATCACCATTATTAATTGCGACAACTTTGTTTTCTGCTGTGGTGAAATTTAAGTTAGAGGAGATTCCCAAAGACCCGACTGACGTATTTAATGAAATTGTAGCATCGATTCCCGTACTTTCTGTGCTTCCAATGTTTGTTGTTGGAAAAGATGGAGTACCTAGGTACAGTGAAAGATTGGGGCTGAATAATAAGTCATCAACTGTTTTTTTAAAGTAATCAACAGAAAAAGATACTTTATCATTAAAAATTCTAGCATCAACTCCAACATTCATTTGAACCTGATTCTCCCAGGAAACATCGTCATTAGGGATTGAACCAAGAGAAGACCCTGGTGTAATAGTTCCATTAAACACATAACTTGGAAATGTAGAAATCAAAGAAAATTGAGGACTAATATTGTCATTTCCAAGAGTTCCGTAACTAGCTCTAAATTTTAGATAATCTAAAATAGGAGTTTCTGCAAAAAAATCTTCCTTTGAGACCACCCATCCAATAGATGCAGATGGAAAAAATCCAAACTTATTATTTTTTCCGAATGATGTACTCCCATCCATTCTCGCTGTAAATGAAGCATAATACTTTTCGTTAAAATCATATAATACTCTTGTAAAATAAGAAAGATTTCTGCTTACGTATTGCCATGACCCTGAGGTTTGCTGTGTAGCGTTACCCGTTGCAGCACTAACGTCAGCATAATCCCAGGAATTAAAAGGAACATCCTCATTTGTTGCAGAAATATTACTTCCCTTATTTTCACCGATTGAAAACCCGGCAACGGTTTGAAAATTATGATTTTCATTTATCGTAAAATCATAGTTACCGTAAAGTTCATATGTATAATTGAAATAGTTTGTATTACTCTCTGAAACCCTGTTGTGAGTAGAAGTTATGTTTCCTTCTGTGTCAACCGCAACAATCGGAGATAAATCCGGATTTGCATTAGTTTGGTTATGACCAGCACCATAGAACTGAAAAGGTAAGAACGCCTTTCCATAAATATTCACATATGTGTAACCAAATCTGGAAGTAATATTGAAATTATCAATCAGTTCATGTTGTAATTCAATTTTACCCTGAATCTTATCTACCTTATTTTCATTATATGTGTTATCAATTTGAGCAAGAGGATTAATAATTTCTTGAGTAATGGTTTCACTGATACCGTAAGAGTCATTTTCATAAGGGCTAACAGTCGGATCAAAGTTTAAAGCATTTGATAATACACTCGTAATACCGTTTTCAGACAAACTTTTACCTTTAATATTTGTATAATTTGTATTTACTAAAAGCCTAGTTTTTTCAGTCAAATCAGTATTAATATTTGTGGTAAAGTTTGTCCTGTTAAAGAAAGATTTTTCACCACCTCCAACTACACCATCTTGACCTGTATAACCAGCAGAAACGTAATATGAAGTTTTATCACTACCACCTGATGCTGTAATTGTATGGTTTACAATAGGAGCGTCGACCAAGACTTCGTCTTGCCAATTAGTGCCTTCACCAAAATCTGAAGCATTTGGAAAAACAATTCCCTCTCCAGCATTTACACTTGCCTCATTCAAAATAGCAGCATATTCGTAAGCATTTAAAACCCCAATGGTTTTAACAACTTCTTGATTCCCAACGGACGTACTTAGTGTGAAAGAAGTTTCTGAATTTCTTTTTCCTGATTTAGTTGTAATAACGATTACACCACTTCCCCCCTTAACCCCGTATATGGACGCTAGAGCAGCATCCTTTAAAACATTGACTGATTTGACATCATTGGGATTTAAAGAATTTAAATCATCAATTGACGCAGAAACTCCATCGATAACAACTAAAGGGTCATTTCCTGCATATGAGGTGATACCTCTGATTAAAACCGTTGGTTTGGACCCGGGAGATCCACTAGAAATAATATTTATTCCAGAAGCCTGACCCTGTAATGCGTCTTCAACCCTGACGGGTGAAGATGCCTCAATTGCATCTGCATTAACAGTTGAAACAGCACCAGAAATATCACTTAATTTCTGTGATCCATAACCGATTACAACAACCTCGTCAAGTTCACTAAGATCTTTTTCCATTGATACCAAAATATTTTCGGAAATAATATCGGTTGACGTTACTTTTTGGGTCAAAGTCTTGTAGCCTAAATAACTAAAGACTAACGTAGAACCTGATTCAAAATTTTTAATGATAAAATTACCGTCAAAATCAGAAACTGCCCCTTGATTTTTACCTTGGACCAGTATATTGACCCCAGACAAAGGTTCGCCATCTTCCGAATCAGTGATAATACCTGTTATACTCTGAGCTTGAAAGCCTGTAAAAGCGGTCAAAAAAGCAATAAGGATATTGATTATTGGTTTTTTCATATTAGTTTAATTTTTGAAGTCGAAATTTAAGAATTAAATAGTGTTTTTTTGACAAAAAATTAAAAAAAAATATAAAACTTAGAAATCAATATTAATATGAAACTTTAAATTTGAAAAAGTGAAATTTTTAACAGTAATTTCTGGATGATTAAACTGAAGTTATAGTAAATAAAAAAGCTCCCCAAAAGGAAAGCTTTCATTGGTTTTAAAAACCTCTTGTAAATTAATACAAGTTCAACACATTACAAATATAGTTATTTTTTTAATATACCAACTTCATACAATTGCTTTGCTGAGTTAATAATTTCAGTATCAGCACTTTTAGGGAACCAGTTAAGTATGTTATTTGCATTTCTTGTATGTAATTTTTCAAAAGTTCCCAGTCTTTTAGCAATTGATCTCAAGGAGGGTACGAATATCGCAATTAGTTTTAAAATAAAATTTGGTATCACTCGTGTAGGCACTTTATCAAAACCGGCCTCTTTAAGAATCTTTGTTAATTCTACCAGTCTAATTGTTTTTTCAGAAAGTAAAAATCTTTTTCCGTTTGATTTACTTGATTCCATAGCTCTAACATGTGCATCAGCTACATCATAAACACCAACAACACTAATATTCATATTTGGCACGAACGGAAGATTAAATATTTTTTTTATGGTTAGCCTATTGGACATGCTAAGAACGCCGCTTAACGATGGGCCTAAAACTAAGACAGGATTAATTGCACAAGCGCTCATGTCTAATTTCTCAACCATTTCCCACATTTTTTTTTCTGATTTTGTCTTACTTATTTCATACGGGAGTAAATTTTCACTTGATAAATCTGTCCAATCATCATCATCATGTTCAGACTTATCGTTCCCATATATAGCGGCATACGAAGAAGTTTGAACAAATTTTTTAACTCCATTTTTTATAGCTGCATTTAAACATCTTGTCATACCTTCGACTGCAGGCTTTACCAGAATATCTTCATCTACATCTCCCGGGATTACAGGTGAGGCTGTATGTAAAACATATTCGCAATCTTTTAAGGCATCGTCCCAACCGTCATCTTTCAATAAATCTAAAATTGTAAAATCTAAATTATCACAACTTATGTTATGTTTACTAAATGATTTTTTCACAAGATCAATTTGACTTTTTTCTCTTACAGATGTTACCACATGATAACCCTTGGAAAGTAAAATCTTAATACAATACATTGCAATATACCCGGAACCTCCACTGACAAAAACTCTTTTCATAATTATAAATCGTAATTTACTAAAGTATAAATTTTTTGGTATAGTATTTGAAAATTTATAGGAGTTAATTGAAAATATCTAATGACTTTGAAAAAAATAGCTACATGTTTGATTTTGTTATCTAATATTCTTCTAGTTAGTGCCCAACAATACTACACAGAATCAGGTGTCACTGAATTTGACGGTTCTAAGGCAGCATTCGAGCCTATTAAAGCAAAAAATAAATCATCTGTTTCTATTTTTGATTCAAATACTGGCGGAATTGCCGCAGTAATTTCTATAGACGAGTTTGAATTTAGACTAGGATTAATGCAAGAACATTTTAATGAAAACTATTTGGATAGTTATAAGTATCCAAAATCTACTTTCGAAGGCACTATTGAAAATTATGAAAATATTAAACTAGTCGATTCATTTACTGATATCTCCATCAGGGGAGTTTTAACAATTAAAGGAGTCTCAAATGATATTTTTGCAAAAGGTTTTATAAAAAAAATTGATGATAAAATCGAGCTTAAATCAAGTTTTTCAGTTAAATTGAGTGATTATAATGTTAAAATACCTAGAATTGTTTTTAAAAAAATCGACGAAGAGGTCAAAATAAAACTTAATTACTCATATGCTAAAAAAGAATAAGTACTTAATTAGTCTTTTAATCCTATCAATATTATTTTCCAATCCAACAACCTCGCAAGAAAGCTTACTTAATCAAATTGACAACAATGATGATAACCCCATTGTTAGCTTAAGTGCATTCAAAGCTCACAAAGTTGTAAATGGTCAATCAACTAAACAATCCCAAAAAAAAGAGCTTTTTTTATATGTAGCCCATAGATTTGGAAATATTAATGAAGGAATCAGTACTTTATTTGGCCTAGACATTGCCAACACAAAAATCGAAATGTTTTATGGGGTTTCTGATAATTTTCAGGTCGGTTTCAGTAGGGAGTCGTTAAAAAAAACTTATACCCTTAACCTAAAAAATAAGGTTTACGTTCAAGAATCTGGTTTTCCCCTAAATATCTCTTTATATAATAGCTTTAATTATAACTCATCTGATTTTTTAGCTCCTGGAATAGATTTATCTTTTTCTCAAAGATCATTATTTCTGTCACAAGTCCTAATTTCAAGTAGAATAAGTGAAAAAATTTCTTTACAACTTTCCCCCTCATTTATTAAAAGAAACTATAATGAGGAAAGAATATTATTCCAAAATGGAGAAGTTGTTTTTGAGGATGGACTTCCTGTATTTACAACATATGAAAGAGAAAATAACTATATTTTAGGTTTAACCGGTAGTTATAAAATCAATAAAAGGACAGCAATAAATGTAGAATATTTCGCAAACCTAAACAGACTTGAAAATTCTCCAAATAATGATGCCCTAAGTATCGGTATTGATTTGGAAACAGGTGGGCATGTCTTCCAACTTTTATTTTCTAACACTCAAAGTATTGATGATGTTTCTGTTTTGACTGATGCCGAAGGGGATTGGACAAAACGTAAAATCTTTTTTGGATTTAATATTTTGAGAGTATTTTAAAACTAATCTTTTACAAATCGTCTAACGGAAACCCCATCTTCTGAATACACCTTCGCAATGTAAATTCCTTTGCTAAGGCTTGAAACGTCCAATGAAACTTTGTTATTAATCAACGCTGTATTTGATTTACTATTAAGTTTTCCGAGTACGTCATATATTTCTACGGTAATTTGCCCGTTAACAATATTTTCAAATTTCATATTAATTATTTCTGAAACGGGGTTAGGAAATAAACTGAAATCAAAAAGATTCACTTCATCTACAGATGCAGTACCCGTAACAGTAACGGTTCCATACATTGAATTTGGATGAGGATCACAAATATAAGTTGTAACGCCTGGAGTATTAAAAGTATATGAAAATTGAGGTCCAGGTCCTGTGTAATAACCACTATTAAATGATTCTGTTCCACCTGTAGATCTGAGGTTGTGAGTTCCTCCACCCCAAGTCCATGTAACTGTGTCACCTACATTTATTGTTATTTGTTGGTTGGTGCTACTCATACCCCAGTTATACTGGTAAGTAGTTTGGGAATATACAAGGTTAGTGAATAGTGCTATAATGAGTAATTTATATTTCATATTTATTAATTTTGTTTGTAAATACAACATCCATACCAAAATTCATAAATTTGTAATATGAAGAAAAATTTAAGTTTTTTTATCAGAAATTCTTTTTACGTCCTTCTTTTGATTTTGATTTCATGTTCAAAAGAAAGTGTTGATGATTACGAAAATCCAAACGATAATGATTCAGGGTATAACTTGATATGGCAAAGTAATACAACTTATGAAACCACAATTCAGGTAGGTGAAACTATCACTTGGACTTGGGGTGGAGGAACTCACAACCTCAGATCTACAGGTGGAACAGAATCATTTGATAGTGGTTATTCCTCAACATATGGGTTTACCTTTTCACACACATTTACGGAGGTTGGAGTTACAACCTATGTATGTGATCCACATGATGATCACATGTACGGAACGGTAATTGTAACCGAATAGTTGCAAAAAAAAATCCTCCAATTAAGAGGATTTTTTGCGGTCTGGACGGGACTCGAACCCGCGACCCCCTGCGTGACAGGCAGGTATTCTAACCAGCTGAACTACCAGACCTTTTTAGCGTGAGCAAATATACATTTGATTTTGATTAGAACAAATATTTTCTTTTAAATAAATTTGAATTTAGTATTCAGGACAACCAAAACAATCCTTATTATTTAGGAAGTCATAAGTAATAGAAAATTCTGAAATCCCTCCGTCACCACCAATTTTACTTAGATTAAAATCATAAGAATATCCAAATTTAAAACCTTCCCAAGCCATACCAATTATAGGATTTATTGAAGTTACTAAATGACTTTCATTGGATGTTTGGATTGGATTTGTTGTAGCAGTAAGACCAAATGAAAATCTATCAAAAACGTATTGAAATCCTAAATCAAACCTGTCATATTTAGCTTGCTTCATGAAATTCGTTATCAAGTATACGCTACTGTCACTGTTGTACTGCAAAACAGGTAACTCTAATGAGGCATGTACAGATATAAATATATCCAAAGGAATATCACCTTGAGATACCATTGATACATTTGGTCTATTCAGATGTCTTAGTGTTATGCCTATCCAGTTATTATCATTATTAAATAAAAAAGAAGCTCCAATATCTACGTATCTCGCATTTTCACCAAGTACTATTGGATCAAATGTATTAGAGTTAATTATATTTTGAAAAATATTTATTTGATCCTCAAATAATAAGTTGTCAAAACCAAAATCTTTAGTAGCAAAACCAAAAGTAACACTAGGTCTAAAATCCCAGTCATAATTTAGTTGTACTTTATACATCCAACTCAAGTTTAATTGCTTTAAAGAGTAATTAGTAAATGTTTCTTGATGGTTCATAAGGCTAATTCCTACACCACTATTTAAATCTGGGTACCAGTCATCGAAATACAAGTATTGAGAATTAAGGTTAAAATCAAAACCTGACCATTGCTGGTTCTTATAAAGTAAACCAGCTTTTGTGGTTTCATAAAATCCAGAAAATGACGGATTGATACTCTCAGGAACCATAAACGATTGTGTAAATGCAGGATCTTGTGAATATGACTTCACAGAAAAAATAATTGCCAATATTAAGATAATTCTTTTCATAAATATTTTTTATCTCAGTAATACAAAAACTCCTCTTAAATTAATTTCCTCATTGTAAATCGTACTTCCGTTAACCACGATTAAATAATTACCATTTTCGGCTAATTTACCATTTAGAGTTCCATCCCAACCGTTAAGTTCAAGATTATTCTCGTAATAAATTAGCGATCCAAATGTATCATAAATACTCATTTCAATATTGTTAACACATGCATATACAGGCCTCATTGTATCATTCATTCCATCTCCATTTGGTGAGAAAGCATTTGGTAATACAATGTCATAACCATCTGTAATTTCAACCTCAACGCTGTTAACTTCAACGCAACCGTAGTTATATTCAACGGTTTGGGTTACCGTGTATGCACCAGAATTTAGATATTGATGAGTAACAACATCTCCTGTAACCAATGCACTTCCGTCCCCAAAGTCCCAAATTACATTTGTATAATCTCCGGATGAGGTATTGAAGAAGCTTAACTCGTTATAGATACTTACTCCACAATCAATATTTCCGTTACTATCATAATCAAACGAGGCTTCACCTAATTCATCAAAATCAATTAAAATATCCGTGCTAACCTGACAACCATATTGATCTGTTACAAGAACATTGTATAATCCATTCTGATAAGCAGTCATAAATGTATTATCATTTATACTTACCGAACCACCTGACCAATTTACAGTATAAGGGCCAAGACCACCTGAAATTGTAATTCTATTTTCTTGTGTTACAAGATTATTTTCACAGAAAGGAACAATTTCTGTATCCAACTGAACTGTTAAATCTTCTTGTCTAAATATGTTAAATGTTTCAG
>Ga0163111_10000261_pt1 | contig 31329 bp, 34 predicted proteins | sample CRUFie1St18metaG_FD_109645 | JGI IMG/M metagenome (GOLD analysis project Ga0163111, IMG submission 109645) | Marine microbial communities from the Costa Rica Dome - CRUD Field 142mm St18 metaG | ecosystem: Environmental > Aquatic > Marine > Oceanic > Photic zone | place: Costa Rica: the Eastern...
AAATTCAGCTAATGTCTCTACTAATTCTCTAATAGAATAACCATCTCCACTTCCAAGATTTACATACTTGCCATTTGTTCCATGATGTAAGGCCAAAATTGTACCTTTTGCAACGTCAGATGAATAAGCAAAATCTCTAATTGCAGAACCATCGCCCCATACAGTTACAGGATTTTCTTTATTAAATATTCTCTGCATTAAAGTTGGTATCACCATAGCATTTTTTGGATCAAAATTGTCACCCGGCCCATAGACGTTACATGGACGGACAATTGAGTAATTATTTAATCCATACTGTTTAGCATAAGCCTTAATCTGAAGTTCTGCCATTCTTTTTGCCCATCCGGGGAACATGTCCATAGGCTCTTTATCTTCATTTTCTCCTTCTTTGAATATTTCTGCAGCGCTGTATGCACCAATAGAACTGGTATAAACGAGTTTTTTCACATTATTTAATCTTGATGCTTCAAGAACATTAGTGTTAAACATTAAGAGAGGGACAAAAAAACTTGCTGGATTATTTATAGTTACATCAATAGAGCCTTTTATACCTGCCACATGAAATACATAATCCATTCCATTAATGATATCTTTGCAGAAATTTAAATCTGTTAGATCTCCATGAATATGCTTTACACTATCACTAATTTTAATATTATCTAAAGATACTACTGTAACGTCAGAACCCGCATCGGAGAGTATTTTTGCTATCTCTCTTCCTATAAGCCCTGTTCCGCCAGTAATCAAGACTTTTTTGTTGACGAAATCTGATAATATTTCATTGCTAATCATGTAAGCTCCTTTAATGTCTGATTGATATGCTCAATATTAAATAAAAAAAGATATTAAAATAAGCAATACAAATAAATTATAAATAATATAGTACCGTATTAAACAATATAATCATCTACTTTAGATAGTTCTTTAAAAAATTTAATAGGGTTAATTCGATGCTTTAATATTAATAGGAAATAAATTAATATTCTTTGCATATTATTCTTCGGATAAAAGTACTTACTTATATGATACATTTCAGCAAAACCTGTAACTCTGTTTCGAATAGAGTTGCCATCATTGAAAAAGAATAATTTAAACGAATTAGTATGAATCAATGAAATATCAAGACTGTATAACCTGAGAATTTGTTCATAATCTGTAGCAACCTTATATTTCTTTGTAGGACTGGATTTAATAAAATTTTCTTTACTCATAATACATGAGCTTAAATTGAGAATTGGAATTTTATATTTATAAAACCTATTGAACTTTTCTGGATTCATATTGGAATATTTACCATTTTGGTTTATGAAAGTCGTATTACCAAACACAATGTTATCTTTCTTTATTTTGTTCTGAAAATCATTATCTTTAAGTTCGACTAATTCCCCGCACGTAAGCATCCAAACAAAATCTTCAGAAACATGATCTACAATCTTTCTTAAAGCATCATCAGGCCCAGCATCTTCTTCTATATTGACTACACAATTAAAGTTCCTAGTCTTTTCTTTAAGTATTTCAATATTTTTAGAGTCATTATTTACAGCGAGATAAAAACAGTTAATAATTTTTTTTAGAGAAGTATATGAACTCACAAGATTTTCAATCTGCTTTTCAGTTGGATTAAATACAGGAGTTATAAGCGCAATTTTATTCATAGATACTTATGTAGTGTAATTATTTAAAAATATATTGTTTATAGTTAATGCTAATTATCTTGAATTAAGTGATAAAACATCATCAGCAACAGATTTTCCATCAATTTTATACTTTTTCCAAGCCCATTCTCTCTCTGCTGAACCTAATAAGTATTGATCTTTAAAATTAACTATTTCAAAAAATTTGAAACTTTTGTTCCTTAGTGAATAGCATATGTCAGATGAAAAACCTCCATTATGGGTCGATTCTTCAATAATATAAATCCATTCAGAATGGTCAATTAAAGAGTTTAATTTAGAAAAGTTCAGCGGTTTAATTTGTAAGATATCGATAACATTGCAATTAATATTTTTTTTGCACAAGAGAGATTGAGCAAATAATGCAGACCAAACTGTAACCCCCGAGGTTATAATAGAGCCACCTTTTGGCTCTCCATGAGAAATAATATTTTCTGACAAATTACTGTTCGAATCGTAAAGATGAGGAAGCAATGCCTTATCCATGCGTATGTAACACGGAGATTTATTTTTGTATGCTTGTTTAACAGCATAATCCGCCGAATATGCATCCGATGGGTTTAAAATTGTCATATTAGGTAAGGATTTGATTGCTCCAATATCCTCGAGCCCATGATGGGTAGGTCCATCTTGACCATAAGTTAAACCTGTGCCGACACCAATGATAATTACTGGTAGTTTTTGAACACATAAATCGAGTTTAATTTGCTCTAAAGATCGAAATATTATATGAGAGATAATCCCATGAACGAAAACGGTTCTCCCAGTCATTGCTAAACCTGCAGCAGTGCTCATCATATTCTGTTCAGTTATCCCGACATTAATAACTCTTTCTGGCGCAAATTCTGCTATTTTGTCTATTCCAAGCGCACCCATATCATTTGTAAGTAGTACTGATTCAATGTCGTTTTTCATGACTTCTGCCACTGCTCCAAAAGTAGCGTCTCTAAAGTCAATCTTATCTCTAGTTTTATACTGGTCTGTTAGTTCAATCATTATTATTCTTGATGCAGTCAAATGCTTTAGCAATCTCATCATCTTTTGGTAATTTAGTATGCCATTCTTTTGAATTTTGCATAAAATTCACACCTTTTCCTTTAATAGTATCGGCTATTATACAAAAGGGTTTGTCAGATTTTTGTGACTTATGAGCAGATAGTAATTCAAATAATTTGCTTTCATCATGACCATCACATTCAACGACATCCCAACCAAAAGAACGAAAGCGCTCTGCAAGGTTCTTTACAGATGCATAATTTTCAGTAAAGTCAGTCGCTCCAAGTTTATTTTTATCAACTATAGCGACTAATGAATTTAGTTTTTGATGCCCAGCAAACATAGCAGCTTCCCAAATTGAACCCTCGTGACACTCTGCATCCCCAAGGACAACATATGTGCGCCATTTCATTTTCTTAAGTTTAGCAGACATAGCAAAACCAGCTCCTACGCCTAACCCATGCCCCAGAGATCCTGTGCATGTCTCAACACCAGGAATTTCTGTATCGGGATGACCAGGTAAAACAGCACCTTTTCCTCCAAAGTCATCTAGTAATTCCCTTGAAAAAAATCCTAATTTCGACAGCACAGCATATAGAGTTAAACAACCATGCCCCTTGCTTAAAATAAATCTATCCCTATCTTCCATCTGAGGATTTTTCGCATCAAACTTCAAGATGCCTTTAAAATATAAAACTACTGCGATTTCAACCCAAGAAAATGCAGATGGAACATGTCCCTTTTTTGCGTTAAGAGCTGTTTCAAGAACTATCTTTCTTATTTCTCTCGATTCATTAGATATATTAGTAGGAATTTGTCTGTCCTCCATCTATTACAATTTGAGAGCCATTGATTAGACTAGATGATTCTGAGCATAAAAATGTTACAAGGTTAGCAACTTCTACTGGAGACCCTTGTCTACCTAAAGGGTAATCTCTATCAACCATAGATTTGTAAGAATCAGGATTCTCTTTTTTTAGTTTCGCAAAACCAGTTTCGTCAATGAAAATGCCTCCAGGTGAAACTGTATTGAAAGTAATTCCCTTTCTAACAAGTTTTTTATCTTTTGATAGTGATTTCATTAGTGCGATTTGTGCCGCTTTCGCCATATTAAACCATGGTCTACATTCAGCTCGACTTTCTTTTCCAATAATTGAAGATATAGTGATCACTCTTCCCCATTCATTTTGAATCATTGATGGTAATACCTGTTGAGTAAAGACACTTGCTGAAAAAGTATTTTTCTCAAATACTTCTCTCCAAACTGAAATATCTGTTTTTGTTACATCTGAAACTCCCCAGCTACCGCCGCCGCCGACGTTGTTTATTAAAATATCAATCTTTGGATTATCTTTAATAATAGCTTTAGCCACATTAAGAGTACCCTGTGAATCAAGCGCATCAAACTTATAGGTTTTACAGTTGATATTTAACTTTTCGAATTCAGTCTTCGTTGAATCAAGCCTTTCTTGAGTTCGCGAGCATATTATAACTTTACATCCATTTTCACCAAGTTGACGAGCAATTGCCAGTCCTATCCCATGTGAACCGCCTGTCACTATAGCAGTTTTGTCTTTCATACTATGCATAACTGTCATTACTATTTATCGTTATAATGTGCGCCCTTTTCAACAAGTAATGTGCTTTTAACATTATTACTCTCTAGGGCATCTTTAAATGCAGGGAATATCTCACCTGGTTCTTCTAGAGTTACTACGTCAATCTCCGTAACCATCTTTTTTATTGCTTCCGTATAATCTGCTGTATGTTGCGGTCCCCCATCAAGTGGTTCTTTTGGACCAACAGATGTTCTTATTATTACTCTAGGTTGCATTTTATTTTCAGACATAAATTTAATTTTATCTAAATGGTTTATCATTTGATTCAGTGCAAGTATTAAAAAATCAAATCTGGGGTAACAAGTTACTGGTATAAAACCATTTAGGGCTAAACCAAGCGATAATCCCATCTGCACATCTTCAAAAACTGGAGTTTCAATTTTTTTTTCATCAGGTATTTCAGATAAAGTATTAAAAATTGCATTTCCAGAGTAGGAAACTGACTGTCCCAAGAATATAGTTTTATCGTTCTTTGCAAGATAATTCATAGATCTGACAAGTTCGTCCTTGTACTTCATGTTAAAACAACACCCATGAGCCTGTACCATGATGAGGATATAGTCGTTCGTATTTGTAATATATTATATCGCTTGGTATTTCGCTTTTCTTATTCCAAGTCAAATCTGTTGGAGTATTAGTACTTAAATTATTATCTTCCACTACAAACTTAAGAGGTAAATCAAAATTTTTTGCATATTTGTAGCATTCATGAAATATACCTGTCTCAAAAGTCATATCTCCTATGAAACACCATACTTTATTCTTACTCTTCTTTTTTTTAAGAGCCATTGCAGAACCAAGCGCTATAGGAATTATGCCTCCAACAATTGAAGACGAGTAAAAATTCCTATCTTTAGAATTTATTGACATACTTCTTCCATCTAAGATTTTTTTGAAAAGCTCATCCTCTTCAATTCCATGTAACAATGCGTGATAATGGTTCCTCCAACTAGAAAACACCCAATCATTTTTATCAACATTTTTGAATATCTCTATAAGAATATCTTCATTGTTTCCTGATAGATGCACAGGTGCTCTTATTTTGCCTGCTTCATAAACTTCTTTTACTTTTTTTTCAAAATTTATTAAATCTTCTTTTGTTATTTCCATTAAATGTCTACCTTTCCATATAATCTTTATAGTTACCTTGATATATTACCTTCCCCTCTTTTAATTCTACTATACTATCACAATCTTTAAGAGTAGAGGTACGATGGGCTATTATAAACATCGTTATAGAGTTATCGAGGTTCATTATTGAATTCATGACAGCTGACTCTGTAGATGAATCAAGAGCACTTGTTGCTTCATCTAAAATTAATATGGACGAGTCTTTATATAATGCGCGAGCAATTGCTAATCTTTGTCTCTGTCCTCCTGATAGCTTGAGCCCTTTTTCTCCAATTACTGTATTGTATTGATCTGGCAAACTTTCTATTGAGCTTTGAAGTTGACTCATTTCGCTAGCCTTCATTACTTTTTTTATATCTATTTCACTAAGTTTTTCACCAAATGCGATATTTTCCTTAATTGTATTATCATTTAGGAAAATGTTCTGTGAGACATAGCTAATTTTACTTTGCCATGATTTATAGTTGAGCTGGTTCAATGGGATACCATCTACAAGTATTTCTCCTTTACTCGGAACTAATAAAGATGCAATAACATCTGCAAGGGTGCTTTTGCCTGAAGCAGTCTCTCCAACTAAACCCACTTTTGAGCCTTTAGGAATTTCAATATTTATAGAATTAAGTATCGATTGGTGAGGGTTATAGGAATAACAAATATTTGATAATGTTATGGCTTTATTAAAGCTAATCTCTCTCTCATTAGAAGATTTTTTAATCTCATCTTGAGACAATAAATCTAAAACATCTTCAAGTGAAACTTGTTCACCTTTTATGGTTGTATAAGAGTAATAAGCCTGATTAACAAGCGGTAACAACCTTTGAGCTGTAAGTGCTAACATACCTAGCAAAGTAATCTCAGAGCCAAGACTTCCTTTATCGCTAATGATATACGCAAGTATTACAATTATAACAATACCAACGGTCTCCATGATGTACCTCGGGCTAAAGGCAATAAAAGAATTGTCAGCTTGGGCGCTTCTCAGAGAAGATTCAATTTTTCTAAATTTATGTGAAAAATAATTCTGTGAGTTTGAGAGAAGTATTTCTTTAATTCCAGTAGCACCTTCCTGAATGTTCTTTATCACACTATTAGAATTTTCTGCGATTAACTTACTATTTGCAAAGATTCTATGCTTAGTGAACTTAATTAGTAATGCATATGCTAATCCAAGTAATGCTAGGGTACCGATCACTACTTTTGGCTTAACTAAAAGCAAAAAAATAAATATTATGATAACGATAATTATATTACTTATAAGTGTAATAGATGTAACGAGTACGTTTTGAATAACCAGATTTATTTTTTGAAAAATAACATCGACTAACTGGCTACTGTTTCTGTTGAGATGTATTTTATATTCTTGAAAAAGGACTTTCTTATACATTCTATGTGCTAAATCTGATCCTGTAGCAAATGAATACTTTACTGTAGTATAGATCATTAGAACTCTAATAGTTCCAGAGATAAATGCGGCTGCTGCAAAAAAAATTGACATATTAAGAACAGTAAAACTCTCTACACTGATATTAAGAAAATTTATCAAACTTATTATTAATTCAAATTCAAATATGACGTTGGGATTTGTTAATACAGCTAAAAATGGTATGACCAATCCAATAGTTATAATTTCTGCCAAAGCAGATAAAAGAGACAACATTATTAGAAAAATGAATTGCCTCTTACGTTGAGTTGTGATGAAAGACCAAAGTTGCTTCAGGTTAGCGAGAGATTTTCCAAGTGTTGGCATCGTGTTTCCTTAAGGGTAATACTTAATGGTATTATATTATTATGAATAGGATATACTAATATATTAGTGAATAAAACTTGATGAATTCAACAGAGATAGATTTATTAGATTTTATAAAGAGATTAGCCTTATCATATAAGACGATATTCTTTTTTATACTCATATCAATAGCTATTGGCTATAGTACATACGATAGAAACGATGTAACAGTTCTAGATGCACGCATTCATGATAACAACGGAATTTATGACAGAGAGTCTGTAGATTATATCAAGCATTTGTTAACTAAAAACAGTGAATCCTTAAGTGAAGAAAAAAAATATAACGGCTATAATTTTTCAGTTTACGCATCATCTGACAATTTATCTGTGACATATACAGTTACAGCAAATACAAAGAACAATGATCTGATGAGTAGTTTTGCTCAAAAGGTTATAGCTGATACACAGAAAGGTTATGCAGAGTTTTATAAAAATAAAAATAGTTGGGTAACTGATTATGATAAAAATGTTCAAGATAATAAAATCCAAGAATATAATTTCACAAGTATAAGTGAGTACAGAAATTATATTTTTTGGAAAGAATATTCTGGAGATGATGTTTTCTTAGTCGAGTATACTGACTTATATCATAGGTCAAATTCTTTATTAAAAAGGCTTTTGCTTGCTATAGGCTTTGGATTATTTATTGGTATTGCTTACTCTATAGTTCGTATTGCCACCAAGCACTAAAATATTATGAATGACTTTGAAAAAAATGGATATGTAATTAAAAATGATTTTATCAATTCTGAGTCATGCTCTGAGATACAATCGCTAATTAAATCATCTCCACCTGTAGTTTTTGAACAATTTTCTTCTACGCCCCTTGCAAGAGGTTGGGGCAATCTTATTTCCAACGAACGAATAACTGAACTTATAAAGCTCAAAGAAATTAATCAATTAGCGAACAATCTTGCAGGGACAAATACTATTTGTAATCATCTTTTGATAAATAATAAGCCCAGATGGGTGGGTAGAGATGTTGAATTCCACCAAGAAATATTTAACAGAAATACCTTTGCTGCAGGCGCTTCTTTAGAAAAAGTAAAAAAAGAATGGATACAAGTATACATACCTTTGGTTGATGAGAATGAAATGAATGGAGGTTTATGTGTATTAGAGAACTCGCATAAGTATGGTGAACACAATAGCGAAGATATCTATGATGGTAATGGAAGACATAAACGAAGAGTTAAAGCTGAACAACTTGATGAGCTTATTAAAAAAGGATGTAAACTAAGGTGCTTAAATCTTAAGGCAGGTGATCTGTTGTGTTTCTCAACATTCCTAGTTCATTCTAGCGCAAATAATCTTCTTGGTGAAGATCGCATGAGTGCTGTCATTCAATACAGACCAGATGATTTTGAGCCAGATAAAGAAGTCTTTGAAAAAGAAATTAGATATAGATCACAATATATTATAAACCATTTAACAACATGCCTGGATGAAGAAAAAAAGTTAGATGATAAATACAAAGATGTGGGTATAAAGAAGTGAGAATCTGTATAGATTTAGATGGAACAATTTGTAAACTAAAAAAAGAAGATGAACTATATACTCAAGCCGAGCCATATGCCGATGCAATCAATGCTATTAGAAAATTAAAGAGCCAAGGGCATTATATAATAATTTATACTGCAAGAAGGATGAGAACTCATAGTGGAAACATAGGGCTTGTAACTGCTGATATTGCTGCTATTACAATTAAATGGCTTACCGATAATGATGTACAGTATGATGAAATACATTTTGGAAAACCATATGCAAATGTATACATAGATGACCTAGCAATAGAATGTAAAAATAATTGGGATGAAATATGCCAAAAAATATCGGAGTCTTAACGACAGGTAGAATCGTTCCTGATGATCTTGCTAAAGTTTTTGGTAAATTGCCTATTTCGTTTCTTCCTTATAAAGGAAAGCGAATAATAGATTGGCAAACTGAAAGCTTAATAAGTAAAGCTAATTTAGATAAGTTATATGTTTTGTTTCCCAATAAGGAGTGGGGGAAACAGTACAAGTTTGAATCTAGAGAAACAGACATAGAGTATATTTACGTTAATCCTAAACATTCACTCAACCAAATCATCTCAGGTGAGTTTGATTTTTTCAAACTTGAAAACTATACAAATTTGATACTTTATCATGGGGATATTTTAATAAGGCCAGATGATTTAGCAAATCTTGTTTCTACCAAAGGTAGCGTGAGTGTAACTGCCTCTCACGTTAGTGATCATAGCAATGATTATCCTAAAACTAAATATGGCTATCATCTAGGACTTGTTAAATATAATAATCCCAAAGACTTCATAAGCTGTATGTCTAGGTACAAAACATTTTGGGATTTCATGGAGAAACATTTTAGTGATAAAGAAGCATGCTACTCAGTAAATAATTCTTATTTGAGCTCCATCAATTTCTCTGAATTTACAGATTCACGCTCGAAAGACTTTATGTCAAGAAGTTTCAACAATGTGATGAAACATGAGAACCGTATTATTAAGAAATCAAATAGAAAAGAAAAGATTGTTTCTGAATACATGTGGTATCAAAAAACTCCAGATTTTTTAAAAAATAATACTCCGAAAGTTTATAATCTTGTGACGGATGAGAACCATGCCAGTTATGAAATGGATTACATTAACTCTGTTTCATTGTCTGATATTTTTGTCTTTGGTAATCAGAATGATGAATTTATAGAAACTTGTTTAAAAAAGATATATTTTTACATCGATACAAACATAAATTTTATTAATCATGATAAAAATAAATTTAGCAATAAGAATATGATTAAGGATTTATTTATAAATAAGACTATTGATAGGTTAGACCTATATAAAGAAGAAGATAAAGATATACTTAAATCTTTTTCCATTGATACTAATTCATTAAAAGAAAAACTTAAAATAATAGATAAGTTTTTCCACAAAAAAGAAAATATTGACTCTATGATTTATTGGCATGGAGATTTTTGTTTTAGTAATATCCTTTATGAACCTTTTCAAGACAAAATATTCTTTATAGATCCGAGAGGTCACATGGAAACAAATACTGGTTTGCTATTTTATGATATCTGTAAATTAGGGCATAGCATAATTGGTGGCTACGATTTTATAATGGCTCTAAGCAATCATGATTTTAATCGCTTGGAAGATATACTTGGTGAAGATTTTAATTTAGATAATTTTAGTAATGGATTATTCAAACTTCAAAGTCAAAGATCGTTTATTATGTATGTCAAGAAATTAGGATATAATATTGATGAAATACTTTTGGGAATAGGTCTTTTATTTATATCAATGATCCCTTTGCACACAGGAAAGAATTGTAAAAAATATTTAATAAAAAGAGGCTATGATTTTTTAAAATATGGAGAAATCTTACAAAATACTTCTACCGGCTCTCGGAAAATCCAGTAGATTTAAAACTAGCGGTATCTTTTGTGACAAGATGTTCCTGCCGATTAACAAAAACTGGGCAGAACTCGTAATTGACTCAGTAATAAAACCATTTTGCAATGAAAGATTTGAAGTTATTATAGGTGTTAATTCATATCTTCATAATCAGATGTGTGAGTGGTTAGGACAGAGATCATATGACAATGTTGAAATTATGAATATTGAAAGAAAGTCATATGGACAAGCACATACAGTTATGATGATGCTTGATAACTTACACATGGATACTAAAGAGGGGTTTTCAATTCATAACGTAGATACTGCTTTAAATTATGAATTGGACTCTAGTTACACAGATTTTTCTAATAGAATTGATGTCTTTGAATCAGAGGGTAATCAATGGTCATTTATAGAACCTATTCCTGAAACAATGAACGTGAAACGTGTAACTGAGAAAGTAAGAATTTCTAATCTATGCAGTAATGGCTTCTATCAGTTTGAATCATTTGAACTATACAAAAATATTTTCGGACAGCTTTATAATAAAAATACACCAAATGAATTATTTATAGCGCCTATGTATAATACTTTAATAGAGAATAAATGTGCTTTAGAATACCGACTCGTATCGAAATCAGAACATGAATTTTATGGAACTCCAGAAGAATATTTCAAAACTATAGGGGGAAAAGATGTTAAATAGAATATTTGATTATCAACTCTCAATGGATGCTGAGAAAGAGTTTTATCAATCTTGTAAACAAATAGTTAGTGAGGGTTTTCTAACAGATCATACCTATTGTAGAAGACTTGAAGATGAAATTAGTAGTCTTTATAAGTCTTCGTCATGTTTAACAGTTAGTAGTGCCACCAATGGGCTTTTCAATTTATTTTGTACCCTTCCAAGAGACTCATCTATTATGATACAAGCAAATACATTTGCTGCAACAGGTCAAGCAGCCCTATCAGCCGGACTTAGACCAAAGTTTTTTGATATTCAAAATAAACTTAGCTGCGCAAGCTATGACTCCTTCGTTGCACAGTTTAGACAGCTAGAAAAAAAAGGTGATTCCCCTCTTGCTGCTGTTATTGTATCAATCAATGGATTTGAGAGTGACGAATCATCTCAAATTACAGAATTTTGTAAAAAAAATAAAATAGCTTTAATTTATGATAGCGCTCAAGCATTTGGTGCTAAATTTAAAAATAAATTTGTGGGTTCAGATGCAGATGCTGCAGTATTGAGTTTCCATCTAACAAAGGTCTTAGCCGGAGGTGAAGGCGGCGTCATAATTAACTTTCAAAATGAAGATTATCTATCATTAGAATCAAAGAAATCAAAATATTTCGGGCTTTCAAATGGAGAGACAGTTTTTCGTGGAAGTAATGGTAAATTATCAGAATTTCCTGCAGCGCTTGCATGTGCAACACTAAAGCATGATTATCAAAAAAGATACGCTAGAAGAAAAGAGATAGATGATTATTATCGTAAAAATATTACAAACTCAAATCTTAAACCACAGACTATACATGAAGATAATGTTCAGTCTTACTATAAGTCTGTCTGGCTATTAGATAATGAGGATATAAGAAAGGATTTCGAGCAGTACTGCAAAAATAACAGTATTCAATTAACTGGAAAAGTATATCCTACTCCATTATCAGATCATGAATTATTTAAATTACACGATGATTTTAATGCTGTTAACTCTAGAAGTTTTGGAACTAATCATGTGTGCCCTCCTAATTTTCCGGAGTTAAAGAATGATGCATTAGAAAAAATCGTTGAAATATTCAACCAGTACTCATGATTTTTTATTTTTAATATTTGTTATTTGACTGCTCATAATTATTAAGATTACTAAAAAAAATAATGTAGGCTGATGATGGGCGAGTTGAGTTTGCGTTAGCATGTATCCAAACTGAGATAATAATGTAGCAATACCAATTTTTATGAAAAAATTATTTTCTTTTTGCGTATTAGATTTTAAAAATATTTTAAGATTTATAAAATAAAAATATATTAAGGCAATAAAGCCAAGTATTCCAGTTTTTGCCCATAAATCGATAAAATCATTATGAGCATGGTCATGATGAGCCATTCCATAATTTCTATTATCTTCATAAGTTCTATCAGCAATGTATTTTTTAAAGTCTTTAGAGCCACCTATCCCAGTAAATGGATTAGCAACTATAATTTCTTTTGCATTAATTAATAAATATATCCTTTCTTTAGTTGAGAATGATATTTTTTTATCTTTATACACCTCTGATAATTCCTGTTGGCTTACATATCTCATATCATTAATAAATTTATCGAACGCATGATTTGCTGGTGTAAATTGAAGAAGAAGTAACATTATTACAATGCCGTATGTTAAATATGCTTTATTTTTAGCAAATGACGTTGAAAATACCACATAGATAAGAACAAAAAACAAACCAATTAACGAACCTTTCGTCATAGTAAAAGACCAACTAAGTGCAGCACATATAAGTGCAAGCAAGATCAATAATCTTGTCCCCATTGATGTCTTTTCAAATAATGAAACTAAAAGAAAAGCAAAGATTGTCATAACCATATTACCAAATGTAATAGAAAGATCTGTCAAACCAGTTATCCTGTCTAGATTTGGGTTATTGAGGAAATATAGATAAGAAGACAATATAAATGTAGCAATGGAGGTGATGACCAGAACTTTAATAAAATCCTCTGACTTAAGAGTAATTTCTCGAAATAAAAAATATAAAGGAAGAACAGCTATAAATCTCGAATAGTTATCTATATCGCTAATGGGAGAATTGTGATAGACGTTGAAAAATAGAGTAATTAAAAAAAAGTATATGTATGAACCTAATAAATAAACTTCTGCTTTACTTAAAGATAAATCAAGTCTTTTTAATTGTGATAGTGATATAAGTAGTAGAATCAAAAAAAATGTATTTCTTAAATCTGTAGAAATAAAGTTTAAAACTATGAACCCATAGAATAGCACTAACACCAAGTAGTTTAACGATATACTCTTAACCCCCATACTTCATTATAAATGTAATTTATTTTTTAGTATGTAAAATATTACAATAATATGCGGGTTATAATTTATTTATATAATAATTTAATACAAACTAAGCTAGAATAGATTTGTGAATATTATAGTTACAGGAGGCAATGGCTTCATTGCTACAAATTTTATAAAGCTTGCTTTGTCACAAGGAATTAAAATCACATCTATTGATAACCTTAGTTATGCTGGCTCTATAAGAAATCATGAATTATTCATAGATAATAAAGCTTATACGTTTGTAAAAGAAGATATTAGAAATAGCTCTGTTAATGAAATCATAAAAAATGAAAAATATGATGCTATTATAAATTTTGCAGCAGAGTCACATGTAGACCGATCGATTCATGATGACACGAATTTCATATCAACAAATATTGCAGGTACGCACAACTTGTTGAATATTTCTAAAAACTTCATTCACGAATCAATCCTCAAGGATGATTTCAAATTTATACAAATATCCACTGATGAGGTGTACGGCTCATTAAAACCTGACGAAGCAGCATTTACTGAATCATCTATTCTTAAACCAACTAATCCATATAGCGCATCAAAAGCATCAGCAGATTTATTATGCATGTCATACTTCAAGACACATAACTTTCCAGTAGTAATTACAAGATGCACTAATAACTATGGCCCTTATCAGCACCCAGAAAAATTAATACCATTAACTATTTATAGACTTAATAATAAAAAACCTATACCGATTTATGGAACTGGCAACCAAATACGAGATTGGATATATGTTGAAGATCATTGTGCTGGCATATTAAGTGCGCTAAAAGAGGGAAAAGTTGGTCAAGTTTATAATTTTGGTGGAAATAATGAAATAAAAAACAAAATTTGCGTTGAAGAGATTATTCATAAAATGAATAAAGAATTAGATGCCGAGAAATACATTAATTATGTTAAAGATAGACCAGGTCATGATACTAGATATGCTATAGATTCTTCCAAAGCAAAAAGAGATTTATCTTGGGAGCCTAAAGTTGGATTTGAAGAAGGAATCAATAAGACGCTTGATTGGTATTCAAAAAATACTAAATGGTTAAATGAAATTGTCTCGCATAGTGATTTTATTAATTGGGAAGAGAAACATTACTAAAGTACTGATATTTGGAAGTAACGGACAGCTTGGCCAAGCTATCTATAATCATTTCAATAACTTATTTGATGTAAAAGGCTTAAGTAAGAATCAATGCGACATCACTGATCAGTCAAATGTTCAAAAATATATCTCTAATTTTTTACCTCATATAGTTATAAATACAGCTGCATACACGAAAGTTGATTTAGCAGAAGAAAATTCTCAAGATGCTATAAATATTAATTCATTAGGAGTAGAAAATATTATTAGATCAATTAAAGATACTGGAATATTATTTATACATTTTTCTACTGATTATGTTTTTGATGGTGATACTACTATTCCATACAATGAGTCGTGCAAACAAAATCCTATAAACAGTTATGGCATGAGTAAATATATGGGAGAAAGATTAATACAAGATCTCTATAATAAATATTATATTCTAAGAACCTCCTGGGTTTATGACAACCATAATGAAAATAATTTTCCTAACAAAGTATTAGGCAGGTACCTAAAACAAAAAAACATACAGATTGTAGATGATCAAAAAGGCTCTCCTACGCATGTAGAATTAATAACAGATTTAACTCAAAAAATTATTATTAAACATGATGCTTTATCCCAAAAAGAAAAAAATAGCTCCTATGGAATATATCATGCAACCTCAAGTGGAGAAACATCTTGGTATAGTTTTGCTAAATATATTATTGAAAAATATTCTAAGTATAAGAAACTAAAAGTTAATTATAATAATATATCTAGCTGTTCGTCTGGTGAGTTTGAGACTGTAGCACCAAGACCAACTAATTCGTTACTTGATTGTTCTAAATTAGAAAAATTCCTATCTTTGAAAATGCCAACATGGCAATATTATGCTGATAAGTTTATTCAAAAAAAATTATGAATAGAAAAGGTATTATATTAGTTGGTGGAGAAGGTACAAGACTATATCCAATTACGCTTGCCATCCCTAAAGGTCTTCTTCCTATTTATGACGTGCCAATGATATATCATTCAATTTGTACATTGATGCTTTCGAATATAAAAGAAATATTAATAATTACATCACCAGAGGGTAGTTCAAGATTTCGTGAATTACTTGGGGACGGAAGTTCATGGGGTTTGCACATTGAGTATACAACTCAAGCTGAACCTAGAGGAATTGCTGAAGCTTTAATATTGGCAGATGACTTTCTAGATGGTTGCCCATCGGCATTAATACTTGGAGATAATATATTTTATGGCGATGGTTTCTCATCAAAATTAGAACAAGTTTCACAATCAAATAAAAATACTGTCTTTGCATATAGAGTCGAAGACCCAGAGCGTTTTGGCATATGTGAATTTAATTCTGACAATAAAGTTATTAGTTTAGAGGAAAAGCCTTCAAAACCTAAATCAAATTTTGCTGTCACAGGCTTGTACTTCTACGATGGTGATGCCCCATCTTACGCTCGTGATCTTACTCCCTCTGCACGTGGTGAACTTGAAATTACAGATTTAAATATTAAATATATGGATAATAAAGAACTTTTTGTTGAAACCTTTGGCGAGGGATATACATGGTTTGATGCTGGAACCACAAAATCCTTTCTTGATGCAAGTACATTTTCTTATACAGTAGAAAGTAGACAAAATGTCAAAGTTGCTTGCCCAGAGGAAATAGCATTTAAAAAGAAACTAATATCTGCTGATACTGTTTTAAAACTAGCTCATAACCATAAAGGGAATGATTATGGAAAATATTTATCAAAATTAGTGAAGAGTTAGTAAGATGAAAATAATAAAGACAGGGATTAATGATGTTCTTATTATTAAACCAAACATACATTCCGATAAGAGAGGATTCTTCTTCGAAAGTTTCAATCAAAATGAATTTTGTAAGACAGTAAATCGTGATATCGAGTTTGTTCAAGACAATCATTCTGTCTCATCAAAAAATGTACTTAGGGGTATGCATTTTCAGAAAAGTCCAATGGCTCAAGCTAAACTTGTAAGAGTTGTTGTTGGAGAAGTGTATGATGTTGCTCTTGATATTCGTGATGGATCCGAGACATTTGGACAGTGGGTTTCACAAAAGTTATCTGCAGAAAATAAATATCAATTATGGATTCCAGAGGGGTTTGCACATGGCTTTCTTACGCTAAGTGATGAAGCGCATCTCTTATATAAAGTTACAAATTACTACTCAAAAGATCATGAACAATTGATTAGATATGATGATCCTAAATTTAAAATTTCTTGGCCAAGCACAAATATCATCCTTTCAGATAAGGATGAGGGCCACTAAGAAATTTTACTAATTCAATTAAAGTTTTATAAACACATAAAAAATGGTATTGTTACGGTTTATGAGTTTCCTTAAAAATAAAAATGTTTTAGTAACGGGCGGTAGTGGATTTGTTGGAACTAATTTACTAAAAAAATTACTAGAATTTGATTGTAACCTGCGAACAACTATCCATAACACTGAACCACAATTTAAAAATAAAAATATCAAATACATAAATGTTGATTTAACTACACCTGATGGTTGTTTAGAGGCAACGAAAAATATCGATTACATTTTTATGTGTGCTGCAAATACCTCTGGTGCTGCCGTGATGGAAAATAATCCATTAGCTCATCTAACACCTAATATAATGATGAACCTCTCTTTATATGAAGCAGCGTATAAAAATAATGTCAAGAAACTTCTTTTCATTAGCTCAAACACAGTTTATCCAGTTACAGACCATCCAGTTAAAGAAGATGATGTCACTAATGAATTTTTTCATAAATATTTCATAGTTGCATGGATGAAAAGATTTACGGAAATTGTATCCGAAATGTACTCAGACAAAATAAAAGAAAAAATGAATATTGTCGTTGTAAGACCAGCAAATTTATATGGTCCCTATGATGACTTTGAGTGGGAGACTTCTCATGTAATACCTGCCTTAATTAGAAAAGTTGCAGAAAGGCACAACCCTATTGAAGTTTGGGGTGATGGTCAAGATTTGAAGGAATTCTTATATATAGATGATTTTATAGACGGAATTATTTTAGCTATGGAAAAAATAAATAGTTCAAAGCCGATTAACTTGTCTTTAAATAAAGCTGTCACAGTAAAAGAAATATTAAATCATTTAATACAAATTGAAGGGCATGATTCTGCAAAAATAGAGTATGACACCTCTAAGCCTACGATGATACCTAAGCGCTTAATAGATAATACTTATGCAAAAGCTTTACTTGATTTCAACCCTAAAATTCAGATTGATGAAGGATTAGCTAAAACGTTAGAATGGTATAAAAATAAGAAATGATCATAAGCAGGACTCCATTTAGAATATCTTTTTTTGGTGGCGGTACAGATTATCCTGATTGGTACAATAAAAACTCAGGAGCTGTTTTAAGTACAACAATAAATAAGTTTTGCTATATAACTTGTAGAAAACTGCCGCCTTTCTTTAGCTATAAGTATCGCATAAGGTATCACACAAAAGAGGAAACTAAGAGTATAAATGCCATTAAACACCCCTCGGTAAAAGCATGTATAAGAAGTCTTAACATTAAAGACGGATTGGAGATAGTTCACCATGCTGATTTACCTGCAAGATCAGGTTTAGGCTCTAGCTCGACATTTACCGTCGGGATGCTCCATGCTCTAAATACATACACTGAAAAAATTATTTCTAAGAGGAAACTGGCATATGATGCAATTAACATAGAACAAAATATCATCAAGGAGCATGTAGGTTCACAAGACCAGACTAATGCTGCATTTGGAGGGTTTAATCATATTGAATTCAAACCTGGTAACAAGATTGAGGTTAATCCAATAATATTGTCACAAAAAAAGCAAGATATTCTAAGGTCTCACTTAATGTTATTTTTTACAGGTTTCCCACGCACCGCATCAGATATCTCAAAACATCAAATTAAAGCAATCAAAAATAATAAAATTGATTTAACAGAGAACTATAATATGGTTTCTGATGCCAAAAAGATATTAGAACAAAATAACTTCATAAAAAGATTTGGCAATTTATTGCATGAACAATGGTGCATAAAAAAATCATATACAAGTAAAATATCAAATAGCTCTATAGATAAGATTTACAATTTAGGAATAAAGTCTGGAGCTTACGGTGGGAAGCTGTTAGGAGCTGGTGGCGGTGGATTCATATTATTTATAGCTGACCCTAAATACCACAATAAAATCAAATCAAGTCTAAAGAACTTATTACATGTGCCAGTTGATATGGAATCTCTTGGAAGCCAAATAGTATATTTCTCTAATGCTGATAAATAATTGTATAATTCTCTGCGGAGGTAAAGGTACTAGATTACGTGAATTTAATTCCAAAGATCAAAAGTGCCTTATAAATATCAATAATAAGCCATTTCTTGAATACCTTTTAAAACAGTTTTCAGAATATAAAATTACTCTATGTACTGGGCATTTAAGTGAACAAGTTGAAAATTACTATCGTGCTGATAATAACATTACAATATCAAAAGAAAATACGCCACTAGATACGGGTGGCGCAATAATTAATTCTTTAAATCATATCAATAGCGAAATAATAATAATTAGCAATGGGGATTCTTTTTGTAAATTTGATTTAAATGAAGCCAACAAACTTTTTCTAGAAAAAGATTTAGATTTACTCATTATAACAACAGATGTTTATGAAGATTCGGGAGACTATGGCGTTGTTAATGTAGATGATACTAATCGTATTACATCATTTAATGAGAGACCGTCTGATAATTTTTCAAGCAGCTTAATGAATTGTGGTATTTATATTGCAAAAAAGAAAATATTTGATAATTTTGAGACAGAGAAAATATCTTTTGAAAAGGAGATAATACCCATATTAATCAAAAATTATAAATGTTATTCGCACAACGTACACGCAAAAGTGTATGATATTGGTACACCAGATAGAATTAAAGTAGCAGAGGATTTCTTTAGAAGTTTATGATAAACGTAAGTCAGATAATAAATTATATAAGAGAAACAGGTCATAATCCCTACTCAGATAACGCACTAACTAAATCTGATATCTTTTATATAAATACTCTAGAAGATCATTACAATACCTTATCAAACGAGATATTTAGTGTTGTGAACAATAATAATATTAATTCACTGTTAGAATTGGGTTCTTATATGGCAGTTGGTTCACACTTGGCAAAAGAAGCAGGTGTAAGTGATATAACATGTTCTGACATCTATGATTTAGCAGAAGACTCGCTATATAAAAAATGGCTACTAAAAAAAGACATATCTTATCAGAATTTCGATTTAACAAAAAAACCTAGAGATGAATTTATAAAAAAATATGATTGTATTGTTTTCCAAGAAACGCTTGAGCACATTCCGCATAATCCAGCAAGAGTTCTACTAAATGTTAATCAAATGTTAAAAGATGATGGCATACTTATTTTCTCAGTTCCTAACTTTTATAGCTTAAGGAGTATTATTAACTTAATAAAGTTTTCGCACCCCTATGTTAAAAAAGAGGAGTTACTTGATATAGATTCTGTGACCGAAAAATCAGGAGTTCACTGGATAGAATTTAACTCAAAACTTATAAGAAATATTGTAGAATTTTGTAATTATAAAATCATCAGTCATAATAAAAACAATATTAAATATGGAAGTTCATTAAGATATAGAATTAAAAATATAATAAAGATTGTCTTACCGCCTATCTTCGATCAGCATAGATTCATTCTAAAAAAAGACAATGATTTTGACGTTTATCTTAAAAATAGAAAAAGAATAACATCAGAGCACGAAGCTTTAAATATATAATCAATAATATTGAAATCAATCATACTCATAAAAATTGGTGCATTAGGTGATGTAGTTAGAACGTCTTATCTAGTAAATACTCTTAAAAGAAAGTTTAATTATTCGATAACATGGATAACTGATAAGTCTTCTCATGAATTACTGAAATATAATCCAAATATAGATACATTACTTTATCAAGATTCAAAACTGCCAGAAGAGGCGGACATTCTAATTTGTCTGGAAGATCAATATGAATATGTAAGATTAGGAAATAAAATACAATCAAAAAGAATTATAGGCTCTTATATCGATGACAACAATAATATTAAATATACTGACGATACTAAAGAGTGGTTTGATATGAGTCTTATTTCAAAACTTGGTATAACCGCTGCAGACAATCTAAAGAAAAATAATTTAAAAAGCTATAATGAAATATTTTCTAAAATATTAAATATTCAAGTGTCAGATATAAAGCCAGAATTCTTTTATGATGAAAAATACAATAACACACTATCAGAGAATAAGTCTGAAAATAAAGTTATTGGTTTAAATTTATTTGCCGGGAAAAGATGGCCTTCAAAAGAAATACCTATGAGTACAGTCAAACCTCTGCTTTCTTCAATTTCAAAGTATTTGGATTCAAAAACAATAGATTACTCCTATATTTTATTCTGTGATGATTCCAATATGGATAGAGCTGATGAAATTATTTCACCTAATAAAGAAATCATCATAAAAAATACTAATTCAAATGTACTTGATTTTTCTGCAAATATTAAAAATTGTGATTATATTATTACTACAGATTCTCTTGGAATGCATCTAGCCATTGCAAATAGTGTGAATCATCTGTCTTTTTTTTCTCCAACTTCTGCAAATGAAATTGATGATTTTGGTTATGCGAAAAAAGTCTTATCGACCGCAGACGATTATTGTACATATAAACCATATACAGATAATGAATCTCTCAGTTATACTAGGTTGTTCGAAGCATGGCTTGAACACACAAAGAGCCTTGGGTGGTACATGTAGTAATTATGAAAAATCGATTGATAATTCAAGGGCCTTATTATAATGAAAATAATATTTCTACTAAGAAATCCATAGAATCAGCAGTAAATTCAAGATTATTTTCTTCAATATGTTTATCAACGTATGAAAATCCTGAACTCAATAATCTCAAAAACTTTAATATAGAAATATTAATAAATGATGATCCTGGTTGCAAAAGCTATGATCCATACCGTGATAGATACAATAACAATAACAGACAGAGAGTCACCTTAACATCAGCAATCATTGAGGATAAATTTGATTTTACAATGAAAATAAGAAGTGATTGTTATATAAAAGATTTTAATAAGCTTGAATCTGTAATTAATAGATTCATGTTATCCTCCAAAGACTTTTTATTTTGTGATACAACATCTGTAGACCACAAAATATCATATCAAAGAATTTTGTACCATTTATCAGACTGGGTAATAGGTTTTAAAAAATCACAAGATACACTAATAAAATCTTTACCTAATGAAGACGAAGAAAAAAATACCAAATGGGTGCAAAATCTCTCAGGTCCTCTAAAAGAGGAGTTCAGACTTAAAAAAGGATCAACAAGATATGGAACAGAACAATGGATAATGTTGAATATTTTTCAACGTAATAATTTTCCTTTGAAACACTCATATGATTACACAGAATCTTCGAAAGATTTGTATGAGAAAGATCTTTTGAAAGCCATGTGCGTCCCTTTATATAAAATGGGCATTAGATCTATGAAGTATACAAAAATTCACTACCCGCACTATGATCGATATGAAAACTATTTGAGTATGTCAGAAAAAATAATTTATAAGGTGATAGGAATATTATTTAAAATAGCTCTAAATACATATGCAAAACTTAGAGGATATAACTAATCTTGAATCAGCAGCATGAATAGTATCACTCTAGTCTTTTCCGGAAGAAAAGGTGGGGGCCTTACTGACCTGAAAAACATAATAAATGGATATATTTCGAGAGGAAGTTTTAATATAAAAATAATTTCCTTACGTCATTTTGAATCCATAGATGAACTTATTGAAGATACGAATATAGAGTATAAATTTATTTGTAAAAAGTGTGATTCGATTACAAAAGAAGTTATGGCTAATCTAAAATACATTTTAGTTATGTGTAAAGAAGTTTTCATTTCAAAAAACATATTATTTTCTATGATTCATCCAAACTTACTATTTTTTCCATTGTTTAGATTACTCTCATTTTTTTCGGGTTCACAGCTTTTATACATTAGACACAATCCAAGATCATTTAGGCATGTTTCTGGGTATATTCATAATAAATTAACAGTCATATCTGATGAGGTAGCTACAATATTTTGCTCAAGGTTACTGTTTTTTTCTAAACATGTCATGAGTCATTTTTCTTATTCAAATTATAAAAATAAATCTCATTACATTGGTTTTGGCGTGAATAAGTTTTCTGATCAAGATATCTCTGAACCAAAAAACGAAGTTAACTTCATTTTCTTTGGTAGATGTTTACCTTATAAAGGCTTGGATTTTCTGATTGATTGTCTTAAGAAGATAGATTCCTTATCATTTCATATTATAGTTGCAACAAATATGATGCCAGATTCATACTTGGAGGAGCTTAAAAAAGTAAATTCTGACATAAAGATAGATTTATATAATGAGTGGTTATGTGATGATTTTCTTGATGATTTATTCAAAAAAGCTACATGTGCAATATTACCCTACACGGAAATTTCTCAAAGTGGTCCCATACTAACATCCATAGGATATAAGATACCTATCATTGCATCTGATATTAGTGGTATTAGAGAATATTTAACAAATGAACATGATTCCCTGCTATTTGAAAAAAATAATCATGCTTCACTAATTGAGAAGATAAAATTATTTGCTACTTCTGAGAGTATAAGAAACAAGCTTTCGTTGGGAATTAAATCTACACATGATAAATTTTCATGGAATAATGTTACGATTAATATAGATAAGGTAATAAATAGTGATTAGATATATAAAAGAATTAGTCTATTTTTTTTGCCATAGGATATTATGGCTACTATTCTATATACCAAGTATTAAATTTAGAATATTAATACTGCGCTTATGTGGTTCAAAAATTGGTAAAAATGTATCTATTCATATGGGAGTGAGAATTATAGCTCCATGGAACTTGTTTATAGGTGATAATAGTACAATTAATTCATCGTGTATGATTGATGCTAGAGGTGGGTTAGTAATTTCCAGTAATGTAATGATTGGTTATAATACAGCGATTCACTCGATGGGTCATAAATATAAACAAGATGGATTCCCCACATTTAAGTCTAAAATAGATATTAAGGAAAATGTAATTATATTCTCTCATTGCTTTATAGGGCCAGGTGTTATTTTAAATTCAGGATGCACCCTTCTTCCAAAAACTGTTATTCTTAGTGGAAGTGTCGATAGTGGAGCTACTTTGCTAGGTAATCCTTACAAAATATTAGAGGGTAAAAACATTTCTGATAGAGGTAAACAATTTCATAATAGTCCGTTTGGCTTCTAATGTATCCGTATTTATATCTTTTGAGCATTTCAGGATTAATAGCATTGTATTCTGCTGCATTCGATATACGAATTTATTCAAAACATTTAATAACTTTTCTCTTTTTAATAACAGCTATATTTATTGGCTTTAGGTTTGTGGAGATAGGCCCAGACTGGTATACCTATAGAGAATTATTTAATAATTTATCAAACTTTAGTTTTTTACATTCTATTACAATAGGTGATCCTGCCTATTTTGGGGTGCTTTGGATACTAAGGTATTTTGATTTGAGTATCGTTTCAGCAAATATTTTCTTTTCTGTCTTAACGGTAGGGTTCTACTCAAAGCTTTGTAAAGAACAGGAATTACCATATTTAGCATTTTTTATAGGATTACCTTTTTTAATTATATATACAATGAACTTTCCTAGGCAAGCCGCGGCTATGGTGATTGGAGGATATTCATTACTACATATTTTAAAAGATAATAAAATTAGGGCTTTTGGATGGATATTTTTTGCAATACTATTTCATAAAACAGCAATAATATATTTAGTTTTCCTATTTGACAGTATTAGTAAGATAAGACCTGTAAACATATTATTTATTACCTTTGCTGGGGCAGCACTTTTCTACATTTTTATATCTTCTCATTATGCAGGCTACTTAATGAACTTTTCAGTACTGATGAAATCTAATGCTGCTCATCTTAAAGGGATAGTATATTTATTACCAGTTTTTGTTTATTTAATATTTTATAAGACTATTAATATACGACTTAATGAAAATGAAACAATGTTATTAAATAGGTTTTCAATCATCTGTATTATTTCTTATGCAGCATTATTTTCATCGAGTTTTTTGTATAACGCAATTGACAGAATATATGTATACTTCCTTCCTTTTGAAATAATGTTTTTTTCTACATATATAGCGAAAAGTATTAAAAAAGAGCAAATAATTCTATATGTATCATTATTAATTTTTTACAAGGTGCTTCTTTTATATATTTGGCTAGAGTATTCTTATCATTCTTCACACTTTGTTCCGTATTCATTCCATAATATATAAATGAGAAAAAAACCTAAACTTGTGAAAGTTGTAACTGATAGTAATGCCTATCTATGGCATATTTCTAGCACTATTAGTAGACTCTCAAAAAATTATGACATAACTATAATAGGAAATGGTGTTAGTAAGTTTAAAGAAACATATGAGTCTGTATCGTTTATAGATATTCTTATCGAAAGAAAACCTTCGCCGTTTAAAGATTTATACACACTGATAGTTCTTATTATTCTTTTTGTACGAATCAAACCTGACATCATCCATTCACTTATGCCCAAGTCTGGCTTTCTGTCTGCGATAAGCGGCTTCATAACACGTGTTCCAATTAGAATACACACGTTTACTGGGCAAGTATGGTCTAATAAAAAAGGGGCTGCAAGATACATACTAAAATTATTTGATAAGCTGGTAACTTATTTAAATACATTATGTTTAACTGATAGTCACTCACAATCTAAGTTCTTACTTGAACAAGGCATATCATGGAATAATAAACTAATTCCTACTCTTAATAAGGGATCTGTCTGTGGCGTTAACATAAATAAAATTAATGAAATAAAAAATACACAAGATACGCCCGCTCTTAAAGAGAAATATAACATTACAGACAATGATTTTGTATTTTCGTATATAGCCAGAAAAACAAGAGAAAAAGGTGCGATTGATATCGTAAAAGCGTTTAATGCTGTAAGCGAAATTAATTCTTCTAAATCCTTAAAGTTATTTTACATTGGCCCATACGAAGATAATATAAAAAAAGAAATATCATTATTAATAGATAAAACTACAATTATAGATATAGGTCTTGTAGATAATATTTTTGGTTACTTGGCTTTAACAGATGTACTTTGTTTGCCAAGCTATCGTGAGGGTTTTGGTAACATTGTAATTGATGCAGGAGCCCTTCATGTTCCGACATTAGGATATGATATTAACGGGTTATCAGATTCAATAAAAAATAATAAAACTGGAATAATCTCAGAAAAAGGTAACGTTAAGGAATTTGTTGATAATATGGATAAATTATTAAATGACAAAGCTCTTGTCTCTTTACTAGGTAATAATGCCTTTGAATATGTAAAAAATAATTTTGATTCAGACGTTATGTCTGATGCATATCACGAATTGTACAGTCAGCTCATCAGCTCATCTATACATTCATGAAGATGTCTCGTTGGTTTAAACTGTAATTCTTTTTTTGCCAAGGATGAATCTATGATTGTCCTAGATGTAAGTGCATTATAGATAGATTGCTTTATTGGAATATTTAAAAACTTTGGAAGAATAAAAACTAAGAATTTATAAAGTCTTTTACTGACATTTTTATTTATTACTTTGTTATTATCAAGAGCAGTAATTTTATCAATAGTCTGGTTTAATTTCACATCATCAGACAAGTTATAAATTTTATTATTAAAATAATCATGATTAATTATGTTAATCATAGTATCAGTGAGATCCTCTAAATGAAGATATGAAAGAATTGAGTCTTTACTTCCAATGTAAAAAAAATATCTTTTTTTTACATATTTAATAAGGCTTCTAAGAGAATCATTAGGCATGTTCTTACTATAAACTGCAGTTGGCCTAAGTATAACAAAATCGAGCTCATTGTTTTCAGAGAATTTTATGATTTCTTTATCTGCATCTAACTTCGATTTTTCATATGTATTATCAGAATATATTTCATAGCTTTCATTTATATGTTGATAATTAATTAAGTCTAGCTCTTTCTGATATACGCCAGCACTGCCTAACTGAAGAAGTTTTATCTTCATGTTATTATCTCGTATAATATTTAGTATCTTTTTAACTCCATCCACATTTGTAGATTGCATTTTTTTATTATTTGATACTTCACCAGCACAGTTAATTACCACATCACTATCTTTAAGAAAATCATAGATGACTGAATCTCCTGAAGATAAATTTCCTGAAAAAACTTTTACTAATTTATTTGAACAAGGTTTGTTACTTAGAATACTAACTTTATGATTATCTTTTAGAAGTTTAGTCAATAGATTTTTACCAATAAACCCATTAGCTCCTGTGAGTGATATTTTCATATTATCGTTTCCATAAATTTAACATAAGTACTTCCTTTTAATTTAAATCACATAAAAAGGTTGTGCCTAATCATCCCAATCATATAATATGGTAACTGATATGAGTAACGAAAATTCAAAAATATTCAAAACAAATTCTCCTGAATTTTTAAAATCAATGGAAAGAAAAAGCTGGATTCAAAGTTTAGCCTCAGATGGCATTTATACTTGTGAGTATGACTATAATAAATATAAATTTGACGAAGAAATATTATCTATTTTAAAAAAAAGAAACTTCATATCTGAATCAAAAAATCTAGATCAAATACACAAAGAATTACCAGAGTCTGATATGGAAGTTGATGTAAATCAGATAAATAATATAGTCAAAACATGCTACGAACCATCTGAAGAGATAAAAAATCTATATAAAAACTTTATGAAAGATTGTGTTCAACCTGTTATTGATAGTCCATTATACTTTCAGAATACTCCAACATTTAGATTTAGTTTTCCTAAGTCCAAAGGTATGACGAAACGTGATTATCATAATGATATAATGCTAGGCCATCCTCCTGAAGAAATAAATGTTTGGGTGCCATTTACTAACGCCTCAGAGAGTAAATCATTTGTCCTACTTGACCTAGATAAAAGTTTAAAATTATTAAAACAATTCAATTTTAATATGTCTGACGTACACCAAGCTATATGGAAAGATAATACAATAAAGAAATATTGTGACACACACTCTAAAGTGGTAAAAATTAATAAAGGGCAATTCATTTTATTTGATTCTAGATGTCTGCATGCTGCTATCCTTAATGAATCTGACTTCACGCGAGTGAGCATGGATGTACGTGTTATAAAAATTAACGAATATGAATCATTGCCGTTCACATATATAGGTACTGGTAGGAGACAAGCAAGATTCACGCCAGAGGACTATTATAGTAGCCTTAAGCTTTCATAAACTGCCGGAAAGAGGGATCGAACCTCTGGCCTACGCATTACGAATGCGCCGCTCTACCAACTGAGCTATTCCGGCCAGAATACTATCTATGACTAAGTGATTATATTATCATATATGTTTACTTATGAATATTTTGCTTAATAATAAACCTGAAACATTGTTTGATGGTTCAACCATTAAAAAACTTTTAGAACAAAAGAATGTCCAAAGTAAATATTTTGCTGTGGAAATTAATAAAAAGATAATACCAAAATCTAATCATGATTCTTACATTATAAAAGATGGAGATAAGATAGAAATTATTACTGCCATTGGGGGAGGCTAGATTTGGCTAAATTAATAATTGATAGTAAGGAGTATTCATCACGACTTATTCTTGGAACCGGAAAGTACAAAGATTTTTATGAAACAAAATCAGCTTTAGAAGCCAGCGAATGTGAGATGGTAACGGTAGCAATAAGAAGAATGAATATTGGTCAAGAAAAAGATAGTAAAAATTTATTAGATTATGTATCTCCTGACATATACACCATACTTCCTAATACAGCTGGTTGTTATACTGCTGAAGAAGCAGTTAGAACATGTGAAATTGCGGAAGAACTATTAGATGGTAAAAAATTAGTAAAACTTGAGGTGTTAAGTAGAAACAAATCACTTTATCCAAATATTGTAGAGACTATCAAAGCAGCAGAAATACTAGTAAAAAATGATTTTAAAGTTATGGTCTATACAACAGACGATCCTATAGTTGCAAAAGAACTAGAAAATATTGGCTGTGAATGTGTCATGCCACTTGGTTCAGCAATAGGGTCTGGTATTGGTATAATTAATGAATATAACATAAGAGAAATAATAGAAAATGCCACAGTTCCAATTATAGTGGATGCAGGCGTAGGTACGGCAAGTGATGCATGTATAGCAATGGAATTAGGATGCGATGGAGTGCTAATGAATACAGCAATTGCATGTGCGAAAGATCCTATCTTAATGGCACAAGCAATGAAACATTCTGTAATCGCGGGAAGAAAAGCTCTAAAAGCTGGCAGGATAGAAAAGAGAAAGCTTGGCTCTCCCTCTTCACCAAATTCTGGATTAGTAACTGGTGATTAAACCTATTTACTACAAATCTTTTAGATCGAGGAATTTCATAGATTTTAAGATTCCACCAAAACCATTAATAGATATTATTCAAGAAGAAGAGGATATTGTCCTAGATGTAGGCTTTGGAACCGGTGAATCATCATTATTTTTCAAAAAAACATTTCCAAATTCTACAATATGCGGAATAGAAGCCTATAAACCTGGCATAAAAAATCTTTTAGATAATAATATTTTCGTTCATCATGGAGATGCATTAGATTTATTACAAGAGATTAAGCCTAAAGCTGTTAGTAAAATCTATATGTTATTCCCTGACCCTTGGCAAAAAAAGAAGCACAGAAAAAGACGATTATTTAACAAGTTTACTTTTAGTGTCATTCAAAGAATATTAAAGCAAGGTGGCTTATTTCAACTTGCTACAGATAACATTAATTATGCAATAGAAGCTAAAGATATCATAAATGATGCCCTTCCAAGAAAGGTAAATTTCTCAAAAACTAGAGGACATAGGCCGATAACAAAATTTGAGAACAAGGCAAGAGAAAAAAATAGATTCATATTTGATATTATTTATATTAATGAATAGATGGCTTTTTCTCTATTATTAAAGATAATATAAATCCGAATATTATTCCGGTCCATATGTGAGTATTAATTCCAGAGAATATTTCAATTGATAGAATAGGAAATAGTATAGTGCTAAGGAATGTAGCCCAGCAAACAATACCTTTTTTGTTGTCACTCAATATAAGTGAATACATCTTATTGATCCTAACCAAAGGAATTACTGCAAACAATATAATTATACCTAGGGTAGATTTAGGCAAATCGAAAAGCAATGGAGTGGCATATAATAATGTTGCCATTACAATTAAAGTTGTAGTAACTGATGAAATCGCGCTATACGACCCAACAGACTCATTTACTGCTGATCTAGAGAATGACCCAGATACTGGATATGTGCCTGAAAGGCTTGATGCAATATTACCTAAACCTTGTCCGAATAATTCTTGGTTTGAATTTACTGGAGTAGGATATTTATAGAGCTCTACACCTTTATCATTTTTTGATGGTTCTTTTTGCTCTAGCTGTCTAGCTATTGCTATAGCTTCCATAAAACCAACAAAGCTTATTATCACCGTATGTATCACAAACATAATAATGATACTCGAATCTAGGGAAATGCCTTGAAAAGAGAAAGTGGGTAACCCATCAGGTATTGCCCCAACTATTGGGCCATTATATTGGAATTTTTTTGATATTAGAATTGTTACGACTACAGCAGTTAAAACAGCTATATTTCCAAAGAATTGATATCTTGATAAATTATTCTTGAATACATATAAGATTGTTAGAGCAACAAATGACATAAAGATTGCATATGAATTTATTGGGGTTGTATCCAAAAAACTGGAGAAGTTTAATAAATCTAAAATAGAAACTCTATCTAGTCCAAAGACTTTACTAAGTTGTGAACTTGCTATGATTAATGCAGCTGCTGATGTAAATCCTAAAATTACATGCTCTTTTAAAACGATATCAATTAATTTTCCCGCCTTGGCAAAAGATAATGAAATTTGAAAGATACCAACGCTTAAAGCTAGCATAATAGCAAAAGGAACATATAATGACTGATTACCAAAAGATAAAGATGATATTGCAACAGCAGTTAAAAGACTGACCATTGCAACCGGTCCGGTTGCTAGATACCGAGATGAGCCAAAAAAAGCAGCTACTGCAACAGGTATGAATGATGCATATAATCCATAAACTGGATCTAGATTAGCCAAAGTGGCATATGCCATTGATTGAGGGATAATTATCATCGCTATAGTTGTTCCTGCGATAATATCTCTCAACAAATAATCTTTTTTTGAGAGTGCATCAGGCAGCCAAGTTGTAAAATTAAAAAAAAGTGACTGGATGTAGATTAAATAATTGATATTTTAAACCTCATAAACTCCTGTTAAGTGGGTATAATATAAATATAACGGAATATTTACAAGAAATCATACGGTATTATAAATTT
>Ga0163111_10000262_pt1 | contig 31317 bp, 32 predicted proteins | sample CRUFie1St18metaG_FD_109645 | JGI IMG/M metagenome (GOLD analysis project Ga0163111, IMG submission 109645) | Marine microbial communities from the Costa Rica Dome - CRUD Field 142mm St18 metaG | ecosystem: Environmental > Aquatic > Marine > Oceanic > Photic zone | place: Costa Rica: the Eastern...
AATCCTGAGGATTTAGTTTATTCAAAATTACTTACTCCAAAAGATTTAAATGAAACTTTTTTATTTCCAAAAGGTAATATTGATCATAGTACCTTAACGGGAAATCAAAATTATAATAGAAGAACATTCAGTCATAATAAAGATAACTTTTACTCCTATTATGGTTACGAAAATATTTTTTACTGCGGTGCTGGAAGTTTTCCGTGTGGAAGTGTTGCAGGGACTGCTGGTTACATGTGCTCTAAACAACTAATTAGAAATTTGGGAAACTTAGAATAGGATTACAGTGAATAAAATTTACTAACTTGAAGTTATGCAGGTAAGATTTATAATGTTTTTTTTGATAACATCCTTAGGGTTCTCCCAAAATACTGAGTGGACTTACCTTTTTGATGGAAAGACTTTTGATGGCTGGCATCAATATAATAAGGATGGAATGAGTGATGCATGGTATATAGAGAATGGAGAGATGGTCCTTAAATCAAATAATGATAATGAAAGCTTAGGAAATGATATTGTGACTGATAAGTCTTTTACAAACTTTGAATTATCATTAGAGTGGAAAATTCCAAAGGGGGGGAATAGTGGTGTTTTTTTTAAAGTTAACGAAATCTCAGAGGTTGACGCACCATGGAAAACAGGACCTGAAATTCAAGTTTTGGATAACGAAAATTTTTGTTGTCCAAACACAGAGTATCACCAAGCACCTGCACTATATGACATGAAGCCTATTGGAAAAATTAAATATAATCCTTACGGGGAATGGAATCATCTAATCCTAAAAGTTGATCATAATAACAATGAAGGATCAATAGTTTTTAACGGAAAATTTGTATACTCTTTCCCTTTATATGGTTCAGAGTGGGATGAGTTAGTCTCAAGATCAAAATTTAGTTCCGATGAATATTATAAAGGTTTAATGCCAGATCATCCATACTTCACTTATGCTCCTTTTTTTGGAAAATTTAAAACTGGAAAGATTGGACTTCAAGATCATGGCTGGGATGTGAGGTTCAGAAATATAAAAATCAGAGAACTTTAGTAGTGAGAAAAATTTTATTTTTAGCTTCGTTATTATTAACCCTTAGTTGTAATAATATGGGTGGAAACAAAACTAAAGTCGTTTTTTTAGGTGATTCAATCACCGAACAGGGAGCAGATCTTGATATAGGCTTTATTAATTTATTAAAAAGTAATTTAATCCAATCAGACTTTGAGTTAATTGGAAAAGGTATAAGCGGTAATAAAATTTCGGATCTTTTAGTTAGATATAAAACAGATGTGCTTGGTTTAAATCCTGATATAGTATTTATATACATTGGTATTAATGATGTTTGGCATAAGTATGATTTTGGAACAGGATCTGATATAGATATATATGAGAGAGGGTTAAGAGAAATTATATCGGATATAATCAAATCGGGATCAAAAATAGTTCTTTGCACTCCAACGGTAATTGGAGAAAATACTGGAGACTTTGAACTAGGTAATAAATTTAAAGATGTTGAAACAATGGAGAATATGAATAGTGACCTTGATTTATTTTCTGAAGTTGTAAAAAGACTATCTAACGAATATTCAACCGAATTACTTGACCTTAGAAAGATTTTTATGGATTATATTTCTGCAAATAACCCTGATAATAATTCATCAGGAATCTTAACCTATGATGGTGTACATCTCAATGAACAGGGCAATAAATTAATTGCAAATGAGATGTTAAAATTCTTTAATTAAAGTATTTAACAATTTATTAGATAAATTTTTAATCATTTAACCATAATATTGTCAAAAAAAAATATGGTAAGATTTAAAATTTTGTTTACGCTATCATCAATTTTGTTAATTGTCTCATGTTCTAAGGATGATGGTTACAACTCAAACAGTGTCAGTAGTGGTTCTTCATATTCATATAGTTCATCCTCATATGATACTGGTGGTTCTACTTCAACTGAAACAACTACTAGCTCCAGTAATACGGGCTCTACTGGATCCAGCTCAAGCGATTCAAGTTCTAGTAGTACAAGTTCTAGTAGTACAACCGGTAATAGCTACTCCCTAGCAGTTACAGCACAAAATTCATCTGACTATATTATCGATGGAAGTGATCAAAATGGAAATGTCTCTGGAAACGATCCGTCAATCTCTGCTAAGGTTGGAGAGACTCTAAATTTTGATGTGAATGCATCAGGCCATCCTCTTTTACTCATTATCTCATCAAATGGAGGAACTGGATCTAGTAATTTAATATCAGGCGTATCAAATAACGGTGCTGATCAAGGTACTATATCATGGTCTCCACCAACAGCAGGAACTTATTATTACATATGCGAATTCCATCCAGACATGCTTGGTGAAATAATTATAACTGAATAATTATATTCTATAATTTATAAGGCATGCGTTTGACGGAAGATATAAAGGATGTTTCGGCGAACCATCAAGATTTTTTCCAAAACATTTTGGATTTAAGACTAGCTCCATTAAAAAATTTGGTTCTGGAGTTGAGTTTCCCCATGCATAGACTACTTTTTCAGACTTATTAATTAATTTTTTAATTTCCTTTAAATTTTTTTGTGAAATACCACTTGATCTATCAATTTGTTTTGGATAAGAACTAATGAGGGAAAAGATATTACCCACAAAAAATCCACCATAATTAAATTTTTTTGTGAAATTAATCAGTCTACGTATTGTTGGATCATCTTTTTTATCATCTGCAACAGAGGGGTTAAACATTATATAAAGGATTTTTCCTTTTGACAGGTCCCACTCTCTTGATAGAGTATATCTTTCTTTTTTATCATTACTAAGTTTTGCACCACGAATAATCATTTACAGTCCTTAATTAAATCCCTTTCAACTACTCTTAGATATTTCTGTCTTTTCTTTTCTGACACAAATGGTACAGACCAAAACTGCTTTGTATTACTCCAGTTACCACCCCATCCAAATACAAAAGTAAAAACACCTAGTACTAGTCTTAATTTTACAGAATTTAAATAAATTGTTTTTACTGGTAACGAGGGGGCTCCATGAGTAAGATAACATCTTATTTTCTTCTCTTTAAAAAATGATCTTGGATATGCGTATGTCTTTGTAATGTTTACAAACTCGTAGGCAAATCCTGGAGTGAATACTTCATCAAAAAATGTTTCCATTTTGGGAGTAAGCCTAAACCACCAAACTGGAGATATAAAGTAAATTCTATCTGACCATGTGACAAGTTTTTTATAATTACTAATTAAATCTTTTTTATCTCGATGAAGTTTATCCTTGTATAAATCAATCGTTTCAATTTTTTGATTTGGATGATCCTCTAAAATCTTTTTTACTTTGCTGAAAATTCCACTATGACAGAATGAATTTTTATCTGGATGACCAATAATAACTAAATTTTTCAATGTTATAAGTTAAAATTAGTGAGTAAAAATAAATAAATTTGTTCATACTTATATTATGAAAGACTTAATAATTATTGGTGCTGGGCCAATTGGACTTGCTTGTGGTATTGAAGCAAAAAAAAATAATTTAGATTATTTAATAATAGATAAAGGAATGCTAGTTAATTCAATATTTAATTATCCTGTTAATACAACATTTTTTTCAACCTCAGATAAACTTGAAATTGGGGATATCCCATTTATTTCACATAATGTAAAGCCAACAAGGACTGAAGCATTAGAATATTACAGAAGAGTTTGTGACTCATGGAATTTAAATCTTGATCTTTATAATGAAATGTTAGATATTGAAAACAAAAACTCCTATTTTGAATTAAGTACTAAGAATGGAATACTCTCATCAAAAAAGATAATCATATGCACTGGTTTTTATGATATTCCTTATTTATTAAATATTCCTGGTGAAGAGCTTAATAAAGTTTTACATTACTATAACGAGTCACATCCTTATTACAAGATGAATATTGCTATAGTTGGAGCGGGTAACTCAGCTGTAGATGTTGCTCTGGATACATATAGAAAAGGTGCTAAAAGTGTTACAATGATTATTCGTGAGAAAGAGATTGGAAAGAATATAAAATATTGGGTAAAGCCTGACATTATCAATAGAATTGAAAGTGAAGAGATTAAAGCATTTTATGAATCTGAAATAATTGAGATTAAAGAAAAAACTATAATTGTTAAATCACCCTACGGTCAAGAGGAAATTGATAATGACTTTGTTTTAGCGATGACTGGATATCAACCAAATTATGATATACTTAAGAAACTTGGAGTAAAAATAAATAATGATGAGTTTAAAACTCCCGTATTTAACGAACAAACTATGGAAACAAATGTGACTGGTGTATTTTTAGCAGGAGTAATTTGTGGGGGGCTTAAAACAAATAAATGGTTTATTGAAAACTCACGAGATCACTCTGAAAAAATTCTTAGCTCAATTATTAAAAGTTAGATTTTTAAAACTTAATCATGTATTCAATGAGTCTGAAATTAACTTATGGAAATGGTGAACTCCTTTTTCCATTGTGGGAGAAAATCTTCCCGTTGAATAGTACCTGGACTTCAATCCTTTATTAACTCCTTCAACTACAAACTCATCCTCTCTCTCAACTTTATCAAGTTCAGATCCAGCACCATGATTCAATTTTGATTCATCATACACATAACTTAAAAAAGAAACCTTTGTCTTATCCTTACTTATTGGCTTAACAACATTTACTGAAATACCCCAAGGATAGACATTGAACATAATATTTGGAAAAATCCAGTAGTAATAGGCAGAAATTCTTTTTCCATAATCTTGATGATCTTTAGGAAAATTAAATATAGATTCATCTCCGTCCTTAGCATAACCGATCTGAACATTAAAGTACTCATCAATCTCAGTGTCATATTTTTCATAATCTAATACATCGTTCAAATCATTGTGAACAAAAGGAATATGAAAACCTTCTAAATAATTATCACAGTATAGTGCCCAGTGAGAGTTTACAATGTAATCTTTACAAAGGTCCTCTCTAAACTCAATAAAGTCCAGTGGCAAAAATGAAATCCGATCTTCTATTTTTGAGGAAACAGAAGACATATCAAACAAAGGTTCTAGACCAACAAAAAGAAAAGGTCCTAAGTTAGATACAGGAAATTCTTTTAAGTTTTCGCAATTTCGTGGAAATTCTTTAGCTAGTTTAAATTCAGGCATTGATTTAAATTTCCCATCTAGGTCAAATCTTCTTCCATGATACATACATCTTAAATCTTTTAACTGAGCTTTGTTATGTACAATAATATTTGCTCTATGGGTACAAACGTTTGAGAAACATTTGAGTTTTTCATCTTTATCTCTAACTAAAACTAATGGTTCCTCAATATAGCTTTTAATAAACTCGAATGGGTATGTATTTAAATTAATTGGTAAAATTGAAGAATGACCTATAAACTGCCAAGATTTTACAAAAACTTTATTTTTTAGATCCTCAAAATACTGGCTACTTCTGTAAAAAAAAGCAGGAAGAGTTTCAGCTTTTTCTATATCAGGATTTATATAGATCTTAGTCATAACAAATAGCTAGTTTAAAGAATGTTAAAAATAATCATATTTCTTTTTATTTAGAATAATCATCTTAGATTAGTTAAATTTAATGTATGAAAATAAGGGAAAACAAGAACAAAATTCTATTAATGGTATTTGTTATTGTTTTTAATATTCATAGTTCTCTCAGTCAAGATTTTTTTGAAGAATTCGAAAACTTAGTTTCAGAAGAGAAACCACAATTGCTCCCTGAAAAGATGATTTTTACACAAAAAATTTTTTGGGGCGAAAAAGGTTTATTTAGAAAAACGGGTATTTCAAGTCTTACAGTTGAAAATAGAGAGAAAGAGCTAGTAGTTAGAGAGAAAATGTTAAAAGCACATCAAATTATTGGCTATATAACTTTTGCTGGAATGATATATCAAGGTATACTTGGAGGCAAGTTGTATAATGGAGACTATAGTGTCTACAATACTCATAAAAAAGTGGGGAAAATAGTAACAGCTTCGTATTTTACTGGAGCTGGTTTGTCATTGTTTAGTCCTCCTCCTCTTGTAAACAGAAAGAGAGAAGGCTTAAATAACATTAGACTACACAAAATACTAGCAAACGTTCATGTTCCAGCTATGATTGTTACTAACATTTATGCAGATAAACAAAATGAAAAAAGGGCCTATAAAGAGATTCATAAAGTATCTGCTTACACAGCTGTTGCAAGTTATACGTTGGCAATGGTAACTATAATATTTGATTTTTAATGAAAAAAATTTATTTTCTTATCGGTTTTTTATCATGCAGTTTGTACACTCAAGAAATCAGGAGTATTAACTCAGATCTTTCATACATAAAATATGAAGGAAATCACTTTTTACACAGTTGGGATGCAACTAATTCAAATATTTCTGGAATAATTGAGGTAACAGATGATGAAATTTCTAATATTGGAGTACTTGCAAAAGTAACAGACTTTAAAAGTGGTAACTCAAATCTTGATAGTAACTCATTTAGAGTTTTAGAAGCATTAAAAATTCCTAATATAGTTTTTAAATCCTCTGAAATAGTTAATTCATCTAATATAATTACTGTTTCTGGGGTAATTTCTTTTCATGGAATTGAGAAGGAACTATCTGTTCAATTAAATAAAAAATTTGATAGCAACACTATTTCACTTACAGGAAAATTTCTGATATATCTTTCGGACTTCAATATTAAAAGACCGTCACTACTTCTCCAAAAGATTAATGACGAAATAGAGATTGAGCTTGAACTGGTATTTAATTAATTACTATATTTAATCATACTCTAGAATTAACATAGGTTATTAAAACCTTTTTTGGAGTTGTATTAGGAACTAAAAATTAATCTATAATGAAAAAAATACTTTTAACACTAATTATAAGTTTTGCAATTTTAAGTTGTGAAACTAACAATGAGGAAGTTAACTCAGATCTTCCTACTGTAATTGATGAAACAGAATTAGTAGCAATTGCAGATGCTATGTATGAAGCAATGAATTCTGACGACGTTGAATCAGTCCTTAATTTTTATGGGGACGAAGCTTTATGGAGTTTCCCTAATGGAGTAAATATTGAGGGTAAAGAGGCAATCGGAGAGATGCTTACTACTACTACCTCTATTTGGGATATTACTAGAGAAGAAGGAACAAATTATATTGCACTAAAAGGTTCGGACACTAATGAAAATGGTGAAGTTGAAGAATTTAAAGTTCTTTTAAGTTGGGGAGGGCAAACCTTCTCTAATGATGATACTTCAATCACAGTTCCATATCATAATGTATTAGTCTTCTTTGGAGATGATAATAAGATAGGTTGGAATGCTGGTTTTTATGATAGAACCAAGTTTGTTGAATCCTATGATGAAGATCCAATAAAATAATTCTAATTATTTAAATATATAAAACCCCTGTTTTTACAGGGGTTTTTTTATTTTTGATTATAACAAAAATTTAAAAGATGAAAAAGATATCAATTTTACTTATTATTTTATTTATATCATGTGAGGCTCCTTCAAGTGGAGTTAATCAAAATGATTCAGACATTTTTGAAAAAAATGTTGCAACCCTTAAGAATGACTTTATTAAAGGTTATGAAGAGGGGGACTATGATAAAGTAGTCTCAATATTTGCTGATTCAATTCAGTGGTATGGTCCTGGTGTTAACTCTGAAATGTTGAAAGGTATTGACATACTTAAAGAGAATGTAACTTTTTGGATGGAAAACTTTGAAAATATATCATTTACTGAAGGTGCTGGATTACCGGGAACAGAAGTAGGTTTTTGGGGTGGAAATGTTTACCCAATTAGTGAAGCAATGTCTGGACCAAATAATGTAAGAATGTATGGAACTTGGAACATAACAAATTCTAATACAGGGAAAACTGTTAACTTCAAACACTACCTCGTTTGGAACTTTAATGAAGATGGCAAAGTTCATACAGTAACAGAATATGCTGATGTTGGCGGTATACTTAGTACATTTGACGAATAATTGTTAATAATTATTTACCACCAAAAAGCCTTAATATGAAAAATCTTAATAGATTTACTTGTTGGCTTATGCGAACATAAATTGGTTTATGGTTAATTAAAAACCCTCAAGAGAAAATCTTGAGGGTTTTTTTATGTTGTCAAGTATTGACGTGTCTAAGACTATTAACCAATTATTTAGACAATCACAATGTATTAATTAATTAGAATTGTTATCAATTCTAATTTAAATAATTATCTACATATTTTCAACAATCATTATTGTTGTGCGTTTCTAATAGAATATTGGTTAAGGGTTATTATTTTACCATCAACAACATAATAACTTTCATGTTGATAATCAATTCTTTCGTCTGAATCTTCTGTCGCAGGATATGTAATAGAGAAACCCGCTTGAACATGTTCACCACCAATCTCAGGATTTAAATCGACAGAAAATGCATAATCAAATGACCATGTGAGATTAGATCCGCTATTTAGGGATTCTACAAATGAATCAAAGGTATTTGTATATGAACCGTTTGGTCTCCAGACTTTAACTGTATCGGCAAAATAAGGTCTCATTGCCTCATAATCTTGGTTAGTCCATAATTCATCAACCTTTGTTACTACATCAACAGCTTCTTGTGTTCCAAGTTGCCATTGTAGGTCAGCATTCTCGCCAGAGACAAAACCTATTGCCTTATCTGACGTTGTTGTCTCACAAGAACTCATTATTAGAGTTAAAGTAAGGGAAATTAAAATTGTTTTTTTCATTGTAATTATTTTAAGTAAATATATGACTTAAATATTTATTAATAACGTATTAATTTTAGGGTGTGCTATTTTATATAAATAAATATTTAGTTAATTTTAAATAAATGATAATTTAATTGATATTTATTTATATTTATAATATAAATATGTCTATAAATATTATTTAAAATTTTACTATTATTGTATTAATGATACATAAAATGATACGTATTAATAAATAATTTATCATTTTTGATAAAATATGTGACTTATAAATTATATAAATGAAAAAAATTAGTCTTATCTGTTTAGCTTTAATTGCTTCATGTAATGATGTAAACATTAAGAATACTGATACTGTACAAAAAATAAAAATTGATTATTATTCATCAAAGGAAACAAAAGAATTAGATTTTCCATTTTCTGATGCAACAATCGTCAACAATATAATCTATGTTGCAGGTCAAGTTGGAAATTTACCAGGAACTAATAAAGTTGTTGAGGGAGGAATAAGAGCGGAGACAAGACAAACAATGGAAAATATTGAAACCGTATTGACTGCCGTTGGAAGCTCACTAGATAAAGTCTTTAAATGCACCTGCATGCTTTCTGATATTGGAGACTGGGGAATAATGAGTGAGGAGTACAAAAAATTTTTTGATAAAGAAAAAAAACCCTCTAGAAGCGCATTTGCAGGGACTGGCCTTGCTCTTGGCGCTAAAATAGAAATAGAATGTTGGGCAATAAGATAATTACTTCCTTTGCTTTGTAATTGATTCGGAAATTAATTCTAGTAGAAGTTCGTCAGCCTTTTCATCTGCTTCAGATTTTCTATTCACATCAAACTTATCATAAACAGACTTAAAATGTGTAGCAGTCTTTTTTGAAATTTTTTTTAGCAAATAAGCTTCTTGAACCCTTCTAATGAAGATACTTTTTGAATTAATTGGCATTGGTTTATTGTTATAACTAAAATTAATAAAAATTATTAATTAAAAAAGTATTTGATAATTAATTTAAAGTATATCTCTATAATATCTTAGCAGTTTTTAGCATTTACTTTATTAGATATTGAAATTTTAAAAATAGTTGAGTTTTATTAATTCTGTAATTAGGTGAGTTATAGTCAATAAAATTATTAACATAGTTTTGATTACCTCCTAGGTAAAAGATAGTGTCCGGATTAGGCCTCCAAGATACAAGGGGTTGTATAAAAAACTCCTCAGAGAAATCGTTATATTCAGAAATCAATCTGATGTCCAGATTATTATTGAACTGGTATCTAATATCAAGCCTACTTATGTAACCCTTAAAGTAATAACCTTTAGAATCAGTTTTTCTAATATCTTGATAACTGACTATTGGTTTGACTCTTAAATTATTATTTATTGCGAACTCAATATCAAAGTTAATATTTGTTTCATATCCAAGTTGAGGAACGACTTCTCTATAAGCAATATCTTTACCAAACTTATAGGTAAAATTAAAGTCTAAATAACTTAATGGTTTACCTCGTATCCTAAGTAAATGGTTTATAAAGTCCTCAAATTTATATTCAAGGTGAGACTTTTTCCAATTATACTCATAGTTGTAGAAAACATTTGTGTCTCCGATTGTAAGGAACTGAAGATATAACTGAGAAGATGATCTTCTTAGAATTTCAGAGGTATTATAAGTTTGTTCATGTCTAAATGAAACTCGATAATTTTGTAAGTATTTTTTATTTGGATATTGATAAAAGCTGTGCCAAAAATCATACTGCTTTATATCATTTTTAGTAATAAAACCCATATCAGATCGAAAATCATCAGACAGTAATTTATACTGTACAAACGATCTCCATGTCTCTGTCTCTCTCCTAATTTCAGCGAAGAAAGAGTGTCCATTAAAACTCTCGCCATCAAGATTGACAGAATAGTCACCAAAACTTTTGTCTGATTCTATCCAGTCAGCAATTGGTTCTTTATTAAAATTTAAAAATCCCTCAATTGAAAATTTCCAAACATCTGCAAAATTAAAGAGAGCATCTGCACCAAATGTGTTTCCATACCCTCCCCCATCATACATTCGATTAAGAGAGATAAGTCCTAGTTGTGTTTTGTCATTTAGAAAATTCTGATATCTAAAAACACTATTGAAACTATTGGCTCCAAGACCTTGAAAAGATTCAAATTCTGTAGGGACCAGATATGGTGTTTCATTATCAAAAGCTGTTAAAAAATATAGCCTTGAATTTCTCCCTTGATTTAATATTTTTGAAGCAAAAGAAGGATCATTTATTGATCTTGAATTAAATACATTAATCTCAAAGTCAAGGGCATCAACTCCTCTATTAAAAAAAGGCCTTTGTTCGGGGTAGTTTATAGCAGTTGGTGAGTTTATATCAATCTTCGTTACATCAGATTCAACTTGAGAAAAATCTGGATTAATTGTTGCTTCAAGTGATAAACTTTTATTGAAATCATAGTTAATACCTAATCCATAATCAAAATTTTGGTTGTTCAGCATTAGGGTTTCGCTATAGCTGTTTTTCTCACCTGAAAAGTTTCCTGATATATACGGTAAAAATTCTATATTTTTCTCTATAGTTATATCATTGAAAAATATTTCGTGATCCATCAAACATAGCTGACATGTAGCATCCCTATTTGCTTTACTTGCACTTGAAGTTATTGCCACTCTATCCTCAAAATTTCTTGATCTTATGTTGATATTCCACCTTTGATCTTTTCCGTTCGGGAATGGAATCTCTGAAAAAGGAATAATAAATTCTAAATCAAAACCACCCTCTTTAATAAATCCTCTTGCACTAAAATCAAAGTTTGCACTTTTTTTTAGATTATAATCAGAGCCAGAATAGCCTCTACCATCAAGACGAATTGCATCCAACAAACTTCCGCTTGGGTTTGCTACGAGAAATATTTGATTTCTTGCATCTCCATAAGTATCTAATTCGATTGATATTGCATCCCCATTATACATGGCCCAATCATCTCTATTAATTATATTAGATATTACCCTATCCCTCTGAGCTTTAATACCTACATATAAATATGTGTCAGTGTAATTTATATATGCTACAGTAGATCTTATAGCATCTGTGTTATAACTTGGAGAAATTTCATATTTTAATGATATTTCGGAAGCATTCTTAATCTCTTCATCGGAGACAACTCCATCAAATTCAATATTATTTTTATCAATTTTATTTAGGTAATGAGAAGTTTTTTGTGAATAGGAGTCAAAACCGATTAGCAGTATAAAACATAAAAAAAGTTTTTTCATATATATTGAGCTAATTCTTATCTGTTTAATTAATTATGATTTGATTCCAAAAAACCTTTTAATTATTAATGAGTATCTTATCCATAATGCAATTGTACACCAAAGAAAACCACCAGGAATCCACCAAATTACTGCTAAAAGTGCAATAAACTCCTTTTTGTTAGCTTTTTTAACTTTTTCTTTGAGATTACTATAGCTAAGATTTTTCATAAATCTTTAAAGTCTAGTTTTTATGTTTTAGTTAAAACTATACTTAATAGAGATGACATTATTCATGAAATCTGTATTAAATTCTTCATCATACTTTTGAAAAAAATAACGAATTATAAAACTTTGATTTTTGTTTAATTCTTTCTTTAAACTTATACCATACCTATGAGCTTTCTGGTTATTACCATCAACCTCATTAAAATATTCATAAAATAATTTTGGTCTATTTTCCCAATCTTTAATTTTAATTTCCGCAAGGGGTCTAATACGTATTCTTTTTTTAAATCTATTTTCTCTATCTAAAGAGATTCTATTTTGAAAAGCTACTCTAAGTTGAAAGTTTAAAGGAGTTGTGTTAAATCTTTTTTCTATACCAAAACGATATCTGTACATGTTCTCAAAGCCTTGAATAGCACCAGAATTATCATTTTTATAATAATATCTTAGTTGACCTGAAAGTTTAATTTTTTTTATTGGAGAATATATTATTTCTGATTCAGTAATATAACTATCAACTACATTAAAATCTTCCTTTAATCTAAAGTGTTGACTTAGCTCCAGGGACCACTTTTTATTTAAATCTATACTATATTGAACTTGTGACCAACCTCTAAATTCATTGTCTTGAGAATATATTTGATTTGCAAAAAGAGTTGCAAAAAAAACAAAACAAGTTATTTTCTTTTGTTTAATAATATGCATGAATCGTAGCAATATTTAAGTTTTTATCGATTTTAAATATTTTAAATGATTTTATTTTAATATCTAGGTTTTTCTCATAGTTTGTAATCTCACTCATTATTGAATTTTTCAGATTTTCATTATATTCTAATTGTAGTATAATTCTTCTATTTATATCCTCATCTAAAGGATGAGATATACCTGAATAATATAATTTCTTTAAAATAAACTCTCCAAAAATTATAAAAAGTATAATGATTAAGTTTATGATAATTAATTCTTTAACAGATAAAAAATCTTCAGAAAGAGCATTAATAACAGCAACACCAATAGTTACAAAAAGATATGTCATTTCCTCAGTCTGAAGAGGAAGAGTTCTATATCGAATAATTCCAAAAATTGCAAAAAGTCCAAGTGCCATCCCAAGATTGAGATCAAAGTTTTTTAATGTATAACACAAAAAAAACACAATTAAACTTATCATCATGAATGTAAATGAAAAGCGTTTTAATATAACTTGTCTTGATATAATAAAAATTAAAGAAGCAATAAATGCCGTGTTAATTGAGAATCGAATTACAGCTGTTGTCCAGTCAAAATCAATGAGTAAAGATTGAATCATATTTTAGGAATATTTGTCAAGTTATGTTGTTGCCATATCCTTAACTGCTTCAACAAATATATCTAATTCATTAGTTGTGGTGAAAATATTTGGACTAATTCTACATCCTCTAACATTTGCATAATCAATTGCAACAGTAAAAATTTTATACTTATCCATTAATACCTTTGCCATATTAGATGGAGCCATATTATTAATACCAACATTTCCAATTCCACAGCTTCTTCTAAAATCTTCAGGGGTATTAACTACTACATTGTTAAAATTTCTAAGTTTATCTGACCAATATCTTTGTAAAAATCTCATTCTTTTTTCTTTTCTTTTTATACCAATCCAATTCAGATAATCAATTGAATTAGATATAGCAAGATCTGTATGGACTGGATGTGTACCAACGTGGTTAAGTCTTTTAATATCAGATTTATCTGGGTTTCCATTTGCAAGCAGGGGCCAAATTTTATGAGTTTTATTCTTGTTAACGTAAAGGAGACCTGCACCTAGGGGGGTTGCTAACCACTTATGAAGACTAGATGCATAATAATCACAGTTAAAATCGTCAATTGAGAAGTCAAGCATGCCAACACAATGAGCTCCGTCAACCATAACTTCAACTCCATAACTATGAGCCATTTCACAAATTTTTTTAATTGGTAATATCTGGCCTGTTATATTTATCATATGACATACCATTATTAATTTAGTTTTTTTTGTTATTTGACTTTCATATAACGATACAATTTCTTCGTCATTTACAGGATGGTTTGGAATAGATATTATTTTATTGACAACACCATACCTATCAGATATCTGTTTAAACATTTCTTTCATTGTACCATAATCCTGCATAGCATAAATTGCTTCATCTGATTTCTTCCATGGAAAACCAGATATAATTAAGTCAAGCGATTCAGTTGCATTCCTTGTAATTGCGATTTTGTCCGCTCTGGTACCAACTAATTTAGCAAGTTGATGTGTTACTCTATCTTTATTTTCATTTAAGTTATTTCTCATATAATAAGATCCTTCATAGTTCACATATTTAACATGATCAATAAAATGATTTAAAATAGGGTTAGGTATAATGTTATAGTATCCACTCTCAAGATTTATATAGTCTTGTTTTAGTGTATAATGAGTTCTTATTGTCTTCCAGAGATCATCATCATTTTTAATTTTTGGCAAGCTTCCAAGTATTGATTTTTTACTTTTAAATTCTGAGGCTGAAAGGAAAGGAGATATAGATGCTGCACCAAGTGTTTTTATAAACTTACGCTTATCCATTTTATTATTAATTTTACATCAATTTAGTAAAAATGTATAAAGAAATACCTTTTTATGTTTTGATTTTCATACTGTTAAGCAGCTGTTCAAAAACTTTTAATGAGTCATGCAAATCGGGAATAAAATTAATCGCATGCACTAAAGAATACATGCCCGTTTGTGGTTGTGATAATAATACGTATTCAAATAAGTGCATTGCGGAATCCCAGGGGATAAATAGTTGGACAAATGGGATATGTACTAATTAATTTTACATAAATTTATATAAAATCATTGCTTTGAATCTAGATCATTACTCAGATAATTTTTTTGAGGTAAATCATATAAATGGTTTCCTACCAAAGAAAAACCCAGTTGCAGTTCTCCCAGAAAAATATTCTGATTTACAAACACTTATTGATAATATGCCTATTAAAAAGTTTAATGGTGAAGATGGTCTTTTATCAAAGGAAGGAGCTATTGAAAATGCAGTTAAAAATCTAAAAAATTTTAAAGATTTAGTAAAGAGTGAAAATGATATCTATATTAATCAGGCTTTGTTTAGAGCATATGCTTTTCTAACGAGTGCATATCTTTTAGCTCCTTCTCATTTCGATTTTCAAAAAACAAAAAAATATGGGAAAGCACACACATTATTGCCATCTCAGCTTGCTGAACCTTTTGTTATAGTAAGTGAGAAACTTGATGTATATCCTTTTTTAGATTACCATTATGCTTATTCCTTAGGAAATTATGTAAAAATTGATGATTCAAAAGGATATGATTGGCAGAATTTAGAAATGGCTGCAAAATTTTCTGGAATGGATGATGAAAGAGGTTTTATTATGCTTCATGTTGATATAAATCAGTATTCTCCTCAATTAATTGGAAGTATTCTAGATTTTCTTGACTCTAAGAACAATATTGATGTAAATAACTCATTAAAGAATTGTTTGTCAGCAATGAAAAATATTAATTCAAGAAGACAAATAATGTGGGAAGCATCAAGATGGAAACATTATAATGACTTTAGAGTTTTTATAATGGGAATTCAAGGAAATAACGAAATATTTGGAGATGGAGTCATATATGAGGGTGTTTCTGATAAACCAGTTCAATACAGAGGTCAGACTGGCGCACAAGATAATATAATTCCTACTGCTGATATTTTTACAGGTGTAATTGATTACTACCCTTCAAATGATCTAACAAAGTATCTCTTGGATCTTAGGTCATATAGACCTAAATGTATACAAAACTTTCTATCTGACCTAAAAGATGAAATGGCTGGAAATAGACTTTTCAACAAGATTAAAAAAGATAAAAATGAGGAAGGGCTATGTATCTTGATTCAAGTACTTGACGAAATATATTACTTTAGGAATGGTCATTGGCAGTTTGTTCAAAAGTATATAATGGCTAATACAAAATATGCAAAAGCTACAGGTGGGACACCGATTATTTCATGGATTCCAAATCAAATTACTGCTGTTTTAAATTTTATGGATGACGTAATTGACTTAATCCCATTAAAATCAAGGTTTATAGATAAAGTAGAATTTAACAAACAACTCACCAAGAAAAGAGAACTACTCAACAAACAATTAAAATTACTTCATGGTGATAATTACAATGCCGATGAAGTTTTTTCACTAAATAAAAAAATGAGTCTTAATGATGACTAAAGAAGGTCTTTAAAAGTCTTCTTATTGATTATTGATTTTTTTAAATAAAATATAGACTTACATATAAATGTTTAATTTTATCAACCGTATGCCTAAAATTTTACTGTTCATTTTAATATTCTTCAATTATTTTACTTATTCTCAAAGAACTTATGAATTAAAAAAAACAAGTGAATCTGAAATTTATATTGATGGTATAATATCGGAGAAAGAGAAAAATAGTTCTATAAAAACTTCTATTGATTATGAATGGGAGCCTGGGTATAATACTCCAGCGCAATATGAGACAGATGTATACATGAGCTACACTGAAACTCATTTATATGTAGGTGTTTTTGCATATGGTGATCCTGAAAATATTAGAGGTCAAGTTAGGCCAAGAGACCAAATGGAAGGTGACCTTAATGAAGATATTATCTTCCTCAGATTTGACCCCTATAAAGATGCCAGAAGCGTTTTTTTACTTGCATCAAATGCCTATGGGAGTCAGATTGATTTAAGAGCTAGAAATGCAATTAGTGACGAAGAAAGATATGATATGACTTTTAATGCACTTTATGAGACTAAATCATCAATAAATGAAAAAGGCTACATTATAGAGTTCTTGATTCCTTTCACATCAATTCCATATCCTCGTGGTAACAACCAAGAATGGGGGTTCAATATGATGCGTTTCTATACTCTTGATGGCACAAGGGTTGCTAATATTAGTGATAAATATGACAGAGATAACCCATGTAGAATATGCCAAATCACAGGAAAACTGATTATAAAAGATATAAAGTTTGAAGGTAAGACTGAACTCTTACCTTTTATATCAGGGAATATAGCAGGGAGTAGGAAAAAACTCTCAGATAATTCATTATCATATGGTAAAGCACAAAATGAAATTGGCCTAGGGTTTAAATATGACATATCCCCCTCATCATCAGTTGAGTTAACAATTAACCCTGATTTTTCTCAAGTAGAGGCTGATGAGACTCAAATTGATATAAATTCTGCATACGCGCTTCAATACCCAGAATTAAGACCATATTTTAATAAGGGTATGGACCTTCTAAATTTCTTAGACAACGCTTTCTATTCTAGAACAATTAATGCTCCATCAATTTCATCCAAACTAACTTCATCAGGTAAATCCTCGAGATCAATCATTTTATCGGCTATTGATCAAAGTTCTCCTTATCTAATTGGAGGAGAAGATAAATCATATTTTGGTGAGGGAGGTAAAAGCTACTCTAACGCTTTTAGACATCAAAGGATTATTAATGATGGAGCTAAATATGGATTTTTTTCAACAAATCGATTCTACGAAGGTGGTGGATATGGTAATCTTTTTGGAATAGATGGTTTATTTACAATTAATAAAATATGGAGAATTCAGTTTGAACTTATCAAGAATTATAATGAGGAACCTGTTGCAGATTGGATTGATAGTGATGATATGTTTTCTGACAAGACAGTAAAATTAGATGGAGAAAAATTTAATGGGAGTGCAAACTATATTAGAATTAATAGACAAACTGAAAATTGGAATACATATTTTTTTTACAGATCTATTTCGGCAAACTTTAGAGCAGACTTAGGCTTTGTTCCAAAAAACAATAGAAGATGGTTAACTTTTTATCATGGCTACGACAAGATATTAAATAAAAAATATCTCAAAAGATTTAGTCTAAGTTTTAAAGGAGACTTAACTCATAATTTTAATAATGAGTTAAAGTCAAGAAATCTTGACATTGATCTTAGTATAACAACATTAGCAAGGACACAAATTAATTATAACTATGATATAAATTTCATTAGGAATTATCTAGGTGTTAACTACAGAAATGTTGGAAAATCAGAATTAACAATTTTTGGTGGGCCTACTAAAAATTTAACATTCGTTACCCAATCAACATTTGGGAGAGAGATTGCATATAATGAGGATATACCTGAGATTGGAAAAGAAAATTCGTTTTATGTCTCATTAAATTATAAATTAGGAAATAACATTAGCCTTTCACCATCCATAAGATACTCATCTTTGAAAAAATTAGATAATTCTGCATTTTTTTACAGCAGTTACATAGGAAGATTTTCTAGTAGGTATCAATTTAATAATGACCTAAGTCTAAGACTAATTTCTGAGTATAATGGATTTAATGACACTTTTTATATACAGCCCTTGCTGCAGTGGAACCCAAATCCTTCAACAATTTTTTATATAGGAGGTAACCAAAGCTCAATTAATGAATTTGATTCAGACCCTGAAGATTTTGATCCTTTTAGAGTTAATACTTCTCAATTTTTTATTAAATTTCAATATCTAATCGGCATCTAGTTATCTCTAAAATAATTTTGTTAAAATATAAATATGAAAATTAAAATTATACTTCTTTCCTTTTTGCTAACTGTTTCATCATGTAGCATTTTTCAAAAAACACAAGTTTTATCACAAAATAATCCAACATCAACAAATCTTAATGAAGATCCATTACAAAAGTTTATTGGAGATTATTCAATTCAAGTCTTTGGGCTTCCAGATGGAAGTGACTTAGAGATCGAGATGACAATCTCTAGAGATGGAGACGGTCTAAAAACTATTTTTATAAGTGATGAAGCAAGTCAAGGTTATGATATTCTTGGGACAGAAGTTGAAGAAGACTTTCTATATATTGATATTTTCGTTAAAGATTACGGTATTAATGTTGCTTTTGAACTTTTTGTAGAAGGTACTAAGGTAACAGGATATCTTGCAGACATGTTTGAGCTAGAAGGCACTAAATCAAACTAATTTTATTGTGACACCTCATATTCAAACTCCCAGTTAGGGTTGTCAAGCTTATTTATTATATAATTAAGGGTCAGTTCCTCACCTGATGAAATTTTTTTATGCGTAATTATCCTGATATGTTTTATTTTTCCTAAAGTTTCATGAGATTCAGAAACAATTGCTTCACAGTTTGGCATTTCATGGTGATTAATAAATGCCCCCAGCGGTAATCTTATGTAATTATCTGGAAATCTTTTATCATATACATGAGATATTCCAAGATCAGTATTAGGTAACAAATCCCTAGTAGCAAAGACACCTAGTCCTTCAATTTTACTTTCTTTGATTGTAATTTGTTCAGGCAGAGGTCTCCATTCTTTGTTCTCTTTCATATTTTTCATTCATTAATTTATAAATAAAAATTTAATTGAATCTCACTAAATAGTTCCTTAATTACATTCAATTTCGTATTCTTCCCATGTTTTGTTAGGAGATGTGTTGGGAAAATAATAACATTTCATCGTTTTGTCAGGAAATATTACATGTTTAGAAAATGCAGTTGGTACATGTGCTCCAGTCTCTAAAACTATATGATTATCATCAAAGTCTAAATATATTTCAACATCAATTTCACCGTATAAATCAGCCCACAGCCTAACCTGTTCTTCAAGATCTACCCAAGCACCTCTATTTAAATCATCATATTGTAAAGCAACATTTAAATATGAAAAAGTTGCATAAAGATTTTCATATGAATCATTAAATGATCCAGCAGGTGCCATATGTCCTCTATCCCATCGATTCGAGTAATAGTCATCATAGTCTGATGTGTGGATTGAGTCAACTGTGTAGAATTGCATCCCATCTCTATCTGCATTTTTGATAATATCACGAACAGTATATTTTACCCAATTTGGCTGTTCATAATTCTCGTTGTAAGAGATTTGAAAAATGTTATTTGATACATAAACAGAATCGATCTTTGCTCTAGATAATGGGTTGGTATTTTGAATATTATTGGCTTCAGTTTCTTTTTCAGTATATGTATTTTGATTTACAGTGTTAGAAGACGTTTGCTTTGAGCAAGATATTAGAAAAAAAATACAAAGTAATAGATACTTCATGATTAAGACTTAACAAGTTTTCTCATAAGACCCTCTTGAGCAACAGATGCAACCATAGTTCCATCCTCAATAAAAATACTTCCTCTTGCAAAACCTCTTGAATTTGATGCACTTGGGCTTTTCATGTCATACAGTAACCATTCGTTAATATCAAAGTCTCTATGAAACCAAAGAGCATGGTCTAGGCTGGCATAATATGCTCTTGTCTTTGCGATTTCTTTTCTATGAGGTAAAGAAGCTGTTGCTAAAAGCTGATAGTCACTTACAAATGCAAGTAGCTGATGATGAACGGGAAGTGGTAAATCAATTTTATCTTTTAATCTAAACCAACAATGATTATAAGGTAGGGCATTATCTTTTCTCATAAATATATTTGTTCCAATTGGCTTAAACTCAAAAACTTTTGGATGTGCCATCAGAAACATTTGATATTTTTCTGCTAATTCATCTTTATGTTTTTCTGCTTGTTGAAAGTCTGTCAATAATACATCTGGGCTAAGAACATTTGGCATTTGAACTTGATGGGTATACCCTTTTTCTTTTTTTTGAAAAGAGGCTGCCATGTTGAAAATAGCTTTATTATTTTGAAATGCTACTACTCTTCTGGTAGTAAAACTTCCTCCATTTCTAATATTATCTACTTCATATGTGACGGGTATGTCCAAATTACCTGGAAGAATAAAATAACCATGCATTGAATGCGCAATTCTATTGTTAGGCACAGTTTGGTATGCTGCATGAAGAGATTGACTTAGAACTTGTCCCCCAAATACTCTCCCCCATACTGTCTCATAGTTTTTGCCTTCAAATCTATTATCATCAATTTTTTTAAGTGTGACTATCGATAATAATTCTTTTATATCCATAAGCTCTATAAAGATCGTTAAATAAATGAAACCACCAATAAAATTAAGGTCTCATCAAGCAAAGTTACTAAAGATTTATTATCTTGTGAAGGAAAATAAATTAATCTTTCAATGAAGAAAATATTAACACAATCATTTTTAATTCTAGCTTTTTTTACATCAAACGCACAACAAATCAATTTTATTGAATATGATCTGGAAAATGGTCTTCATGTAATATTACATCAAGATAATTCTGCTCCAGTAGTTTCAGCAACATTACAATATCATGTAGGTTCCAAAGATGAGGATGATGGCCTAAAAGGTTTTGCTCATCTTTTTGAACATATGCTAGGTAAGGAAACTAAAAATATGGATTCTGGTCAATGGGGAAAGATATATAGTGCAAGAGGTGGTAGTGGAAATGCTTCAACAAGCGTTGATCTAACTAATTATTATGTCACTGTTCCATCTAACAGTTTAAAACTTGCATTATGGAGGTACTCTGAAATTATGTTACATCCAATAATTGAGCAAGAAACAATTGATATCCAAAGAGAAGCTGTAAAAGAAGAAAAAAGGCTTAGATATAATCAACCATATATCCCAAGATTTTATGATTATCTAAAAAGAAATTTTTTTAAGAAGCATCCATATCAACATCCAATAATTGGATATTTTGAAGACCTAGATAGCTCTTCTCTTGAAGATTTTTTAAATTTTAAGGAAAAATTTTATGCTCCAAGTAATGCAGTTTTTGTTGTTGCTGGAGATATAGATATTGATATGACTAAAAAGTTAATTTCAGAGTATTTTGATGAAATTCCATACAAGGGTGAAAAGCCAGAAAAAAATTATCCTCTTGAAGACCCATTAAGTAAAGAAATAAGGGTAAAAGAATATGATCCAAATATTCAAATACCTGCTTTATTTTATGCATTTAGAACTCCTGCTATATCTAATAGAGATTCTGCAGTTATAAGTTATATTGCTCAACATCTAAGTGGAAGTGAGAGTTCAACCTTATATAAAAAGCTAGTTGATGAAAAACAAATGGCTCTTGGAGTTCAGTCTTTTAATATAGAGCAGGAGGATTATAGCCTATTTACAATTTTTATCTTACCCCAAGGAGAAACAACTCTTGATGATTTAATTTTAGAAGTTGAGATAGAAATTGAAAAGATACAGAAAGAATTAATTTCGGAAAGCAATTACATGAAGGTTCAAAATGCTTTTGAAAATTCATATGTATCTTCACTATCCTCTGTAACTGGGAGAAGTCAATCTTTAGCAAGATATTATCATTTATATGGTGATGCTTCTATGATAAATAAATTTCCTGAAATATATAGGTCCATTTCAAGAGAGGAGATCAGAGAAATTGCTGAAAAGCATTTAAATACTGATCAAAGATTAATTATGGAATACCTTCCTGGAACAAACAAAGAATAATGAAAAAAGTGATAAAAAAATTTATGGCATCTGAAATTATAAAAAAGTTAATACTAACACTTATTGTATTAATTTCAAATATGTCAGGCGCTCAGATAGATAGAAGTGTGCCTGACGCTGAACCTGCCCCTGAGATTAAGTTTAGAAGCCCAATAACAAAAAAACTTAATAATAATTTGACTTTAATGATAGTAGTAGATAATAAATTACCAAAAGCTTCTGCTACACTTATAATTGATAACCCTCCAATTTTATCCAAAGATAAATCTGGGATACGAAGTCTTCTGTCCTCTAGTCTTGGGAAAGGGAATAAGTATCAAACTAAAGATGAATTTATAGAGGAAAAAGATTTTATGGGCTCGTCTATAAATTATAACTCTAGTGGTGGATCTTTATCTTCACTGTCTAGATATTTTGAGAGAACTTTAACAATGTTTGCTCAGGGCGCATTTTATCCTGAGTTTAATGAAGAAGAATTTGATAAGGAGAAAACAAAACTTATTGAGAGCCTTAAAGTAAACGAAAAAAATGCTTCAACAATTGCAAGGAGAGTAGAAGATATAATCGCATTTGGGACTAATCATCCAAGATCTGAATATACAACTCAGGAGTCTGTGTCAAAAATTGAGTTAAATGATGTGTCGAACTTTTATAAAACATATTTTAAACCTAACAATGCATATTTAGTTATTTTAGGTGATGTTGATGTAGACAGAACAATTCAATTTACTGAAGATTTATTTGGAGGTTGGGAAAATTCTAAGAGTCTTGACAATCTCTTTGGAAAAAACTCTGTAAATAATTTTGATGAACCTGAAATATCAGATAAAATAACAATTCATGTAGTTGATGTCCCTAATTCGGCTAATGTTGAAGTAACATTTCAAAATATAATTAGTAGAACACTTAAAGATGATAGTTATTTTTCTGCAAATATAGCAAATAGGGTTTTAGGTGCTCGGCCTGAATCAAGACTAGAATCTGTAATAAGAGAAGACAAAGGGTTTGCCTATTATGCAAGATCTATCCTACCTTCCAGCTCAGAGACAAAAACAAAATTCCAAGCTAGAACAACCGTAAGAGATGAAGTTGTAGATAGTGCAGTAGTTGAAATTTATAACCAATTAAGAAAGATGTCAAATATTCCAATAACTGATGAGGAACTGGAAAATGCAAAATCTGGATATTTTGGTTCTTTTGCGATGTCTATGGAGAATCCTGTAACTATAGCAAATCAAGCACTCAATATTAGAACTGAAAACTTACCAGATAATTTCTATAGTACTTTTCTTGAAAACATTAATAAAGTTTCAAAAGAGGAAATCATTAATTCGTCAAAAGAGTTTGTCTTGGCAGACAATTCTCAGATAATTATTACCGGTAAGGTGGGGAATATTATAAACAATATTGAAAATATCTATATAAATGGAAACAAAATTCCTGTATTTTACCATGATGAATATGGAAATATTACCGACAAACCTGACTACTCAGTTGACTCAAGTATTACTGCTGAAAGCATAATTAACAGATATATTAATTCAATTGGCGGTAAAGATAATTTAGAAGATGTTCAATCAATTGAACTGAATGGCTCTGCAGATCTTAATATGCAAGGTCAAAGTTTTAAACTTGAGTTTTATTCATTAAAAAATAATCAGAATCAGTCACTGTCAACAGTTTCTGCAGGTGGAATGCAGGTTCAAAAAAGTGTCTTTAATAAGGATCAGGGGTATAATGTAGTTAATGGTCAAAAAGTGATTCTATCCGAAGACGAATTAGAAAAGGCTTTAACAGACTCTGAATTATTTAGTGAATTAAGCTATGATTATGAAATAGTTGAACTTGTTGGAAGCTCAACTATTGATGATCAAAAGGTTTATGAAATTAAGATTTCAGATAATAATACGGAATATTACTCAATTGAAACTGGACTAAAAGTCAAAGAAGTTGAGACACAACTAATTGATGGTAATCAAATAATTATTGAGACGACTATTAAAGAATATCAGGAGGTTAATGGCGTATTAATTCCAAGTGAGATTAATCAGGTAACACCTGCTCTTCCGATACCTGGAGGAATCACGATCAAGTTTAATACAATAGAGCTTAATGTTGAAAGCTCTGATTCAGATTTTAATTAAAAAGACTTATCAAAAAAGGCACCTAAAAGGTGCCTTTTTTATTATTAGAATTATTTAATTGTTTAAAAATTCGTCTAGAGTAAGTAAATCCATTTGACTTAAGTCAACTCTTCTTATAATTTTGTCATACTCACTTTTTAAACTATTATATTCATTTTCTACTATGCTTAAGTTATCAAGATCATTTTGTGAAGGCTTATCATAACTTGAAGCTAATTTTGAGTAAAGATCCAAAAGATCTTCACGTAACTCGTTTTCAGCTGTTCCAACGTAGTTATCACCAGTTGTAATTACAAGTGATTCTTTAATTGTCTGTAATTTATTTTTAATTCCTTTTTTAATATTATCAGATGATAACATCTCATCAATTGTATAAATGACATATGCTAGCTCCTCAGATAAGTCATACAGCTTCATAGTAGTCTCATATTTTAGCTTTTTTTCATTTGAGTCTAAATTTGTATTAGGATCATCTGAAACATATATGGATTTAGAAAAGCTATCTTTTCCCTTGGTAATGACTATATTATATGTTCCTTCCTTTACTCTTGGGCTTGTTAGTCCACCTCGAGCTAAAGTCTTTCCCTTAGCTACTTTAGGCTGACTCATTCTGTAGTTCCATGATACAAAATTCATTCCTTTAGTCTTACCTGGGCTAAGTTTTACTATAGATTCTCCACTTTCGTCAAAAATTTCCATAGTCATTTTTCCAAATGTATGTCTCTTTGGAAGCAGATACTTAATACTTGCATTTAAAGAAGAGTTTGCACCAAAGAATTGTGTTTCCCTTCCAAAATTATCTGAAAAACCACTCTGATCAGACATTACATAATTGTCTTTTTCAAAAAAATATAACTTCTCCGATAGCGATTCCTCGTTAATTTCCCTTAATGGAGAAATATCATCGACTATAATTATACCCCTTCCGTGCGTAGCTAACACTAAATCATTTGTATTTTTTTGTAGCTCTAGATGGTGAATTGCAACTGGCGGTACATTATTCTCAAATTTATTCCACGTATCTCCTCCGTTAATTGAAATATAAAGTCCGAATTCTGTCCCTAAAAAAAGTAAATTTGGATTTATATTATCCTCTTGAATACTTCTAGTAAAACCATAAACATCATTGTTAGGAATAATATTTTCCCAAGTCATCCCAAAGTCATCAGTTTTATAGGCGTATGGGTTCATATCTCCTGTTGTATGACCATCAAAAACTACATATGCAGTTCCTAAGTCATGAGCACTTGGCTCAATATGATAAACCCATGTATTTTGAGGAACACCATTGATATTAGATATTAAATTTTTCCATGATTTACCTCCATCTCTAGTAAGTTGAACATTCCCATCATCTGTTCCTACCCAAATAACATTTTGATCAATTGGGGATTCAGCAATAGTAAAAATTGTAGTATGATTTTCGGCACCTGAATTATCCATTGAAAGACCACCTGATTCACTTTGCATTTGTTTTGATTTATCATTAGTTGTTAAATCTGGTGAAATAATTTTCCAAGTATCTCCCATATCATCAGATACATGAAGATATTGACTTCCAATAAAGAATCTGTCTGGATTATGAAAACTTGTTGAAATTGGAGCATTCCAATTAAATCTATATTTTTCATAACCTTCAACTTGCAGAGGCTGAATTGTCTTCACTCTATTGTTATCTACATCATACCTCCATACATTTTCAGCACCTTGCATCTCTGAATAGATTATGTTCTTTGTTGGGTGTTTATAAACTCTAAAACCATCTCCTTGACCAACTGGATCCCAATGTTTTGCAGATATTCCTCCTGGAGCACGAGTAGGTCCATACCAAGAACCATTATCTTGTAACCCTCCATAGACATTATAAGGTTCATTATTATCAACAGTCACGTGATAGAACTGTGATATAGGTAAATTCTCAGATATTTCCATGGTCACTCCTTTATCCCAAGATCTGTATACTCCCCCATCAGTTCCAACATATATTATATCAGAATTATTAATGTCAAACACCATGTCGTGAATATCAGGATGCATGTAACCCAAATCTTGGAAGGTTTTTCCTCCGTCTTTAGAAATTGAACCATAAAGACCAGCTTTAAGAACTATGTCCTCATTTTTAGGGTCAACTACAATTCTTGAAAAATAAAATGGTCTTACAGTGATTCCAAAATCATTATTAATTTGTTCCCATGACTCTCCTCCGTCAAAACTTTTGTACAAACCTTTATCTTCATTTTTTTCAGCTTCAATTACTGTGTAAAGAATATTTGAATTAGTCTTTGCTACTGCGATTGCGAGTCTTCCTAATCTACCTTCAGGAAAGCCGTTATGAATTTTATTCCATGATTGACCTCCATCGGTTGATTTATAAAGAGCGCTATTTTCTCCTCCCGATTCAAAAAACCAAGGCCCTCTTCTAAACTCCCACATTGATGCATAGATAATGTTTGAGTTATTTGGATCCATGGTTAGATCTGCTGAACCAGTAGATTGATTTACGTATAGTATGTTATTCCATGATTGACCTCCATCGGTTGATTTATAGACACCTCTTTCTTCATTGTCAGACCATAGAGCACCTAAAACTCCAACATAAATTTCATTGGAGTTGTCCGGGTTTACAATAATATCTGAAATTCTTTCAGAATTTTTAAGCCCAATATTATTCCATGATTGACCTCCATCGGTTGATTTATATAAACCGTCTCCAACAGAAACACTGTTTCGTGGCCAGGGTTCACCCGTTCCAACATAAATTGTATTATCAGGGTCATTTGGATCTATTTCAACTGATCCAATTGATTGAGAATGGTCGTCAAATATTGGTCTAAATGTCGTCCCAGCGTTTTCTGACTTCCAAACACCACCACCTGCGGTTCCAGCATAAATTACTTTAGGGTTTGATGGATGATTTTCCATATCACTAATTCTACCACTCATTACTGCAGGTCCTATGAATCTAGCATTCATATCTCCATAATAATCTTTTAATTCAATTGATTCTTTTTCTTGAGAATAAGAGTTGAGTGAGAGCAACAAAATAGTTGCTAAAAATAAATTTAGTTTATTCATATTAATGTATTTTACTATATATTATTCTTGAGTGTCCTCCTCTGGGAATTTAAAATCAGAATCATCAAGTTCTGGGTTGATTTCCATTTTTTGAACAACAAAAGTTTGTCCCCCAGGTTGTCCTTTAGCACCAAATGTTAATGAGAAAGGATAATATACTCCTTCTACTTCTTGATAATCACTGTAGCTTTGTTGAAGAACAGCACCTTTTCCAGGACCCTCAAGCATTTCAGACCATACTCCAAGTAAAACATAATTATCCATATCAAATAAGTAATAGTCAATATTAGGGTTTTCCTCTCCATCAATAAGATATGGAGTTTTTGTCATCTTAATTTTATAAACTTCTGTCCCTTCAAATTCTTCTGTCCCTTCAAATTCAACAGTATACCCTAAATCTTTATATGTAACAAAAGTATCAGGGAATTCTTTAAGCTCATTTTTAAAATTTATTACATCTTCTTCGTCGCTTTTAACGGGTTTAAAGTCAGGGAATCCACTTGACCATAAAACTTCCCCATCAAATACTCCATCTTTAATTTCTTGACCTTGTATAGATAATGTTATACTCGATCTGTTTTTAGTATTTACTATTTCAATTGGAAGCTCTAAACCTTGCTGGTTTGCAGTCGCATATATTTTAATTCCTTCAACATTTTGGATGGCTTCAATACCTCCAATTGTCTCAAGGTATCCATCAATTATCTCATCAGCTGATTGTGAGCTTAGAATATTAATTGAGAATAATAGGATTGTGGTTAGCAATAAACCTTGCATTTTAATTCTGTTCATGATTAATTATTAATTAGTTAGTATTTATTTCTGCAAAAGTATTATTTTTTTTTAGTAACTAAGTAAACTCCTAGTAAAATTACTGCAGTTCCCAAGAATTGAACAAGTTTAAATTGCTCTCCATCTAATAATCCCCAAAATATTGCAACTAGTGGAATTAAATATGTTGTTGATACAGAAAAAACAGGAGATGAAATTGACAATAGCTTAATATACAGAACCTTTGCAATTGCCGTTCCAAAAACAGCAAGTATTAAAATATAAATAATTGATTCAATTATTAGTGGATCTTTTGTGAAAGTTTGAAAAGGAAAATCTGTAAATAGTAGTATTAGTGAAGCGGGCAAAAACAGAATTATAAAACTCATTCCTATTATTGATATCGCAGATATGTTTGGAAGCTTGTATTTTAAAACATTAGCATTGACTGCATAAAAAAAGGCTGCAAGTATTGTAAAAAACACATACAGCAGGTTGAGTCCAGAAATTTGAAATTCGTTATTAACTAAAATAATTATGCCTATAAAGCCAATTAAAACCCCTGTAAATTGTTTCTTAAAGAATTCTTCCTTAAAAAAAATAATACTAATTATCAATGTAAATAAAGGAGTCAATGATACCATTACTCCAGCAACTGCACTTGAAATTTCGGTTTCTGCAAAAGCAAATAAATAGTTAGGAAAAAAAGTTCCAATAAATGCAGAAAAAGCAACCCATTTAATTTTATTTTTTGGAATTTGGTTTAATTTAGAGAGGCTAAAAGGAGCTATTAAAATAGCTGTAATAATCATTCTTAAAGATCCTAATTGAACAGGGGTTAACCCAGTAAGGCCTTTTTTTATCAGTATGTAAGAACTTCCCCATATAATAGATAGGATTATTAATGTCCCCCATTTTCTCAACGCAATATTCAATTATCTATTTATTTGGGAAGGATTAGCTTTACTTGTTTAATTCTTTTTTTGTCTACAATCTCAATTATAAACTTATAGTTGTTGTGATATATAACTTGTCCTATTCTAGGAATTTTTTTAATTTTCTCAACTAGTAATCCACCTAAAGTTTCTATTTCAGCTGATACCTGTTCAAAAGACGAAGTGTCCTTAAGATTAATTGATCTATAAAAATCTTGCATATTAATTTTCGCATCAAAAATATAAGTGTTTTCGTCTAACTTCGAATAGAGGTTGTCTTCTTCATCAAATTCATCACTAAATTCACCGAATATCTCTTCTATTACATCCTCAAGAGTTATAATTCCCGAGGTTCCTCCATATTCGTCAACTACAATAGCCATATGAATTTTCTTAGTTTTAAATTCAGTAAGTAAATCATCTAATTTTTTGTTTTCAGGAATATATAGCGGCTTTCTTAATAATGATTTCCAATTAAAATCATCTTTTTCAAGATGAGGCAGAAGATCCTTTACGTATAAAACACCTAAAATTTTATCTAAGTTTCCATCGAAAACAGGGACCCTCGAAAAGCCATTTGATATTAATTCATTTATTATTTCATTTTGAGTTTTATTTGACTCTAAAGCAAAAACATCAACTCTTGGACACATTATCTGTCTAGTTTCAACATTTCCAAAGTTTACTATACCTTTTAATATTTTTTTTTCTTCTTTACTTGTTTCATTAGAGTCTGTTAATTCTAACGCTTTTGACAATTTATCCACTGAGAGTTGTTCATTGTCTTTCGAAAGGTTGGATTCTAAATAACTCATTGATTTACTCATGGGCTGATTAAAAAAGAATAGCACATATCTATCTAAAAAATAAATAGGTGTCACCATTAATTTTGAAAACATAAGTGGATTTCGATTTGCATATATTTTCGGTAAAATATCTCCGATAAATAATATTAGCATACCTATTACACCTACCTCTATTAATGTCTCCACAATTGGGTTATTAATTGAGCTTAAGTAAGGGTTATCAATCGATGCAAATAGAATAACAGTTGCAATATTTATAAAGTTATTTGATATTAAAATTGTAGCTAATAGTCTTTTGGGCTTTTCCAATAAAGCTTCTATTTTAGTTATTAATCTATTGCTATTATCTTCTGGGATATTTGATTTATCTAATGAGAAAAATGCTACCTCACAGCCAGATGTTAGAGCTGACAAAATCAGAAAAACTAATATTAAAATAATTTTAATTATCACTGGGGTCTAGAAAATTTAGAAATTGAAATCCAAATTAGAATGGTAAATCGTCCTCCACTTGACCTGTCTCTTTTTTATCTGACAGTTCAGAAGCACTTTGCTCAGGATTATTAGCAGAATCACTTTTTGTAGATAAAAAAGTGAATTCGTCAACGTTTACTTCAGTTGTGTATCTATCAGCTCCATCGTCACCTTGCCATTTCCTAGTTCTCAATCTACCTTCAACATACACTTTATCTCCTTTTGATAAATATTTTTCACAAACTTCAGCGGCTTTATTTCTAACTACAATATTATGCCAATCAGTATTTGTAACTTTTTCATTTGTAGTTTTATTTGTATATGTCTCGTTGGTAGCCATAGGAAATCTAGCAATACATCCTCCGTTGTCAAAATGTTTAATTTTTACATCATCTCCCAGATGTCCAATTAACATTACTTTATTTAATGTTCCACTCATATTTAATTAATAAA
>Ga0163111_10000264_pt1 | contig 31261 bp, 19 predicted proteins | sample CRUFie1St18metaG_FD_109645 | JGI IMG/M metagenome (GOLD analysis project Ga0163111, IMG submission 109645) | Marine microbial communities from the Costa Rica Dome - CRUD Field 142mm St18 metaG | ecosystem: Environmental > Aquatic > Marine > Oceanic > Photic zone | place: Costa Rica: the Eastern...
GCCTGTTGTGCCACGACAGGGACACTGGCTAGTTGACACATATGCCTGTTGCGTCACGACAGGAACGCTGGCTAATGTTTCACCCACTTTTTCGAGACCAGATGCTCCATCGTTCGAATGCGGATTTGGTATATGCCATTCGGCAAATGCGTCAAATCAAGTTGGGTTTTAGGAGAGGGTCGCATTTCTCTGTGAAAAACTTGTTTTCCCAGTACATCCCAGACCTCTACCCCACTCATGTATTCTTCTTCACTTGCAATATGGAGTTCCCCTGTACTCGGATTAGGGTATAAAGCAACCCGAGGCAGGTTCAACGCTTCTTCAATACTCGACACCCAATTAACTCCCACACAATAATCCTCCACTTCTCCAAAGGTGAACACCTCACAGGAGTCGGCAGGGATATCCCATTTCATGGCTACCCGTAAACGTGCTTGGGTAAATGTTTCTGAGATACTATCTATAGGCAATATAATGGGAATTAAAATCGAACTAGAATCAAGCGAAACAGTATCTGCCAAGAGTTCATGAGGCTCGAATACCCCATCTTCATCCCAGTCCAGCCATACCCGCCATGTCTCTTCTGTTGCTTGGTTCGTAAAGCCTGGTGTAAACCGAATGGCAAACGGAACTTGCCCCTCATTTGATTGTACGATGGTAATAAAGACCCCCGAAAAAGTTTCGGTTGTATAATCCCCATATCCTCCATCATCCCCAGAAATGATATCCTGTTGTACATTCAAACTATCCTCAATAAAAGTCGCCCGTTGAATCCATTCATTTTGGGTATTGGTTCCCCTTGCTCCACAATAATCAAGGTCAAGACATGCACCACAACCTTTCGTTGTAAAGTCCAATGCAGTAAACTCCGTGGTATCCTCTCCACATAAACGGGCGACTTCAAAGGTATACTCCTCACACCCTAGCAGGTTCGAAACTATTGCCATAGGAGAAGAAGTTGTGTCATACGTCCACTGCGAAACAACTGTACCATGGTATCGAATGAGGAAAGGTCCTTCTCCTTCCCACATCAATTCGGCAAAGGTTTCCCCTATGTCTGAGACGCTCAAAAGTGTGGGCGGAAGGCATAGGTTCGAATCTGACACAATCGTAACGCAATAATCTTCGACCTCCCCGAAGCTAAACGGATTGCAAGCCTCTGGGCGTGTTCCAAACTTCATGCTGACCCGCATACGGGTTGTACCCACAATAGGCGTAGTAAGCACAAAGCTCGTATCAATCACCGAATCCATCGAAACAGGCGTTTCGTATATCATCTCTATCGAATCAAATACAGCATCTTGGTTCAGGTCAATCCAGATACGCCATGATTCATGGAAGGCACTCGAACCAAAACCAGGCTCTAGACGGATAGGATAGACCACATTGGCCACCAAGGTATCAGGTAGACCTGTATAATCCCCATACCCTCCATCATTCCCGCTGGCGTTTTCCACTGTTCCAATGCGAATCGCCTCAATCCATTCGGCTGTCATATTATTGGCGAGTGATTCACAATAATCCCCCTCTCCACAAAAGCCACAGCCTGAGGTTCGGGCATCAATTTCGTAGGCATATCCACTCATAAGGCTATCGCACATTGCTTCGACCCGAAAGTAGTAACGTGAGCAAGGCATTAGCCCTTCGAATTGCCATGTATTCGTATGGCTCACGAGGGTATCCCACGGCTCTCCCAACAATTGATAGACGACCAAGAAGCTATCCGCGCCAAAGACATTGTCCCAACTCAATTGTAGGCGTGTTTCCATGAGGCTATCCACCTGTAATCCTACAGGAGGTTCACAGCAGCCTTCTGTCACAAAAGAGAACACAGCCGAATAAGCCGTTGTATCCATTCCGCAAACCGCTGCCACCCGAATCTCATACAAAGAGCAAGCACTTAATCCCCCTAAAGCAATAGAGGCACTACTAACCGTATCCTGTATCCAAACCGTATCCCCTAATGCTCGGTATTCGACGAAGAAAGCCGCAGCAGAATCAGGAGCCGTCCATGTCATTACCACTGAGGTATCTAATACATTCGTTGCTTCAAAACCGAATGGACTGAAGCAAGGCGAAAGCGTATTACATAGGCTATCAATTAACAATAGCGATTGATGTGCATTCAAGCGTTTCCCCGAAAGCGTCCGACCTTGTAAATCTGCCAAGGCATCTCCCCCATCCAATATCAATTGCTTGACCCATTGAGAGACAAGGGCAGGATGGTTTTCGTATTCGGCTATGAGGCTAGGACAAGCAGCCGCATAAATCAACGAAATCACCCCCGCCACATGAGGCGTTGCCATAGACGTACCTGTTAATCCCGCATATAGGCTATCCAAACCCGTTGAAAGGATATCCGTTCCTGGAGCTCCCATATCAATGGACGATGCTCCGAAGGCGGCTCCAGGGTTAAGCGTATCCCGACGAGTCGTATTGGTCACTGCAATAAGGTACTCACTGCTACAAGAAGAAGGCACATCCCCGACAGAGTCTACATTCACTCCGAGGTTCATCGTTGCACCTGCATTTAAAATACCCGCAGAACCCAGTGAATCATACATCATGCACCAAATAGGAAAGTTATCGGGATGCCCAAAATCTACTCCAAAGGACGAATTGGTTGCGACTACATACGCTCCCTTCTTGCCATTCGTATACCTATGCAGCAAACGCATCTCTAGGGCATAGGAGTAAGCCGCAACTACTACGGCCTCACTCTGAGAGGAACCTGAAATAGGCATAATCTGTACATTCCAGTTCACCCCCGAAACCCCTGTACCATTGTTTCCTCTTGCTCCAATAATACCCGCTACATGGGTTCCGTGGAGGTCAGAGAATAGAATGCCATTGTCATTATAGGCATTCCATCCATCAAAATCATCAATATATCCATTAAGGTCATCGTCAATCCCATTATTGGGGATTTCTCCATAGTTCTTCCAAAGGTTGAGGTCAGGATGGTCTAATTCGACGCCCCCATCAATCACGGCTACCACTATCGTATCCCCAAATACGGTATTTCCTCCTGTCGTGATATCCCATGCCTCAGGCGCATCAATATCCGCATCCACCAAGCCTCCATTTTGTCCTGTATTGTCTAAAGACCATTGATGCAGGAAAGAACTATCATTCGGCACAGTCGAACGATGCTGTACCACATGGTTCAATTGAGCCAGTTGTACAGCAGGCAATCGTTCTAATTCGGCCAGAACCCTTTTCTCTTGTCCATGTGCTCCCCCTTCTGCCGCCAGTAGGTAGATATCTAGCCAACTTGATAGCGTTCGTTTGATATAAAACCTGCCCGAAACTGTTCCTAGTCGATCAAGCGTTTCGCAAAGCGCTTGAGGCGATTGCTCGGGTGCCAGCTTTATAATCCACTCATTAGGGATATACTCAGCTTCATTTTGAGCAATAAGGGGATTCTGCAAAGCTATACTGAAGCTCAACAACAAGAGTAGGAATAGACGATTCATAGACATAATGATTAAAGTTACTCAATTCGGCGGGTAATCTTCGCCCCCAAAGCATTCAATCGATGCTCAATATTTTGATAGCCTCGATCAATCTGCTCAATGTTAAAGATACGTGAAGTTCCCTTGGCAGACATAGCCGCAATCAACAACGCAACCCCCGCTCGAATATCAGGGCTGGTCATCGAAATCCCTTTTAAGGCTTGGCGATGCCCCATTCCAATAACCGTAGCGCGATGCGGATCGCACAAGATAATCTGCGCTCCCATGTCTATCAGCTTATCGACAAAGAACAATCGGCTCTCAAACATCTTCTGATGAATCAATACAGAACCTTTGCACTGGGTAGCAAGTACCAATACGATACTCAAAAGATCAGGTGTAAACCCAGGCCATGTATGATCCGAAACCGTTAAGATACTCCCATCAATAAAGGTTTCAATCTCACAAGGCTTATCTTGGTTTACGTGAATATCGTCTCCATGGAAAGAAAGATTTACCCCCATTCGTCGAAAGATCTCAGGGATAATGCCGAGTTCCTTGATATTCGCATTCTTAATGACAATTGAACTACGGTTCATCGCTGCCATCCCTATAAAGCTTCCTACCTCAATCATATCTGCCAATAAGCGATGTTCTGCCCCTCCAAGTTCCTCCACTCCTTCAATGGTCAGCAAATTACTCCCAACACCCGAAATCTTCGCCCCCATCTGGTTCAATAGGCGACAAAGCTGTTGGACATATGGCTCACAGGCAGCATTATAGATGGTCGTAGTACCTTCTGCCAATACAGCAGCCATCACGATATTAGCCGTTCCTGTTACGGACGCCTCATCTAATAGCATGGAATTCCCCTTCAATCGGCCTCCCTCAGGAGCCGATACCTTAAAGGTTCCATGGTCTCTATTGTATTCAAAGTTTGCCCCCAATTGTTGGAAGCCAAAGAAATGCGTATCCAATCTTCTGCGGCCAATTTTATCTCCTCCTGGACGTGGCACAATTGCCCCACCAAAACGAGAAAGGAGTGGCCCTACCAGCATAATAGACCCTCTGAGGGTACGAACCTTCTGCCGAAAGTCTGCACTGGCTAAGTAATCAAAGTTTAAGTATTCGGCTTTAAATGTGTAGGTATCTTGGGCTTCTCTCGTTACATCCACACCAATTGACCGGAGAATGTCAATCAAACGATTTACGTCCAATATATTCGGGATATTAGAGATTCTGACCCGCTCTTTTGTCAATAAGACAGAGCTGATGACTTGTAGTGCTTCGTTCTTCGCACCTTGAGGGGTAATCGTGCCTGATAGTTTGTGGCCTCCCTCAACTTCAAAATATTGCATAAAAGTCTGTTTTGATTTACAAAAATCTGATAGAGTTGTTAGGGTACAAAATTACAGGGTAAATCATCCAGACTCAATGAAAAGCGCACTTTTTCGAGGGGTATACCCCAACTTTATTTCCGCTTCTTACGCTTATTGTACTTCTTATTATTGCGGTTGTTCTTCTTACCTTGATTCTTGTTATTCGATTGGTTGTTTTTCTGCTGTGGTTGGGGAGCAATCGTAATTTTGCTCATCTTTTCCTGTAGGTATACAAAGTCTCTCGGGATTACCCGTAGCTTATCATAAGAAAGTGCCCGAATATGATTGGCTATTGTCGCCTCAATATTGTTATCTCGGTTCATTGACTTCAAAATCTGCCACATAATAGCTGCCGCTGTATGCAGGAACTTGTCCCGCTCTGGCTTTGATTCTGCTTCCACCGCTTTCCGAATCATCAACTCCACATTTCTGCCATATTGTCTAAACATGGGCATACCCTTGTTATAGGGCATTTGAGCAGGTACAGGCCGCCCCCGTCTTTCTTCAACAGGCATAGGATATGGGGCATCAATATCAATATCATAATCTGTCAAAGCATAGAAATGCTCCCAAAGGATTTGTTCATACTCAGGGTTTTCCTTGACATTCGCGTTCACGCTTCCCATAATTTTCACTATTTCCTTGGAAAGCATTGAACGTACCTTTCGGTTTTTCACCGTCTTCGCAAATTCAATCAACGATTGAACATTTCTTCCATACTCACGCAACTTCAACGGCGTATCTGAAACACTATAACGCATATATAAAATATTATCTTATCTCAATCATAGGTAGACAATTGCACCTTATAGGCATTGCCCATTTGTATCTATTCTAGGCATCTTGCACAACTCATGCCTTACTATCACGAATCATCGGATTTTCAATGGTTGGATCACCAATAGAGAATAGATAGGGTGTATTCCTCACATATATCCATACAAAACCGCCCTACAAATCATGTGTACACATTATCTTTATGCGAAAAACCTTATTATTAAGAAGGGACAGGGATATTGGTTTTGATAAACCTGAAGGCATTACTCCTTTCGGATACTAAGAACCTAAAAATCTATCTGTTAATCAAGTATCTTTCTAGGATAATCCTACACTTATTCTATTTTTTCTTCCTAGGTTGTTGTGTATCAACAGTACGAACCTGTAAATTTAGGGGAAGTAAACGCAGAACTCTATTTCTCTACAGATGAAAAAACAACTCTTTCTATGTTGTTGTGCGATTCTCTACTCACTGGCCAGTTTCGCACAACGCTCTGATGTTATATTGCAAGGCTTTTATTGGAATACACACCCTGGAGATTTTAGTAATAACAATGGGGGAGGAATATGGTGGGACAGCCTACGCATATTGTCGCCTCAAATAAGTGCTGCAGGTTTCCAAACTGTATGGGTTCCGCCCCCCAATAAAGGGGCTGGTGGTATGGGAGATATGGGATATGGCCTATATGATTACTATGACCTAGGTCAATATAACCAAAAAGGAACGGTACGTACCCGATTTGGGAACCGCACCCAATTGGAACAGATGATTGCGAATATGCATATCAACGACCTACGTGTAATGTGCGATATAGTGCTGAACCATCGGGGCGGTGCTGATGCCCAACTAGCCCATGAGTGCAGTCCGAGTCTACAAGCAGACACTTGGACAGTCTTTACCCCCAATAGCAATCGTTTCAATGGTCTACCGTCTCACTTTCACCCCAATAACCACCACTGTGACATCAACGCGGATTATCACAACCCTCTCTTCTTTCAAGACATCTGTTACTTCAATGGCCTCAATTCTCAACACCCTGATGGATGGTATAAAGGGCCTCACAACCTAGGAGCAGCTGCGGATTCTTTGGTGACTTGGGGGCGGTGGCTTGTGAATGATATAGGATTTGATGAACTCCGAATTGATGCGGTCAAACACATTGAACCTGGCTTCCTAGGACCTTTCCTCGCCGAATTGCACCCTACAGACCAGCCTTTCGCCGTAGGCGAATTCTACGACTATAATATGACAGCCGTAAAGTCATATAGAGACCAAGTTGCCTTTTTCCCTGGTTCAGGGCAGAATGGCGACCTTTCCCTATTTGACTTCAACCTAAGAGGAGCATTGAAGGAGATGTGCAACAATGGCTCTGGAGGCTTCAATATGGATAACCTCAACTATAGCGGATTGGTTTTCCACTCGAATCCCCTTTCTGGGAGCAATGTAGTCACCTTCCTCGAAAACCATGATACAGATAGAGTAGGTTTACAAGGCACCAGTTGTCCAGGCCAGCTACAGTTTGGGAACTCTTGCTTGGAATACTATACCGACTCGGGTCACGACCCTGTATTCCAAGATAAGTATCTGGGTTACGCTTATCTCATGGCTGCCGAAGGTCGGCCAACGGTTTTTTGGAAGGATTATCGATGGTATGGGTTAGGAGATGAGATTACCCAGTTGATGGCATTACGAGCCACAACAGCAGGGGGAGGTTCTACCCCTAGCGGAAGCCTATCCCCTTACTTTCCCAATGGTTGGACGAACCAAGATGTTTTTGCCCTTGTGCGTTGGGGCTATAATGACCAGCCAGGTTGTATACTTATCCTGAATGATGCAACTGGAGGCAAAGGTGAGATTTGGGTCAATACCCCTTTCATTGATACAGAATTGAAAGATTATTCTGATGCCTATTTATTTGTATCGTCAGCAGCTTATTCGGATAGTCGTGCACTCCTTTGGGCAGAAGGCCGCAATTATGCCTGGTATGCCCCTACAGGTCTTTACCCATTGCCACCAGGAGAACTCCCCTCCTCTTTCACACTAGAGGCAAGTACGGGAGCCAAACAACATTATATTGCCTTGTTTGCGGATTCGGCGGCGAATTATCTGGTGAATGGTAGCCCCATTGAAGTAGGTGACGAAATCGCGGCAATTGGCCCATCAGATGATTCGACTCTTGTAGCAGGGATAGGCCGCATTGGCCAAAGCCTGCGTTGGGATGGGGTGCATGATATGATGATAGAGATACTAGGGGGCGCAACTGCTGCTAGTGCCAGAGGCGGATTGGTTGAGGGAGCTCCTATACAACTAGTCGTGAAGGATGCAAGTACAGGCGAGATTCACCGTATCAATACCACCCATTACCTACCCACAAATACGAGCTTCACCTTCAACCCAAAACGAGCTGCTCATAAAGGAGGAAGTTTCTCAATGGATGCACTGGATACAGATTTGTATAGAATAGGAGGCATTTCGGCTGTGGGTTCGTTCGAATCCGACTTAGAATTTTTGGATTGTCAAAGAGATATTTACGAACCCAATGATATCGCCGTTAATGCACGTTGGTTGCCCGAGTTGGGGGTTGTGGCCAACGCCGAGGTTTGTCCTAGAGGAGATGTCGATTGGTTCAAGTTTAAGGTGAAACAAAAGCCTTTCATTCGCGTTCAATTGGCGAATCCTTCTGCCGACTTTCTCATTGAGTTGTATGATGCTTCCCTCGCCCTCTTATCCAGCTCTAATGTTGCAGGCGCACAAACTGAGGTAATCGACTGGAACCAAGGGCTTTTGGGCAATACATATTATATAAAAGTGGAGGGTAATCCTGATATCGCAGATGATGAAGGCTATCGATTGAAGGTACTAGAACGGGATCTTCCTTGGGGAGCTATAAGGGAGGAAGCGACCAAATATCTCACCGAATCATCTTCTTTAGAGCTATCTATTTTTCCTTCACCTACCCAAGATGAACTATACATTCAATTCCCTTCTACAGGCGAAAACTACGCCTTGTCTATTGTCAATATACAGGGAGAACAATGCCTCACGCACACAGGAATTGGTTCTAATACTCAAACAGAAGTACGGCTTTCTACGCGTTCTCTCCCCCAAGGAATGTATTTTTTACAGCTTCAAATGGGTAGCCAACAAAAATTGGCAAAATTTTTAAAAGAATAGTTTGTATAAGAATCTGTTTAGATATTTGTACCCTCGCATTACTTGCTGGGTATTCCCTTAAAGAGGGTATTGTATATACCCATCAAGTAAAAGCGAGTCTATCATTGAATTACCTCTCCAAGAATTGAATTGTAACATGAATCGATTTTCTTTGAAGCCATTCCTAGGATGCTTATTGCTTTGCCTGCTTAGCTGGAGCGAACTGCTCGCAGGAGATTATGCCTATACCCTCACTTGGCAGTCTCCTAATACCCACACCTATACCATTGTCCTGAAGACCCAAGCGGAATCAGGTACTTATACTGACTTTAGGGTTGCTGCTTGGCGACCTGGAAGATATATCATGCAAGATTATGCAGGAGCAGTTTCGGCTTTCTCGGCTAAGACTAGCAGTGGAAAGGCCTTGAAGTGGCGAAAGGTAAATAAGGATACTTGGCGGGTCATGCATGCAGAGAAAACACAAGCATTGGAGATTCAATATAACTACTTCGCCAATAACCAAGATGCAGGATCAAGCTTTCTAGGAGAAGGCCAAGCTTATTTCAATGGAGTAAACCTATTTATGTCTATTCCAGGCCGTTATGATGATCCTGCAACCCTCAATGTTCCTTCGTTGCCCAAAGACTGGAAGATTGCAACAGCTTTAAAGAAAACAGGTGATAAATCGTTTTCGGCAAGTAGCTTTCACGAATTGGTGGATTCTCCTACAGTATTTGCCAAACAGATGAAGCAGTTGAAGTTTCAGGACAAAGGCGTTACGTTCTATCTACATTTCCAAGGAGACTACCGTGGAGGATCAGAAACGGATAAAGCTGCAATCACCAATATCAAGGCAATTGTACAAGAACAAGTAGCCATATTTGGTGAGTATCCCTTTAAGGAATACCATTTCATCTATCGTCTATTGCCCTTTGATATGCGACATGCGGTAGAACATAGCTATTCGGCTAGTTTCGCACTGCCCGATAGAGTTTGTAATTCTCCAGAAGCCATCAAAAGTATTTATGGGATTAGTAGCCATGAATTTTGGCATGTATGGAACGTAAAGCGAATCCGACCTGCTGCACTCATGCCCTATGACTATTCGACGCCTCCTTATACGGGCTTGCATTGGTTTACTGAGGGGGTTACACAATACTATACCCAATTGACTATGGCACGGGCTGGGGTTATTAGCCATGATAAATTCTTGGTAGATATCGGGAATACCCTTTCTAATATTGGCAATAGCTATGCAGCGAGTCAGATTTCTCCCACCCAATCTAGTTTAGACAGTTGGTTGGCAATATCACCCTACAAGAACAAGCATTTCAGCATCTCTTACTATACACTTGGGTATCGGGCGGGGCTAATTCTCGACCTAGAAATGAGAAGCCAAACGGGGGTGACAATGGACGATCTATTCCGCGAATTATACTTCACCTATTACAAACAAGGTAAAGGGGTTCCTGAAGACGGAATCCAACAGGCTGTTGAAAAGCTCACCCGTCGCAATTGGCAGCCCTTCTTTGATCGATTCATCTATGGACCCGAAACGGCAGATTATACAACTATCTTCAGTCGATTCGGTATCAAGGTAACCAAGGCTCCGAAAGAGAAAACAACCCTCGAACGATTGGGCATTACGCGTTTCGATCAAATCTCTCAGGGATTGCTCATCCGCGACCTCCATCTAGACGGAGATGCTTATAAAGCAGGACTAGGGGTTGGTGACTTAATCATGACCATAGACGAAAAAGATGCAGCACGAATCAACCTAGAGGCATTCATGGAAAGAACCCGCAAGGGCAAAACCCTTAAGATGAAGATTGTCACGGAAATGAATAAGATTAAGTCGGTCAATGTTCCTTATATGGGTGCATTTACCCCTTCTCAATATACCTTAGAGGCAAAAACTAAGGCGAGCACCCGTCAAACACAATTGTACGAACAATGGCTTCAGTCGGTACAATAAAAATAAGCAAGAAAGGCCTAAACTTCTTGGATGAGAATTCGTATGTTTATATAAAACGGAAACGAAACTCTATTAAATCTTGAAACCATGGCACTGTTAAATATTCTTCACTGGTTCGCAAATCCACTTGCGAGTATTCCTACCCTACTTTGGGTAATTGTTTTGATTGTGGTACTCCGCCGAATCTGGAAAGGTGGCGGATCTGATATATATAAAATCTTCTGGACACTTATTGTGTGCTTCTTCCCTGTTATTGGGGTTATTATTTGGTGGTTTGTCAACAATTAAATCATTCCCATACTCATAAGGGTATTTGAAAATAGCTAAGCGATGTTTCGCTTAGCTATTTTCTATATATTAGCTTGAAAGCTAGGCGTTATACTCATCCTTACTATAATTTGTTATTATTGATTATGCTTGGCAAGCATTTTTGTTCTATCCTCGATATTTCCCTCCGATTTATAGACCCGTTGTCTTTTCCCCTCTATGAATCACGTAGTTTATGTACCTGTTGACTTTCTTCCCCCCTATGAATCACGTGATTTACATACCCGTTGACTTTCCATAGTTGTACTAAGGCAGGGTGACATTGTAGTTCAGCTAATATCAAAAAGGGCTACTAACAAATTGTTAGTAGCCCTTTCCTATACAAGAAAGTCATCTGACTTACTTACAAAGCATTCATAATTTCTTCTGTCATCTCCATATTATGGAAGACATTCTGAACATCATCATCATCTTCAATGATATCAATCAACTTCATGACCGTCTTTGCCTGATCTACAGTAAGCGTATTGGTTGTAGTCGGGATACGCTCAAGGGTTGAACTATCGGGCTCAATCTTCAAGGTTTCAAACATAGCATTTGCTTGGCCATAGCTTTCAAATGGGCAAGTCACAATAAAGTTATCCCCTTCTACAATAACATCTTCGATTCCTCCGTCTTCCTCTAACAATTCGAAGGTAAACTCTTCCTCATCTCTTCCATCTACAGGAATGATAAACACTCCTTTTCGTTCAAACATAAACGAAACCGAACCATTTGTTCCAAGGCTTCCGCCATACTTATTGAAGTATGAACGAATGTTGGCAACAGTTCTACGGTTATTGTCTGTCAAGCACTCTACAAATACCGCAATCCCATTAGGTGCGTACCCTTCTAGGGTTATTTCATCATAGTTTGTTCCATCACTACCTGACCCTTTATTAATCGCTCGATTAATATTATCCTTAGGGACATTGGCCTTTCTCGCATTTTGGATGGCCAATCTCAGACGTGGGTTTGAGTCTGTATCGGGCCCTCCCTCCTTCGTTGCTACCGCGATTTCCTTCAATAGCTTCGTAAAAAGCTTGGATCGCTTTTTATCCTGCGCACCTTTTCGGTGCTTGATATTCGCCCATTTACTATGTCCTGCCATGAATTTCTAAGAAATTTTCCTTTGCAATAATTATTGGTTTACGAAGGTACAAAATTTATAGGGAAATCGGAAAGCTTACCTTTTCTTGTCTATTCTCTAACAATTCTTTGTAAGCTGACCTTTTTAGCGAAGAAAACATGCGTCATTTCCTAAAAGCCTTCCCCTAATATTATTTTATCGGTCAATGTGATTCTTGTTTTTTTATATCTTTGTATATATTTATGATACAATCAAATCAGCAAAGAATGAAACTAGAGAAAAGAATTGAGGAAAAGTATTCTGTATTGAAGCCATTAGAAGAGAATATTAATAGCCGAATTGCACCGAGATTAAAGAAGGAGTTTATCTTCATGCAATCATCAGGTGTTCAAAATATTATTGTGAATATGGAGGAGGTTAAATATACAGATAGTTCAGGTTTGAGTGCATTCTTATTTGCGAATCGTCTTTGCAAAAATGCTTCTGGACTATTGGTTATCTCTAACGTGAATCCTCATGTTATGAAACTTATCAAGATTTCTCACCTCCAAACGGTATTCACCATCCTCCCCACAGAAAAAGAAGCAGTAGAATGCGTATTTATGCATGAATTGGAAAAAGAAATGAGCCAGCAAGAAGATAGTGACGCAAGCTCTGCTCTCTAAAGAAACTCGCTTTTCATCTAAAACCCCACCCTACTGCGCAGCGTATTTATCATCATCTGAGAACTCGTACAAATAAGAAACTACTGTATTGATATTTAAGGTTCATATTCTTGGGACTAGCTCTGCTATCCCTACCCATACTCGCTTGCAAACTGCTCAAGTCGTTAATCATAATGATCGCTATTACCTCATTGATTGTGGAGAAGGCACTCAGCTACAACTCCTCCATCGAGGCATAAAATTAACCCGCCTCGATGCAATCTTTATTTCTCATCTACATGGAGATCATATATTAGGCTTGCCAGGATTGCTTACTTCCCTTAGTATCTATCAACGCACCGCTCCCCTTAAGTTGTTTGCTCCCAAGGATATCAAGCCCATACTTGATACCTTCTTGAAGCATTCTCATAGCTACCTCACCTATCCTCTAGAGTTCTATCCGACCGAAGATTTTGAGGTAGGGGATGTCATCTTTGAAGCCAAACAACTAAAGGTTTCCTTACTACCGTTAAAACATAGAGTTTTTTGTCGGGGGTTTCGGTTTATAGAAGCCAATAAACGACCTAAATTCGATTTCTATAAGGCCAAAGGATTGGGTATACCCAATAATTACTTTAGTCTTTTAAAATTGGGCAATAATATCACCTTAGAGGATGGCCGAACAGTAGAAGCACAAGAGGTGCTCATTCCTCCAGATCCTCCAAAATCATATGCATATTGCTCCGATACAAAATACAACGAGGAGCTTGTTCCTTATATCCAAGGTACTACCTTATTGTATCATGAATCGACCTTCACCCAAGACTTGAAGAGTCGAGCCCATGCTACAGGACACAGCACTGCATTTGAGGCTGCAAGCATTGCCAAAATGGCCGAAGTAAAGCATCTTCTACTTGGCCATTTTTCAGCTCGCTATAAAGACCTAAGTGTCTTAAAGCAGGAAGCATCAGAGGTGTTTACGAATGTCTATATCGCTAGAGAAGGAGAAGTATATGACCTCAAAAACTATTGATAGAAGTAGAAGCAATATCCTTTTCCTAATATTAGGGGGATTTTTCATCACAAACGCTGTTATAGCCGAATTCATTGGAGTAAAGATTTTTTCCCTTGAAAAAACCTTTGGCTATAATCCAGTCTCTTTGTCCTTCTTTGGAGAAAAAGGGCTGTCTTTTAATCTATCTGTAGGGGTCATTATGTGGCCAGTAGTGTTTATCATGACAGATGTCATCAATGAATACTATGGCCGAAAGGGTGTTCGCTTTTTATCCTTCTTAACAGTAGGCCTTATATGCTATGCCTTTGTTATGGTTTCGTTTGCTATTGGGGTCGAGCCAGCCGACTTTTGGCTCGACCTCAATAAGGATCTCAAACCTGATATAAACTATGCCTATAGCCGAATATTCGGTCAAGGACTATGGATTATCATCGGTTCTATTACCGCTTTCCTCGTTGGTCAAATCGTAGATGTTCTGGTTTTCCATCGCCTACGTAAACTTACTGGCGAATCGATGGCATGGCTACGAGCTACAGGCTCTACCCTAGTCTCTCAATTGGTAGATAGTTTTGTAGTCCTTTATATTGCATTCTATATTGGTGGGGATTGGACAATGCTGAATGTATTAGCTGTTGGATTGGTTCAGTATATCTATAAATTCTCGATTGCAGTACTCCTTACTCCAGCAATCTATTTGGCGCATTGGGCAATTGATCATTTTTTAGGAACAGAATTGGCAGAGGTACTTAAGAAGGAAGCAAGTGAATGAGAAATACTTCTTCCTCATTATATAGAGCAATACCTAACTCTTAAAAGCTACAATATGACTAATCGCAGCTCTTCTCCTACTAGCCCCCTAGTTCGAGAGAGAAATTATGATAAGAAAATATTATTTTACCCAATAAAGACTTAGTTTTGTATTAGCAAAAGAGGTAGCTACTTTAGTTCTGTTTTATGAACCAACATCAAGTAGCACAGCTTTGTTTTATGATAGACCACTGTGCCCCAAACCTACCCTTTAAGGTAAATAGACTAAAAAACCGCGTTTTTAGCGTTTTTTGCACATGTCATAGATGTATTGCCCAGTTATTTCGTTATTGAATGATACAATCAAAATGCTATTCATGACTCATAGCATTTGATTAAAAAGAGGAGAGAATTAATTGTTTTTATGGACATTCTGGAAAGCATTATTGAGCATCTAACAAGCGATGAAGTTCGCCGTTTTAAAATTCTGTCCAATCGATTTAAAGCGGATGAGGAAAAGAAGCTATTGGTATTGTTTGATGCCATACGGGGCGGAGGCTATAAAGAGGTTGAAGCCGACGTCATCACCCAACTTTATGGTAATACCCTCGCCAAATCGAAAAATAATTATTACCGATTGAGGAATAAGCTACTAAGTAACCTCGAAAAAAGCCTACTCTTTTACCATTTCAATTATAAAAATTCTATTGAATCTTTCAGTAATGTCCAACTATCTATGCTCCTAAAGGAAAGGGGCTTGTACAAAGAAGCGGCACATTACTTGAAAAAAGCGGAGAAAACAGCAATCTCCTATGACCAATTTAGCTTATTAGAGGTAATCTATGACGAATATGTGCGCTTAGCAGTGAAACATCCTGTAGATATTGAAGCCATCATCGAACGTAGAAAAGAGAATCTACAGAAACTCAACCTCTTAAGGCAAACTACGGAAGTATTGGGCATCATCACCCAACAACTAAAAAAACGAAACTTTGCCCGTAGTAAACGAAGTGAATCGGTCATCGAGGTTCTCCAAGGCATCCAACAAGGGCTAGAAGAGCATCAACATTTGTTTAAGTCGCCATCAGGTCAGATCATGATTTTCAAGACTGTTACGTCTATCCTAATCCAAAAGGAAGCGTACCTAGAACTGGCCAATTATCTTGCAAAAACCATTGATGATTTCGAGCGCGAGAATCTATTCAATGTAGATACACATGACATTCGACTCCAAATGCGCACATGGCGTATTAATTCTCTCCAAAAACTCCTTCAAATATCAGAAGTAGAAACAGACCTCAAAAAGATGGAGAAAGAATTATGTATGTATAATCGCCAAAAGTATAATGAGTATGCTTTCTATTTTTATATGGGTAAAATCAATACCCTCATATTGTCGAATAAGCTCCCAGAAGCATACACTTGTATGCAAGAAGCCCTCCAACAAAAAGAAGTAATTTCTAATGATACCAACCGCCTCTACCTATTTGTAACGTTGGCTGAATTACACTTCTCTTTACAAAACTTCGAGGCGGCTCTGGAGGTCATCGCCAAAGTCCAAAGCGACTCCCATATAAAATCATTTGATGAGAGTTATCGGTTTTATATTGCTATATTCTCCCTTATATGCCGATTTGAGTATGGAGACCACAAAGGGGTTGAACAAGAAGCGAAAAAGTTCCGCAAGAAGTTTCGACAATTGTTAAAGGATGAGTTCTTCGCTAAGGCAGAACGCTTCATGAGTATCTTCCTTCGTATGAACAAAGCCCAAATAGAAGGACGGAAAGTCTTCCTAAAGGCTGCTTATCGAAACTTCGTGACAGAGTTCCCCCAAATTTCATTGCCCGATAATGAAATTATCATGTATGATGTCTACCTAAAGTCTAAAATAGAACAAACAAGTTACTTCTCCCTATTTCATAAAGAAGTAATGAAACAAGTCAAAGTATAAGGGTACATATAGAAGCCACTAAATGACTTCTATATGTTCGGGGATATCATAGTTCCATTCTTTCATGGCAAATCCCCAGCGATTAAGGATGCGATCAAGTAGTTCCTTCTTAATCTGGTGTTTGTTTTTCTTGTAGGATTTTCGAGAATCTATATATGTTTGAAACTGAGAGGCTGCCTCTTCAAAACCTGGCAGCCCAACAGTATCATATATCTCTTTTAAGTAATAAAAGGGCTTCTTTTCAAATTCTTCAAACTTGACTTCGTAGAATTGATCTTTAGGAATCAACTTAACATCCTCCAAGAAATCATTCATCATCCGTTCATAGATTCTGAAGATTGTCTCTTCGAGTTCCTCTGGAGTCATATCATGTAGACGTGTTCCTTTCAATATCCCTGTAAAGAATTTACGTGTAGAAAGGAATACAGTAACAGGATTTCGATAAATATGAATAAATTTACCATCAGGGAACATCTCAAGAAGCTCTCGTATACGCCCTGTATGAGGGGGATTCTTAGATACTAATCGGCTCCCTCCATGGTAATAAAGCGTCTTTTGGATCAATTTCCGATATGTATCAATCCATTTGTCTCGCACTTCTTTGGAGACGCCTTCAAAACGAATGTATTTCTCATACAATACTTCAGCGTCTTGGGGGAAAAACCAAAAGTTATAATAGCTATACACGTGATCAAGATTCCCCAAAGCAAACTCTTCTTCCTGAGGGTAATCAGGTGACATCTGCACATTGTCTCCTGGTCTTTTTGAGGGCATAAAAGTCTTCATGAACCATTTAAATATCGCTTCGCTTCCCAACACTTTCTCAGGAAATGCGTTTTGAAGCGTATTTAAGAACCCCATCTGAGGGTCTTGCGCAATCAAATTGTGCAGATAAGTTGTTCCACTTCTCCAATGCCCCAAAATGAATACAGGTTCTTTCTCAATAGGATGTTGGTGCGCTTTTCGATTAAACAACTTCTCATATAAACGGAAAGGAAGTGTAAAGAAGGTGGCGAGAAGTATGATAAATGTACGTATGTAATATTTCGGTTGAACGCGATATTGGGTTATTAACCGAACAACATTGGGAAATGATCCGCCCACTAAAGGAGGAAAAATTACGCCTTTTTTGGTTTTTTTCGCCATATTCGAAGACTAATTTAGGACTTGAGGTCAAAAAAGTTTAACAATCCCCCTCTATTATCCGTACATATCTAATAAAGAAACCCAGTATGTAATAATAAGTGAATAGCGTCAATATACTTATAGGAGCAAAATATATTAAGGGGGTATATAAAATAGAAGGCCTACAATGTGGTTTAAGCCCTGAAAGTACATAAATTAATCATAGAAACAACAAACGAATGCAAGAAATAGAAGTCAAGATTTTAGAGATAAACCAAGATGAAATTGAGAGGAAATTATTAGCCTTAGGAGCCCATAAACACTTTGAAGGAGATTTAGATGCTCGATTCTATGACTATCGATATGGATTCATCAAGAACCAAGGGGATGTCTTTAGAATGAGAAAGGAAGGGGAAACTACTTTTCTAACCTATAAGAAAGCGATCTCTCGGGAAGGCGCCAAAGTCATGCAAGAGATTGAGCTTACCCTATCCAATCGTGATACCATGCATGAGATTCTTACATTACTAGGCCTCAAGCAAACCAAATCCAATCGGAAACATCGAATAGAATATGTTTTAGGTGAAGTCAAAGTAGTAATTGATCGCTATTACGACCAGCTCGCACATGTCCCTACTTTCATCGAGATTGAGGCCGAAACAATTGAACTCGTCTACGATACCGCAACTCAACTAGGTTATTCACCAGAAGCCTGCCTTCCATGGAGCACTTCCGATTTGAAGAAACACTATGCTCACTTAGCTCCTCCTAAAGAAGAATCAAATAAATAATATCTTATAACGTATTAAATGAAATCTAAAAAAGTAACGATCAGTATGCAAAGAAACCTTATTCTACTATGTATTGTAAGCCTGTTTTGGACTGCCTGTGGAAAGCAAGTGCCAAGACATACCTCTGCAATTCCCAACAATGCAACCGCTGTATTCGCTATCAGCCCTAAAGAGATATTCTCTAAACTCAATCCTTCTGAATTGAAAGAACTCAAGTTCTATGATAAGATGCAAGAAGGCATGAAGGACACAGACCCAGAAACGGAGAAGTTCGTAGAAGGAATATTGAAAGATCCTACAAGTACAGGAATAGACCTATTTAAAGACGCCTTCATTTTCGGCTATGAATACAAGGAAGCTATATATTGGGGAACAGTTTTGAAAATGCAGAGTAAGAGCAAATTTGAGAAGATGCTTCAAAAGGCTCCTGCAGATGTTCCGAAAGATGTTCGAGAAGGAGAAAACTGTTCACGTTTGGAGCTTGAAAATGACTTATACGTATGTTGGGATAAAAATCGTTTACTCTTTCTTGCAACCAATAGAAAAGGGCGCAAAAACCTAGAAACGGTTTCAAATCGATTGATGAACCTTGAAGGGGATGACCAAGTCTCTCAACAAGCAAACTTTCAAGACTTTGCAACCAATTCTTATGATGTAGGACTTTGGATGAACCTAGAAGAAGTCAGCCGAGAAATAAAAAGAAGCTTTCCTTTTCTGCTTTCCAGTAGTAGTCTAGCAGAACGAATCGAAATGGACGATTCGTTCAATCACATATTCCTAAGTTTTGCCAAAGGAAAAACAGCACTCAAGGGGCAATACTACCTCACAGGAGAAAGCAGAAAAGTATATGAAAAAGCTTTCAAGGGAGGGCTCAGTCGAAAAGTGGCGAATCTTATTCCAAACGATATAGCAGGAATGTATACCGCAGCCTTTAACCCTGAAGTTATAAAAGAAAGTATTGGGGAAGAAGCTTGGGAGGAGTTTGATGACGAGGCAAAAGCAGAAGTAAAAATGACAGGAGATGAGATCATGAGTATTGCAGGAGGCGAAGTTGCTTTCATCTTCCATGGTGTCGAACAAGTAGAATACACCAAGACTACCCGCAAATTTAAATCTGATCCTAATGATCCCTTCAACTTTGATTGGGAAACAGTCGAAAAGACAGTCAATGAACCGATGCCTTTATTCTCAGGCCTATTCCTTATTGGTAACCAAAAGAAAGCCAAGGAACTCATAGAAAAGGTTATAGAGAAGGAAGAAGAGGATATGCAAATAAAAGATCATGGGGATTATCAATCGATTCAAGAAAGTGATGTACGGGTGTTTTTTGGTACCAAAAACAATGTCTTTGTATTTGGCAACAATGAAGCATACATCAAAGATGTTATGAAAGGCAGAGTATCAGGCGGAAGCCACCCAGCAGTAAAAAAAGCACGTAGTAATCCAGCTGTTGCATACTTTGGTTTGCATTTGGATGACATTCCTGAGAAAATAGTACGAGAAATAAAAGAGGATAGAAAAGCATATAGAAGCGCAAAAGAGCTATCCGAATTTTACAAACATCTTATGTTTGTTGGTGGCAAAGATGGATGGGAGCTTGAACTAGCATTAGCCGATGAAAGCACGAATAGTTTGAACCAATTTATCAGGTTATCAGACGAAATGAACGATATATTTGATTAGGCTTTTCACATTATAGCCTCAAAAGCCCAGATACAACTTGTGTCTGGGCTTTACCCTTTTATCTGGGTCATATATTGCTCAAGAGAGAAAGAACGAAAAGGTGTCTCATACGAAAGCATCAAAGGGTGAGGAGGATGTCCTTTCAAGGTAGGTTCTCCCAAAATATAGATATTCCTTCCTCTAATCATTGGTTCAATCTCTCGCAAGCATTCCTGAAGGAATCTTCGTTTTTCAATGAGATTTCCCCAACATAAAAGAAAGTCATAGGCCGAAAGCAAAGATTGTAGGTGTTGAATTTCCGCTAAATTCGCTTGCGTAAATCGCGTCTGCCTTCGCTGATGAAGGTGATTAGGATTGGTTGCACGTTGAGAGTATAGATTGATGATTGCCCAACCTTGATAGTCATTTAAGGCTGCAAATCGCTTTAGTTTTCGAATTGTATGATCCGATTGCCCTAAACTAGCGGTACTTGGATTTACCCCAACTGCCAATAATGTCTTCTCCCCAGACTCCCCCAAATAGAACCGATATCGGTTATCCTTTGTATGAGAATAAAGACCAAGGTTGCCAAAAAGATTAGGCCGCTCATGTCGGATAATAGGACAAGTTCGAGACATCACATTCTTATTGTTGTACAAAATTGCAAGATAACAGAAAGCATTATACATAGGCAAGTACTCCTTTCCGTCTCATGAAAAGTATATGTACAAGAAAAGCCTAGTCTATTTTCATCTATTATCTTACTAAAACTTTAAGAAAGACCTAAATATATAGACATGAAGATATTTAGGCTTCCATAATTCGCACGTAAATAAATGTAAGGAAATAGACATAAGGTGTATAGTTCTCACAAAAAATCAAAACACTCGATGTAAGAATGTTCAAACTTTGAGCAAACATAAAAGTAGATAGAAGACATACAATACAGGAGTTTGGATTCACATCGAAGGAAGGTGTTGTATTCATAAATACCAAATAAATTCATGTTTTTTATACTTTTTACACTTATTTATAAGTCATAATATCCTGTTTAATAGGGATAAAGGTGTCAAACAAGTATGTACAATCCTCTTATTATCAAATATATACTTCACCGAACTATTCTAATAATTAGTATTATATGTACATATTCATTCGTATTCAGTTATATTTCCATAGGCAACCAATTGTACTCCTTTAAGGTTGATGTAAATAGAATTACAATGATAGAATTTATGGAGAGAAGCACTTCATTGTTGTGTAAGGATTCTTTCTAAAAGCACAGATTATCACTGCATTTGTTGCCTTTTTTATTAGCACAAAGTAGCACTAAAATCGTCGAAACTTTAAGTTTGTGAGCATTATTAGGCTTACAAACTCATCTTTCATTACAAGAGTAGCCTTCAATATGTCTATACATACGCCAAAAGCAATATACCTTTGCCTGTTCTTGCTTTTTTTTACTACCCTCTCTTTTTCTCAACAACATACCTTAAAGTTTAGGGCAAGTCATGGTAATGCCATCAATACCCTAAGTATTGACTCGAAAGGACGTTATGTAGCCAGTGGGAGTTGGGATAATGTCATAAAGCTTTGGGAAGTCGATAATGGGCGATTAGTACAAGACTTTCTAGGCCATACCCACTACATAAGTAGTGTCGAGTTTAGCCCTAATGGTACCCACCTAGCTAGTGGTAGTGGAGACAGAACCATTCGAATATGGAATATTCGTGATGGTAAACTCGTAAAGGTACTCAGAGGCCATAAAGATGGCATAAAAGACCTTGTATACAGTAAAGATGGCAACTACATATTGAGTGGGGGTAAAGATGAAAGCGTTCGCTTATGGTCTGTCGATGATGGAAAATGCCTTCAGGTTTTGAAAGGCCACAAGCGTGATATCTTATCAGTGGATATCAGTCCCGATGGACATTATGCCGTGAGTGGAAGCAAAGATTATACAATTCGCCTATGGAATCTCCATACGGAGAGATGCGTTCGGGTGATGGAGATTGACTCATCCTATATACATGCAGTTCGGTTTAGTGTAGATGGCAAAACACTGATTTCAGGTAGCTCGGATGGTAAAATTAGATACTGGGATGTCCGAACGGGCGAAATGACTGATGTCATCTCAGCCCATAATAGTATTGTACAATCTATTGCTATTGATCCATTGGGAGAATTCTCTGCAAGTGCAAGCTGGGATCATACGATTAAGCTTTGGAAAACCACCAATAAACGAGACGCATTAATCCTAGATGGCCATAAGGATAAGGTCTATGATATCGCTTTTTCGGCGGAGAATAATTTATTGGTTAGTGCTGGTAAGGATCGAAAGATAGCTATCTGGAATACCAAAAGTGGGCGCCTAGTTCGAACTTTGCAAGGGCGTGTTGATTTTATGAATGCGGCCGACTTTAGTTGGGATAATCGATACATTGGCACTGCAGGCATAGATGGGAATGTCTACCTCTGGAATAGTGAAGGGAACATACAACGCATTTTACAAGGGCATATTGGAAGTGTAAATGATGTTACATTTGATCCGAGTGGCCGATACCTCATTAGTGCAAGTAATGATAAAACGGTATGGGTTTGGGAAGCACATACAGGCAAAAAAGAAGCGATATTTAAGGAAGATTATTTCCCTATCAATGCTGTAGCTGTAAGCGGAGATGGAAAATATATTGCTAGTGGGGGCGATGATCATACTGTTAAGTTGTGGGATTTATACAAAGGAAAATACCGCAAGCCACTGATTGGGCACTTCGATGATATTCGATCTGTAGCTTTCAGTCCTGATGGCCAATATGTATTAAGTGGAAGTGAAGATCGAACGATTAAGCTTTGGGATAGCTTCACAGGAAAAACGTTACGTACGTTTATTGGTCATACAAATCATATTCTCACAGTTGCGTTTAGCCCAAATGAAAACTTTATCGTAAGTGGTAGCCGCGATAAGACCATTAAACTATGGGACATTACCTCAGGAAGATGTATCCGCACTCTTAGAGGGCATAGAGGCCATGTGACGACCCTATCTGTTAGTCCAGATGAGCGTTTGATTGTAAGTGGAAGCTCAGACCATACCATTAAATTATGGGAGAGTCATACGGGTCGTTGTCTAAGAACCCTTAGAGGGCATAGTAACCGTATTAATTCCCTTAGTTTTAGTAAAGATGGTCGCTTGCTTATCAGCTCGGGTGCAGATGGGAAGATATCTATTTGGGATGTAGCAGGAGTCAAGGAGATTGCAAGCCTTGTCTCATTCGATCATGGATCAGGTTATATTGTAACCACACCTGATGGAAAATTTGATGGCAATCTGGCCGGTCTCAAAGAACTGTATTATGTAAAGGGCAATCGAACATTTGATATTGCAGAGAATAAAAGCCCCAAAAGAGAAGAAGGACTATTTGAATCTGTCTTAGCATTGGTTTCTTCACATTCAGAGAGCCAGCTTACCTTAAACCAATTAGAGCAAAACGAAGGAGTCAAACCTAGTATAGAAGGAGGAGAACCCAAATTCGATATTATTGAAACCGAATTCATTACCTTAGCCAATAGCCTAGAACGAGGATTAAAGTTTCGGATAAAAAATACAGGAACGGCTCATGCTCGAGAAATGAAGGTTGTGGTTCAAACACCCCGCAATGTGTTACCCATTCATGATCGAGAATTTATTATAGGTACCCTAGAGAGAGAAGGGAAAAGTGAATGGATTGACTTTCGCTTTTTTGCTAATGTTCAATATACCAGCTCTCGCATCCCCCTAGAAATATTAGTTTATGACCATGGAGATGTACTATTCTCCCAAACAGTTGTTTATGAACGAGAGAAATTGCCAACAGAAAGACGAGACTACGCCCTCATTTTTGCCGTAAACGATTATGAGGATCCTGAATGGTCTCACATCCCCAACGCAATCAAAGGCGGGCGAGAACTCAAGAATGAGCTTTCTAATAACTTTGGCTTTGAGGTAGAGCTATTTGAGAACCCTAGTATTGACTCTATTTTTTCAGTATTAGATCAATATTTCACGAAGGACTACAACCCCAATGATCAGCTGTTAGTCTTTTTCTCGGGCCATGGCGATGTTGATAAGAATCCCTTAAACGACAGTCGCATTGGCTATTTAGTTGCGTCCGACTCTTATGGAACCAACCGCAGGAGTTACCTGCCTCATTCTACCCTATCGGCTAAACTAAATGGATCAAATTGTCAACATGTGTTTGTAGCAATTGATGCCTGTTATAGCAGTACCTTTGGAAATGAGATTGAGAATGGAATTGAAAAAGGGCGTACTGATAAGCATCCTCAAATGAAAGAATTCATCCAACAAGAATTGAAGTACAAATCTCGTTTATATCTAACCTCAGGAAAAGATAAGACATTAGTAGGGCGACCTGGTCAGAACTCTCCTTTCACTAAGCAACTCCTAACAGCCTTAAGAGGTTCTGCACGAACAGATGGGGTTATCACCTTTAGCGAAATTCTCTCTGAGTTTGCTCCCAATACTACAAGTCAGCCTTCTCCTAAAGCAGGAGAATTCGGTGATCATGAAGCAGGCGGAAACTTCCTCTTCATACTAGATAAATAGCAGGTAGGGCAATATGCCTTTCCATAGTAGATTCAAGGAACTATTGCACGGATTTTTGAAGCCTGCAATAGTTCTTTTTGTTTTTAATGCTGCTCAGGCCACTATACGAATAGCTGTTTTCGTTCATTCAATAGTTGTAAAATCGGATCTTACCCATACGCCTATTGTCTCATGAATCTGTAAATATTGTGACGTAATTGTCTTTTCTTTTCAAAAAACAATTATGTACAATATATATTATTTGTGATGAGACTTTCTTAAATAGATTTTTTCTGTGCTATTTACCCAACAAAGTATTATTTTTAGTTCATGGGCATTAGGACATATATAAGGGGACACATATGGGTAATACTTATACTATTAGGCTGTATTCAGGCACTACTAGCCACCCCGCCTGACAGTTTAGACGCTCGCCTAGTGGGATTATCTCCATATGAGCAAGCAGGAGTATTTGACGAACTCGTAAAAGAATATGTAAGAAAAGACCCTGTAAAAGCAATGGAACTAGCACGCCAGTCCTTGGTGAATGCTCGATCCTTGCAAGACTCTAGCCTCTTAGCAAAGGCATTAAACAATATGGGCATTACCCATCGCTTTATTGCCCAATACGATAGTGCATCATTTTATTCTTTCCTTGCATTGGAGATTGGTTCTCGCCATGTCTCTCGCGGGGAGCTAGCATATATCTATACGCAAATTGGCAGTATTCATAGGATTAGTGGCCGTATGGACAGTGCTGAAGTAAACTATTCTCGCGCGAAGGCCATATACGAATCTATAGAGGACAAGGGAGGGGTTGCAAGGGTTATGAACAACCTAGGAACTGTCTATCGCGCAATTGGAGAATATGATAAAGCACTTGATTATTACGAGCACTCTCTAGAAATCAAAGAAACCCTCAAAGACAGAAAGGGGATTGCCATAACCCAAAACAACCTAGGGAAAGTATTATTAGAGCTCAATCAGTATGAGGAAAGCATCAGTTATTTCACCAGGGCGCTAAAAACCCAAAAAGAACTCAAGAACCCTGCTTCTATTGCCATTGTTCTGAATAACCTCGGAGAAGCTCATTTACTACAAGATAAAGATAAAGAAGCCAAGAGTTTCTTTCTAGAATCAATGGAATTACGTGAAGGCTTGGGAGATAAAGGAGGAGTTGCTTCAGTAATTGACAATATAGGTGAGGTCTATATGAAGCAAAAAGACTATCAAGAGGCTTTATATGAATATGTACGTTCTTTGGAGATTCGGAAAATGATTGGAGACTCAGCAGAGTTAGCAAAAGCCTACTTTAATGTGGGCAAAGCCAATCATCAACTAGGAAACTATGAAAGTGGGATTCGCTATTTAGAAAAGGCATTAGGATTGGCCAAGAAAAGTCAGAATAGCAAAGTTATCCTAGGAAGCTATGAAATGCTTTCCGCAGCCTATTACGCACTCAATGATTTTCAGAAGGCATACCAGTATACCCAATCCTATCAAGGATTGAATGATACCTTACTATATAGCACCGAACGCCTATTGCGAGAGCTAGAAGCGAGACACAAAGCCGAACAACGTGAAAAAGAACGAGACTTATTCCAACGTGAATATGAGCTACAAAAGGAAAAAGAAGCGCGAAGTCGATTGCTATTACGGGTCTCAATCGTTGCTCTTTTACTATTCATTGTGATTGCAGGATTGTTGTATTGGCAAGCACAATTGCGAAAGCGCGTTAATCAAAAGCTAGAACGTAAAAACGAACTCATCAATCGTCAGAACGCCCAATTACAGCAAATTAATCAGCAATTGGCCAGTGCAAAAAAGATTATTGAAGAACAAAATTCGTCCTTAGAACAAAAAGTAAAAAATCGTACCCAAGAGCTATTTAGAGCAAATGAAGAACTCGTAGACTTAAATAGAGAGATGGATAACTTCGCATATCGTGCATCCCACGATATTCGAGGACCTCTCGCTCGCATCTTAGGTTTATGTTCTTTAGCCCTATCCGAAATAAAAGATCAAGGGGCATTAATGTATGTAAGTTTAATCGACAAAGTGAGCAAGGATATGGATTCTATGCTCATTCGGCTATTGATTATCTACCAAATTAAGTCTGTCACAGTGGCGCGTAGGTGGCTACCCTTAGAGGCTACCCTTATGTCAATAATCAGTGAAGAATTTGGGATGAAAAAGATAGTAGGCTTACAGATAGATATAGACAAAGAAGCAAAAGTGTTTACAGACAAAAACCTGCTCAAAATCATTATTAGCAACCTATTAGACAATGCTATACAGTTTCGGGATTCCAGTAAAGGGGATAATTCTTATATTCGAATGAGTTCCGAACACCGCGAAGACCATACCATCATTCGGATACATGATAATGGAGTAGGAATTGAAGCACACATTCGCGAGAAGATATTCGACATGTTTTTTAGAGGGCATCAACAGTCTCGTGGATTAGGCTTAGGCCTCCATGCAGCACGTTTGGCCATGCGTAAGTTAGGCGGGGAATTGTTTTTGGATACTGAAATAAAAAATGAAACTTGCTTTGTACTGGTATTACCCCTTCGCTCACCTTTACACTTCGAAATTGAAAACGAAGAAGCCCTTATTACTTAAAAAATAGACAATATCTATCATATATTAAACATCCTAACAACCGAAAGGAAAAGATGTAGGTTATTTTACATGAGAAAGCTTTATTCTTGACTTCACTATGCGAAGAACTTCCTTTTCACATATATTATTTATTCTTCTTTGCCTATCGACCCAATGGGCGGTAGGAAGCCCTATTGATAGCCTGGAACGTGCCTTAACACTAACTCCAGAGAAAGACAAACCTGATATTCTCCGGCAGCTTGTCAGGGCTTATACCCATATAGAACCAGACAAATCTTTAAGCTATGCCAAAGATTGCTTAGCCCTCATAGAGGACATGCAAGACTCCACCCTCTTGGCAGAAGCATACAATAACATAGGTATCGCATACCGAAGTCTAAATGAATATGAGCAGGCAGCCGCGTCACACCAAAAAGCGGTTTGGATTGGCAAACGACATGGCTCCGATACAGAAGTAGCAATTGGCTATAATACCCTTGGGATCATCTCGAAAAATAATGGAAACTACCAAGATGCCATTGAGTTTTACGACCTATCTCTAGAGATAAAAGAGCGGTTGAAAGATAGTGCTGGAATTGCAAAAACGCTCAATAATAAAGGGATTGTATTTAAGAATCAAGGCTTATACAAAGAGGCGCTTGAATGTTACCTAGAATCTCTAAAGATAAAAGAGTCCATTAAAGACGAAAAAGGCATTGCAACTTCTCAGAACAATATTGGGCTTATATTCCTCAATTTAGAACGCTATGACAAATCCAAAGAATACTTTAAGAAAGCCTTAAGTATTCAAAAAAGATTGGGCAATAAGAGATCAGAAGGGATATTGCTTACCAATCTAGGGCAAACCTACTTGCAGCAGGGTAATGTAGAACAAGCACGCAACTATTTCGAACAAGCCTTGGCATTACGTAAAGAAATAGGAGACCGTAAGGGGGTGGTATTTGCTGTAAATGGGCTCGGAAGCACTTATTTGAAGGATCAAGCCTTCCAAAAAGCCCTCAGTCGCTTCCAAGAGGCAGAAAAAATACAACAAACAATTGGAGATTCGGCTGACTTACCCAGAACGTATCGTTTCATTGGGGAAGCATATCATGGGTTAAATCGCCATGACCAAGCCATCAGTTATCTACAAAACGGCCTAGACATTGCCCGAAACGCAAACTCGACTCCGCTTGCATTAGAAATACTCGAACTGCTCACAACGGTATACTACGACCAAAACCAATACCAAAAAGCATACGAGACCTATCAAGCCTTTGCCGAACTGAATGACTCCATAACAGGAACCAAGAGTCAACGACAGGTTGCGTTGATGGAAATGCGCTATAACAAAGAGAAACGAGAGCGTAAAATCATGCAGCTGGAGCAGGAGAATGAGCGTCAGCGATTTACAGAGAAAACCAATCGATTGTGGTTGCAGGCTACCGTTATGGCACTATTACTTCTGACGATTGTGATGATGCTATTGTATCGCCAAACAAAGCTAAAGCAGCGAACCAACGATCAATTGGCTGAGCAGAACAGATTGATTCAAAATAAAAACAATGAGCTCAAGGAGATTAACCATCGACTAGAGATTGCCAAAGAGCAAGCAGAAGCAGCCTCACGGGCGAAATCTAGCTTCTTGGCAACAATGAGTCATGAGATTCGCACGCCAATGAATGGAATCATTGGTATGACCCATCTCCTGCGAGATACTGATTTAACAGAAGAACAGCGAGAACATGCAGATACCATTGCCTCTAGTTCGCAAAACCTATTGGCACTGTTGAATGACATTCTGGATTACTCCAAAATCGAAGCGGGCAAACTTGACTTAGAGTATCGTCCTGTGAGCACCAAAGAATTGTTTGATAGTATCATGGCCTTGTTCGGCAATATTGCAAGAGAGAAAGGCCTTATACTAGAGTATAGAATGGCTCCTAATGTACCTGCTTTCATCATTGGAGATCCTACCCGTTTACGCCAAATCCTTGTAAACCTCACGAGTAATGCTATTAAATTTACAAGTGAAGGTTCTGTAAGGCTACATGTAAGTGTCAGAAATGGCAAAATGAAGGCCTACAAGCATGCTGCGCCAATTGAGTTAGAGGTCAAGGTGCAAGATACAGGAATTGGTATTCCAAAGAAGAAGCAGAATATTGTATTTGATTCCTTCCGCCAAGTAGATTCTTCTACCTCACGCCGATTTGGAGGTGTAGGGCTTGGGCTAGCCATTACCAAACGTTTGGTACAAATGATGGGAGGTTCTATTGGGGTGGAAAGCCAAGCGGGTCAAGGAACTACCTTCAGCTTCTTTGTCAAGGCCACCGTGGATCGTGATACAGAAGCACGAGAGGCTGCGCATAAGAGCAAACGAAAGTTTGTGTTCAATGCTGACTTGGCTAAGGCGTACCCCATGCGTATACTCGTGGCAGAAGACAATATGGTCAATCAAATGCTTGTCCGAAACATATTGGGCAAAATGGGCTATAATATTCAATTGGTAAGCAATGGCGCGAAGGTATTGGAACAATTGGAAATGAATGTCTTTGATCTCATCTTCATGGATATCCAAATGCCTGAAATGGACGGAGTAGAAGCAACTAGCCGAATCATTGAGAAATATGGCAATGAAAACCGTCCTGTAATCGTGGCTATGACTGCCAATGCAATGAGTGGAGCACGTGAAGAATACCTCGACTCGGGCATGGATGACTATATCAGTAAACCCTTCCAAATGCAAGAACTGCAAGAGGCTTTGGAAAAGTGGGGAACCATTATCGGACAAAAGAAAGTAGAGAACGTATAAATCATTCATAAGTATTATGGAGCAGAGTCAAAGAAATCCCTTTGGCTTAGCCTCTCCCTTGTCTTAACCCTACCGAATATGAAAGATTTGCTTGTACTCTTACATGGTGAGTCGCCGAGAAAAAGCAATTTATTGCTTATCTATGGAGTAAGTATCCTCTTTACCTTATACCTATGGTCTCAGTACAAAGAGCATCTTTCTACTGCCCAACAACTCCTTTACTGCGTTATTGGAGTCGATATACTTGGGGGGATCATCGCGAACTTAACCAACTCAACTAAGGCGTTTTGGCAGAAACAATCCCTATTGGCACAATCTCTTTTCTTAGGAATCCATATTGTGCATCCCGTTTTATTGTATGCCATCTTCGAGCTAGATCGATTGGATATGGCCTTTTTGTTCGTGTATATGTTCGTTTCGGCTCAGATACTCCTCAATGTATCAGCCGAAAGAAACCGTATCCTAGCCGTTCTCTTTAGTGCTGTAGGGATTTATTGTTTTAGCCAATGGAAGATCCCTCTTCAATTTTTCTGGATCATCATCGCCTACCTTCTCAAATTGTTGGTAGGATTTTGCATTCGCTTAGAAGAGGAATAAGCATTCACAACATCCATACAATATCCCTCCATAGACGAATCTCTTTCGCCTTTTCTTTCGCACCTGAAGGTAGTATCTACACATGTATCTCCCCTTTGTGCATGGTAAAACATAGGAGGTTACATATGTAAAAGGTAGACTTACCCCCTACACAAGGCATGCATACCTATGTGCCCATAAGCCGTTCACTGTGGCATAGTGAGAAGATACATATGTATCCCCTACAGTTTACAGGGCAACTAGCAGTTGCAGACAATGTAAGCAGCTATCGACGCAGTGCAACACCTATAGGGGACAGTAGGTTAAAGCCAATACATACTGATGATCAATGATTTATACATATATCAGAATTCATCCATCAGCATAAAACAAGTCTGCATACAATAGAATTATACCAATCCTTACTGATATTTGGTATTATCATTAAGCACTGTTTGTGGCAATACCCAGCTGGGAATAGGGTACTAAAGCACTTGACCTTCGAATACCCAGCTGGGAATATGATACTAAAGCGCTTGACCTTCGAATACCCAGCTGGGAATATGATACTAAAGCGCTTGACCTTCGAATACCCAGCTGGGAATATGATACTAAA
>Ga0163111_10000265_pt1 | contig 31230 bp, 30 predicted proteins | sample CRUFie1St18metaG_FD_109645 | JGI IMG/M metagenome (GOLD analysis project Ga0163111, IMG submission 109645) | Marine microbial communities from the Costa Rica Dome - CRUD Field 142mm St18 metaG | ecosystem: Environmental > Aquatic > Marine > Oceanic > Photic zone | place: Costa Rica: the Eastern...
CGGTGCATCGAACACGCCCCCGCCCACCATTGTCCAGCCAGGCTGATAGTAATGTTCGCTCTGCGGCTCGACGATCGCGATGTCGAGCAGCGGTCGTCGCTTGAGCAGCGATGCGGCGGTCGCGATGCCCCCGGCACCGCCGCCGATGATGACGATGTCATGCGTTGAACTGCGTGCCATGAGCCTCTCCATTTCTAACCGTTCTGTGCATTCAACCGCGGCGCGAGCGCCGACAGGTCGTAACCCGCAGCCTTTGCCGTCGCGATCAGCGTGGCAGGATCGAGCCCTTCGGGATTGGCCAGCGCATCGAGCGTGATCGAGCGCGTTCCGCTGCGGCAATAGGCCAGCACCTTGCCCGACGCAGTGCGGCGCAGCGCGCCGAAGGCAGCAATCGCTTCATCGGGAAACGCGCCGCCCGAAACGGGTATGTGATGGAATTCCATGCCTGCTTCGGTCGCCGCCGCGTGCATGGCCGCTGCGTCGGGCTGGCCTGCCTCTTCGCCATCGGGGCGGTTGCAGATAAGCACACGGTAACCCGCGCCTGCGGCAGCCGCGAGGTCTCCAGGGGCCAGTTGCGGTGCGACCGCGAAACGCTCGGACACGACCGCGATGTTCATGCCGAGGTGCCTTCGACCAGGCGTACGGCGGCCATCCCGATGAGCATTGCCGCGACAAATACTGCCGCCGACATCGGTTCGATGACCAGCGCCGCGATGCCCGGCCCGGGGCATAGCCCGGCGATCCCCCAGCCGACGCCGAACAAAGCCGCGCCGCCAATTAGCCGCGGGGTGAGGTCGGCGCGTGTCGGCAGATGGAAGGCTTCGGCGAGCCATGGTTGGGGCATGCGGGCAACCATCCGCCAGGCCACTGCCATCACGATGACCGCGCCGCCCATGACGAAGGCCAGCGTCGGGTCCCAGGCGCCGAACAGGTCGAGAAAGCCGCGGACACGGGCGGGGTCGGTCATGCCGCCCAGCGCGAGGCCCGCGCCGAAGAGGATACCCGAGAGCAGCGAGGGCAGGGTGGTGCGGTTCATGGCAGAACCTCCAGCCCCAGCGCGTTCATCGTGGCGACGGTAGCGATACCGGCGGCCATGAAGGTCAGCGTCGCCACGATCGAGCGGGCGGAGAAGCGGCTGATGCCACACACGCCATGGCCGCTGGTACAGCCGCTGCCGAGACGTGTACCGATCCCGACCAGCAGGCCGGCGATCACCAGCACCGGGGTGCTCGCGAAACTGGCTGCGATCCCCCGCTGCGCGAGCGATACGACCAGCGCGCCAAGCGGGAGGCCGATGAGGAACATCCATGCACCGCCGCGCGCGATCCCGCTGCCGCCGAGCCCCGCCGCCTTCGCGGCGATGCCCGAGACCCCGGCGATCCGCCCGAGACCGAGCAGCATTACCGCCGCAGCCAGCCCGATCAGCACGCCGCCTGCGAGACCCGCGAGCGGGGCCGCTTCGGGATAGCCGGGCAATGTCATACCGCGTTCACCGGTATCTTGATGTAGCTCACACCATTGTCTTCCGGTTCGGGCAGTCTGCCGCCGCGGATGTTCACCTGCACCGAAGGCATGATCAGCTTGGGCATGGCCAGCGTCTTGTCGCGGCTGGTGCGCATGGCGACGAAGTCTTCTTCGGTCACGCCGTCCTTCACATGCACGTTTTCCTCGCGCTGCTGTTTGACCGTGGTCTCCCAGGCGTAGTCGTCACGGCCGGGGGCCTTGTAATCGTGGCACAGGAACAGCCGCGTTGCGTCTGGCAGTGACAGCAGCCGGCGGATCGAGCGGAACAATTGGTGCGCATCGCCTCCGGGGAAATCGGCGCGGGCGGTGCCGAAGTCGGGCATGAAGATCGTATCGCCCACGAAAGCGGCGTCGCCGATGATGAAGGCCATGTCTGCGGGCGTGTGGCCGGGAACGTGCAGCGCGATGCCTTCGAGCTCGCCGATCTGGAACGTCTCGCCGTCATCGAACAGCTTGTCGAATTGCGATCCATCGCGCTCGAAATCGGTCCCGGCGTTGAACAGCTTGCCGAAGACTTCCTGCACGCGGATGATCTCGCGTCCGATAGCCAGTTTCCCGCCGAGCTTGTCTTGCAGATAGGGTGCGGCAGAGATGTGATCGGCATGCGCATGCGTCTCGATCAGCCACATCACTTTCAGATTATTGGAAGTGATGTATTCGATTATCAGATCGGCCGACCCGTTCGAAGTGCGTCCCGAAGCCGCCTCGAAATCGAGCACGGAGTCGATGATTGCGGCCTCGTTGGTGGCCGGGTCATGCACTACGTAAGAGACGGTATTGGTGGCCTCGTCAAAGAATCCGGCAATCGAAGGGCGATGCGATGCCGAGGCGCTGGCGCGCCTGATCTGGGCGGTGGCAGTGGCCAAGGCTTTGTCGTGTGTCATGCGACTCACTCCATATAAGTTACATAAACTATGTATATGTGTTGCATTGATGGTGTCAAGTGCTAGAGAAAGGGCATGACCCAGGTGCCCAGCAATCCCGATGCCGTTCGCGCCGCCCCCTGTGCGGGTTTGCGCATCGGCTATCCCGCCCCCGATTTCAGTGCTCGCAGCACTGCAGGGGATATCCGCCTGTCCGACTTTCGCGGGCGCTGGCTGGTGCTGTTCTCGCACCCGGCCGATTTCACGCCCGTCTGCACGACCGAGTTCGTCGCATTGGCGCGGGCGGCAGGCGATTTTGCCCGGCGGGATTGCGCGTTGATGGCGCTGTCGGTGGACAGCCTGTTCTCGCATTTTGCGTGGTTGCGAATGATCCGCGACCGCTTCGACGTCGAAGTGCGGTTCCCGATCGTCGAAGACCCCACGCTGGTGATCGGGCGCGCCTATGGGATGGTGGCACCGCAGGACAATGACAGCGGCACCGTCCGCACCACTTTCTTCATCGACCCCGAGGGCGTGGTGCGGGCGATGACCTGCTACCCCGCCAATGTAGGGCGCTCGACGCCGGAAATGCTCCGCACGCTGGACGCACTGCAGGCGGTGGATGCCGGTTCGGTTCTGGCGCCTGCAAACTGGGAGCCGGGCGACGATCTGCTGCAGCAGCCCAGCGCGTTGCTTGACGACGTGTTTGCCGCCCCGGGCCAGACCGACTGGTTCCTGACCCAGGCATCGCCGGGCAAACGCGAATGACGCAGGACGAATTGATCGATGGATTGAAAGCGGTGGCGCATCCGGTGCGTCTGCGAATTCTGCAGACGCTCAGCGGGGTAGAGCGCAATGTCGGCGAGATCGACGATGCGGCCGATATCGGCCAGCCGACATTGTCCCAGCAGCTCGCGGTGTTGCGCAATGCCGGGCTGGTCACCACGCGCAAGGATGCCAAGCTGGTGTTCTACCGGATCGACGAAGGGCGCCTCGGGGCAATTTCGACGGCGCTCGGCGGGCTCGCCGGAATTGACCGCGCTCCACCGCCACCCGCGCCGCGCAAGGCGCCCGGCGTCGCCAATTTCGCCCGCCTGGGCTGACGCGCGAATCGTCCTCGAGAGGTCGGTCCTCCGGCGGATCGGAAATTCGCCCGCTGTGATGGCGGTATCGCAATTGCGAATGACTTGCATTACAAATTGATCGTCCCTAGTCGGGCCTGGAACGAATCAGCAGGCCCCTCGTGATCAGACAGTATATTCTCCCATCTCTCGCTCTCGCCGCTCCGGCTGCTGCCGAAGCGGCCACCGATGGTGCAGCCTTGCCCGCCGACCTCAGCGTCTGGGGGATGTTCGCGCAGGCGGACTGGGTGGTGAAGCTGGTCATGCTCGGGCTGGTCGTCGCCTCGATCGTGACCTGGACAGTGCTGGTCGCAAAGCATCTCGAGCTTGCTCGTCAGCGCAAGGACGCCGAGGCCTTTCGCGATCGTCTCGCCGCTACCCGCTCGCTCGCACAGCTCGACGGGACCGCGCAGCAGCATCCCATCGTGCAGGAAGCCCGCGAGGAACTGGCGCAGTCCGACGGTTCGCTGGCGGATGGCGAAGGGCTGAAGGAACGGCTGGTCTCGCGGCTCGATCGCTACGAGGCGAAGGTCGCGCGCAAGATGACGCAGGGTGTCACCATTCTCGGTACGATCGGCGCCACAGCCCCCTTCGTCGGCCTGTTCGGCACGGTGTGGGGCATCATGAACAGTTTCATCGGCATTGCCGAGCAGCAGACCACCAATCTTGCGGTCGTCGCGCCGGGTATTGCCGAGGCACTGCTCGCCACCGCGCTGGGGCTGGTCGCGGCGATCCCCGCAGTGGTGATCTACAATCATTTCGCACGCGCAATCGCCGCGCACCGGGCAGTGGTGGCGGACAGCGCTGCAGCCTTGCTGCGCATCATCTCGCGCGATCTCAGCCGCGGCACGCTCGACGCCGGATCGGTCTGACAATGGGGTTGAAGCTCGCCTCGGACAGCGAAGACCTCGCGGTCGCGCACGAGATCAACGTCACGCCCTTCATCGACGTGATGCTGGTCCTGCTGATCATCTTCATGGTCGCGGCGCCTCTCGCCACGGTGGATGTGAAGGTCGATCTGCCGGTATCCAACGCGCAGCCCGCACCCAAGCCCGAAGCGCCGGTCTATCTGTCGCTCCAGGCCGACGGCGCGGTGCTGGTGAACGAGGACCCGGTGGAACTCGCCGGGCTGGGCGCGGCAATCGTTTCCGCCACCGCCGGCGATCGCGAAGAGCGCGTGTTCCTGCGCGCCGACAAGACGATTACCTATGATGCGATCATGCAGGCGATGAATGCGCTGCGCGCCGCGGGCTATGTGCACGTTGCGCTGGTCGGCGCGGAAGGCGCGGGTGAGGCGCAGTGATCGCAGCGCGCTCCGGTAACCGCCATTGGCTCGTGGGGGGCGGCATCGCGACCGCTGCCCATGCAGTGGTGCTCGCCGGGGTGCTGCTGGTTCAGCCGGCCACTCCGGACAACCTGGCCGAGCAGCCGGTGGTGCTGGTCGAATTGCCACCGCAGGCGGGCCCTGCACCTGCAGCGCAGGCCGAACAGGCAGAGGCGCAGCCCCAGCCCGAATATGTCCCGCCGCAGCAGTTCACGCCGCAGGTCGAGGCACCGCGCGTGCGAGCTCCGCTGCCACGCGACATCGTCACCACGCCGCCGCCGCCGCCGCCATTGCCCGTTCGCCGAATGGTTGCAGCACCGCTGGCGGCTGCTCCGGCAGCGCCGCCGCGCAATGCGCTCGCGACCATGCCCGCGGGCGCCGGTAGCGGCACTGCTGCGACACCCGGCGACGACCCCAAGGCCAAGCGCGAGGAAGCCGATTACTACGCGCTGCTCAGCGCGCATCTCAATCGCAAGAAACGCTACCCCAGCGAAGCGAAAAAGGCGCGCCAGCAGGGCGTCGTGACGGTGCGTTTCACCGTCCATTCGGATGGACGCATTTCGGGCAGTTCGATCCGCAATTCGAGCGGCCATGAACTGCTCGATCGCGCCACGCTCGAACTGATGGAGCGGGTCGCCCCGTTGCCCAAATTCCCGAGATCGATGACGAGGGATAGCGTCACGATCTCGCTGCCGATCGACTATTCCCTACGCACACGATGAGAAGAAAGGTTTTCAATGAGGGATCGTAACCGGGGCGTCATTCGCCCGCTCAGCCTCCGCGGCGCCGGACGGGGCTCCGCAGCCGCTGCAATCGGCCTGTCTGCGGCACTGGTCGCGGGTGGCGCACAAGCGCAGGATTCGGGTGCCGAAGACGAGGTCGTGCTCGGCACGCTGACGATCGAGGACTCCACTGCCGACGTCAATCCGAACGCGCAGCCGGGCGTGCCCTACAAGGCGCGCACCTCGGGCGATCTGCGTCGCGTGAAGCCGCTGGCAGAAACCCCGCAGACGATCCAGGTGCTGACCGAACAGCAGCTGGAGGAACAGGGTGCGACCGACCTGCGCGACGTGCTCGACAACGTGCCCGGCATCACCGTCGGCACAGGCGAAAACGGCAATGCCTTCGGCGATCGCTACATCATCCGCGGCCATGAAGCGCGCAGTGACGTCTTCGTCGACGGATTGCGCGATCCGGGCATGACCACGCGCGAGACCTTTGCGGTCGACCAGATCGAGATCACCAAGGGGCCGAGCTCGAGCTTCGCCGGGCGCGGTTCGACCGGCGGTGCGGTCAATTCGATCACCAAGAAGGCCAGCACCGATTACCAGTTCACGCGGGTCGACGCGGGCATCGGTACCGACGACTATTATCGCGTCACGCTCGATGCGAACGTCCCGCTGACCGACACGCTCGCGGTGCGCGCAAACCTGCTCTACGGCTATGAGGAAGTGCCTAACCGCAACTTCTCCGACCGCGAGCGCTACGGTGCAGCGGTTTCGGCAGCATTCAAGCCGAGCGACGTCTTCGAACTGGTGGTCGACTATTATCACCTGACCGCCGAAGACACGCCCGATCTGGGTGGCTACGTGCCGCGCCCGACCGGAACCGGCCCGAGCGACGCAACTGTATATGGCCCGTGGGACGACGTGCCCAACTACACGCAGTCGGGCGATTTCCTCGAATCCGATGTCGATACCGTCACCGGGCGAATCTACATCACGCCGTTCGACGGCTTCCAGATCGTCAACTCGACCCGCTATGGCGAGACCAGCAATGGCTATGTCCTCACCGGTCTGCGCGGCGGGGGATATGATCCGGATACCGATACCTTCGCGCCGGTTACGCTGAGCACGCACCAGGGCAACCAGGAAGTCGAGTATTTCGTCAATCAGTTCAATGTGATCGGTCAGTTCAGCACCGGCAGCGTGATGCACAATCTGATTGTCGGTACCGAATATTCCAACCTGCAGGTCGCCAACGGAACTTACGACCTGACCGAGAATGGCGCCACCAATTGCCTGGTATCGGGCCGCGGCGGCACGCGCCCGGGCTATTGCATCACCGATGAGAACCGCAACGTGCTGTTCGGCGACGACCAGATCCACAACCTCGTCCAGCGCGACATCGTTCGCGGCGATGTAGACAGCAACTGGCAGGTCGAAACGCTGTCGGTCTATGCGATGGACACCGTCGACTTCACCGACTGGCTGTCGGTCCATGGCGGCATCCGCATGGACGCCTTCAGCTACAGCAATGTGGTCGACAGCCGCGGCACCGTCACGGCCTATACCTACAGTGATACGCTGTGGAACGGCCATGCGGGTGTGGGCATCAAGCCGATGGAAGAGGTCTACGTCTACTTCAACTACGGCACCGCGAAGAACATCAATGGCGGTGAATCCGACCTCGGCGGGAACTGTGGCTACGGCGGCATCTGCGTCGATGACGGCACGGGTATCGGTGATGGCAGCCCCGAAAGCAGCGAAAGCTTCGAACTGGGCGTCAAGGCGGACCTGTTCGACGATCGCTTCATGCTGACAGCTGCCGCGTTCCAGATCACCAAGGGCGACGTGTTCGAATCCGCCGGTGACGGCTACAGCGCGGGCGGTTCGCTCAACACGGGCGAGAACCGCGTCCGCGGTCTGGAATTCGGCCTCGTCGGCAACATCACGCCCAAGCTGCTCGCACAGGCGGCGCTGACGGTGATGGAATCGGAAGTCACCGAATCCAACGATCCCGACAAGATCGGTCGCCGGCTGAGCAATTTCGCCAACACGCAGTTCAGCGGGCAGGTGCGCTACCAGGCGACCGATGCGCTCGCCTTTGGCGGGACCGCAACCTACAAGGGCGCGCTCTACACGGGCCAGCCCGATGATGCGGCGAGTTTCGACGATACGCTGGGGATCTACACATATCGGGTGCCCGACTACTGGACCTTCGACGCTTTCGTCAGCTTCGACTTCAACCAGAATTTCGGTGCGCGGGTGAACGTGACCAACGTGACCGACGAGGATTACTATCTCGCCGGCTACCGTTCGGGTCACTTCCTCTACAAGGGCGACGAGCGGCGGGCGACGCTCACGCTCACCGGGAAGTTCTGATAGGGCGGGGCGCGGGCTGTGGCTCGCGCCCCCCTACCTCGCAACGACAAGGCCGCGGTGCCATGCTGATCATCATCGAAAACCTGCTGAGCGCCGATGAAGTGGCGCAGTTCCGCGAAAGCCTGGCCGATGCGAAATGGCGGGACGGTGCAGGGACCGCCGGCACGCGCTCCGTTGCGGTGAAACAGAATTTGCAATTACCCCGGCAGAATGCGCTGGCGCAGCGCCTGTCTGATGAAATCTTGCGCAAGCTCGGTCAGCATCCCGAGTTTCTTTCCGCCTCGCTGGCCGAGAAGATCTGGCCGCCGGTGTTCAATCTCTATCGGGATGGCGGGCATTACGGCACGCACTCCGATGCCGCGCTGATGCGCCTGCCCGAGGCCGGACTCACCATCCGCAGCGACCTTTCCGCCACGCTCTTCCTGTCCGAACCCGACAGCTATGACGGGGGCGAACTGATCGTCGAAGAGCAATTCGGAGCGCAACCGGTCAAGCTCGCGGCGGGCGACATGGTGCTCTATCCTTCTTCCAGCCTGCACCAGGTGGCGCCAGTGACACGCGGGCAGCGGATTTGCGCGATCAGCTGGATACAGAGCGCGGTAGCCGACACGTCGGCGCGATCGCTGCTCTACGATCTCGACCAGTCGATCCGTGCGCTGACCCCCGATCGGGAAAAGGACGATCCCGAGATCAACCGCCTGATCCACGTCTATCACAATTTGCTGCGGCGCTGGGCGCAGCCGTGAAGGGATCGCGCCGACTCTTGCTGTGGCTGGTCCTCGCCCTCCCGGCAGCGCTGATGGTCGGGCGATTTGTCAGTGGCGAGGCGCTGGCGATGGATTTGTACCATCCTAGTGGCGAGATGTCGGTCCGGCTGATGGTGCTTGCTCTGCTGCCGGGCCCGTTGGCCGACGTCTTCGGCCCCAATCGTTTCCTTCGCGCATGGCTGGCGATCCGCCGCAATCTTGGCGTTGCCGCTTTCGGTTATGCGGCGCTGCATCTGGCGATCTATGCGCTCGACATGCAGCAGCTTTCCGCCATGCTCGCCGAACTGCCGATCCCCGGCATCTGGACCGGCTGGCTTGCGCTGCTGACAATGGCGATCCCCGCCGCGATCAGTTTCGATGCGGCGATGCGCCGTCTGGGACGCCGGTGGAAGACGCTTCAGCGGCTGGTGTATCCCGCTGCGCTGCTGTCGCTGGTCCATTGGCTGTTGCTCGACTGGGCATGGGGCCCTGCGCTGATTCACCTCGCGCCGCTGGTGATCGCCTGGCTGCTGCGCTTCATCATGCGGCGTGGCCGCTTTGTTTCGAGGAGTATTGCATGACTTTCCCCCGTTCCGCGCGCTTCTGTGCACTCGGGCTTGCCGCGCTGGCGTTCGGCCTCGGCGCCCCTGCGCAGGCCGATGGTGACGTGACCTGCAACGCCGGCCCGCAATCGGGCTGGGCCAAGATGTCCAAGCTCAAGAAGAAGGCCTGGCTCGAGGAATGGAAACTGCTCAAGATGCAGGTCGAGGGCGATTGCTACGAGGTTTATGCGCGAACCAAGGAAGGCCAGTCGATCGAGGCCTTTTTTCATCCGGTTACGCTGAAGAAGCTGGTGGTATTCCGCCGCGGACAAGAGATCTACCGCGCGGAAGGCTTCACCGGCTGATCGCCCGGCTGGCTGCGGGCGGGGCTATCCGGCCTGCATCACCGCTTCGGTTTGGCCGACTCCGGCAAAGCGCGCGATCGCCCGCTGTCCTGGGGCGATCTCATGGACACCGGTGATGGCGCCGCTGGAAACCCACCAGCCTGCGTCGGGCGCGATGCCCCGGTCGGACAGGTTACGCAGCAAGAAGGCTGCGGCGCCGAACGGCCCATCGAGCATCGTGGCGGTGCTCGCCCGCCCGACCTCGCGCCCGTCGATCTCCAGCGAGACGGCAATGTCATCGAGCCGTTCCCATTCGGTCCGATCGACGCAGGCGCCCAGCAGCAGGCCGGCGTTGTTGCCATGGTCCGACACGGTGACGCAGGGACCGTCGACATTGATCGCCGCATAGGGTGAAGACGCCACCTCGAGCCCGATCCGCACCTCGTCGACCCAGTCCATGGCCGCTTCGCGCGTTGCGGGAAGGGGGCCTTCCTGCGGTGCGAGCCGCAACATGAATTCGGCTTCGATCGCGGCAAAACCGCCCGCGAAGATCGGGAACTGCGCGCTGTCCTGCCCTTCGCGCTGGACCGTGTCTGCAAACACCGGACCGACCAGCCGATTGGCGCCCAGCTCATCGCTCATCGGCGGATTGATCTTGCCGACCTTCCATCCTCCGATCGGTCGGTTCCAATCGGCCAGCGCTGCATCCTGAATGACGTAGGCGCTGCGCAGATCGCTTGGCCGTTCACCGGGATATTCGGGAAGAGTTTTCCAGTTGCGACGGGCATTTACGAATGCGGCTGCAATGTCGCCGGCTGCGGAATTCATGGGGTCCCCTCTTCGAATTTCCCATATTTGCGCGCGACATTGGCGAAAAAGGAAACCGGTGTCAAAACCAAATTACCGCAACGCCTGCGGATATAATGATACGCTGCCCTCCCATTTTCCTGACTTGAGGCTATGGAAAATACGAAATTGCGGAAGGTTGTGAAAATATGGCTAAGTCCGGACCGGCCCCGACGATCAATGATGTGGCGAGGGTGGCTGGAGTATCCAAGAAGACCGTCAGCCGTGTCATCAACCGATCGCCCTTGCTGCGGGAAGCGACGCGCGCGAAGGTCGAGAAGGTCATCGCCGAGCTTGGCTATACTCCGAACCCGCAGGCGCGCGCGCTGGCGCTGCGGCGCAACTTCCTGATCGGTCTGTTGCACGACAACCCCAATGCGCAGACTGTGCTCAATTTCCAGGAAGGCGTGCTCGACGCAATCCGCGATACCGAATTCGCTCTCGTCGTCAGGCCGGTCGATCGCCATTCGCCCGCCATGCTCGATGATATCCGCAATTTCCTCGAGCAGCAGCGTCTCTATGGCGTGCTGATCCTGCCCCCGATCTCGGAAAATGACGATCTCGCAGCGCTGTGCCGCGAAATGGGGTGCGGCTATGTGCGTATGGGCTCGGCCGCGCTCGACGAAGCCGAGCATCTGGTCCAGTCGAACGACCGCGAAATGGTCGAGGGGGTGGTCGATTACCTGGTCAAGCTGGGCCATCGCCGCATCGGACTGATCGAGGGGCCCTCGGGCTTCCGGTCCGCCTTCGAGCGCCGCGAAGGCTTTCTTGCCGCCATGCATCGCCACGGGCTGGAAGTCCCGCCTGCCGCGCTGGCACAGGGCAACTACCGGTTCGATTCGGGCCACCGGGCGGCCAATGAACTGTTGAGCGCCGAGCCGCGGGTTACCGCGATCTTCGCCAGCAATGACGAAATGGCGGCGGGTGCCTACCACGCTGCACGCGAACGTGGGGTGGAAGTCCCGCGTCAGCTCTCGATTGTCGGCTTCGATGATTCCCCCATCGCTGCGCATATCTGGCCGCCAATGACCACGGTCGGTTGGCCAATCCGTGAAATGGCCAAGGCCGCCGCACTCAAACTGGTGGCGCCCGACAGTTCCGAGGCGCTGCCATCGAGCTTCCCCGCCCGGCTGGTGACGCGCAATTCGGTTGCCGAGCCGGGCTGAAAAAACTGCCAGGGACGGTTGAAATGTCGCCGGCTTTGCCTGTACAAGCGCTTATGACACCGGTTTCCAAACTCGACTCGAAGCCGCTGAATTACGCATGACCCGCAAGGGCAAGGAGTATCCATGAAGATCGCGCTGATCACCGAAAACAGCCAGGCCGCCAAGAACGGCATCATCCATGACGCGCTGACCACTGTGGCCGAACCGTTCGGCCACGACGTGTTCAATTACGGCATGTACACTGCCGAGGACTCGGCCTCGCTGACCTATGTCATGAACGGGTTGCTCGCGGGCATCCTGCTCAATTCCAAAGCTGCGGATTTCGTAGTGACCGGCTGCGGCACGGGGATGGGTTCGATGCTCGCCTGCAATTCGATGCCAGGCGTTTTCTGCGGTCTCGTCATCGACCCGACCGATGCTTTCCTGTTTAACCAGATCAACGCAGGCAACGCCATTTCTATGCCTTACGCGAAGGGCTTCGGCTGGGCTGCCGAACTCAATCTCCAGGACTGCTATCGCAAGCTGTTCGAGAACGAAGCGGGGGCGGGCTATCCGCGCGAACGCGCCGAAGTCATGAAGAAAAACCGCGGCATTCTTGCCGATCTGAAGGGCGCGGCCTGTCACGACATGCTGACCGTGCTCAAGAACGTCGATCAGGACCTGCTGCGCGCGGCGATCGCGGGCGAGCGCTTCGCCGAATACTTCTACGCAAACTCGCAGGACGAAGCGATCAGCGACTACCTGCGCAACCTGTGAGCCCTTCGGGTATCGCACAGCCCGGATGAACCGGGCGCCTGGGGCGGGTGGTCGCGCGGGTATCGCGCGACCGCCTCCGCCGCGAATGAGTGAGGGAGAGATATGGCAAGTACACCCTTCGATCTGACGGGGCGGACCGCCGTCGTAACCGGCGCAAACACCGGTATCGGGCAGGGTATCGCGCTGGCGCTGGCCGCGGCCGGTGCGGACATTGCCGCGGTCGGACGCAGCGCAGCCGACGAAACCGCCGAAAAGGTTCGCGCGATCGGGCGGCGCTGCGAACTCGTTTCTGCCGACCTTTCTTCGATCGAACCGGTCACCGAAGTGGTCGACACAGTCGTCGACAAGCTTGGCCGGCTCGACATTCTCGTGAACAATGCCGGCATCATCCGCCGCGAAGACGCGCTCGATTTCTCCGAGGCGGATTGGGATGCGGTGATGGACACCAATCTCAAGACGCTGTTCTTCCTCTGCCAAGCGGCGGCGCGTCACATGACCGGCTGGGCTTCGCAGGACGGCGAGCGCGGCAAGATCGTCAACGTTGCCTCGTTGCTGAGCTTTCAGGGCGGCATTCGCGTGCCAAGCTATACCGCTAGTAAATCGGGCGTCGGCGGCCTGACGAAGCTCCTGGCCAATGAGTGGGCGCCACGCGGGATCAACGTCAATGCGATCGCCCCCGGCTATATCGCGACCAACAACACCGCCGCGCTGCAGGCCGATGAAACCCGCAACCGGCAGATCCTCGAACGCATACCCGAACAGCGCTGGGGCAACCCGGCCGACATCGGCGGTGCGGCGGTCTTCCTCTCCAGCCGCGCCGCCGATTACGTGCAGGGCCATATCCTCGCCGTAGACGGGGGCTGGCTCGCACGATGAAGGGGCCGTCGGAACCGGGCCATGTCGTCTGCTTCGGCGAATTGCTGCTGCGGCTTTCGCCCGATCCCGGTACCCCGCTCGACCGCAGCGATCGGCTCGATCTTGCAGTGGGCGGGGCCGAGGCGAATGTCGCAATCGCACTGTCCAGCCTGGGCCTGCCCGTCGCCATGCTCAGCGCGGTTGCCGACAGCCCCACCGGTCGCCGCGCGCTGGCCGCGCTGGGCGAGGCGGGCGTGGACCGCCAGTTCATCCGGCGCAAGGCGGGCCGGATGGGGCTGTATTTCTTCGAACCACCCAGCGGACCGATTGGCGGGCGCGTTACCTATGACCGTGCAGGCAGCGTCTTTGCCCTAACCGATCCGGCAGAACTGGATTTCGGCGCTGCACTGAAGGGCGCCGGACTGCTGCACTTATCGGGCATCACGCCCGCGCTCGGCCCTGCCGGGGTGGAGCTGGCACGCGCGGCGGTGACCGCTGCGGCAGATGGCGGTGTGCCGGTGTGTTTCGACGGCAATTATCGCGCCAGTCTGTGGGAAGCCTGGGACAGCGACCCCCGTAGCGTGCTGACCGAGCTTGTCGAGCAGGCGACCGTGCTTATCGGCAATCATCGCGACATATCGCTCCTGCTAGGCACCAGCTTCTCGGGTGACGGACCGGACCGACGACGCGAGGCATCGGAAGCCGCCTTCGCGCGCTTTCCCAAACTGACCACGATCGCCTCGACCGCTCGCCACGTCGAAAGCGCCACCACGCACGGCCTTGCCGCGCGGGTCGACCAGCGCGAGAGCCATTGGCAAACCGACGAGGTACGGATCGCGCCGATCGTCGACCGGATCGGCACGGGGGATGCTTTTGCGGCGGGTGTGCTGCTGCGCTGGATGGAAGGCGCTAGCGTGCAGGACATGGCCAAGACCGGCCTTTCGCTCGCCGTCATGAAGCACGGGGTGCCGGGCGATACGATCGCGGTAACCCGCGCGGAACTGGATGCTTTCGCACCCGCGGGGGTCGATGTCCGACGCTAGCGGCTTCACGCGCAGGGCGGTGCTCGGCAGCGGCCTCGGTGGTGCCGCATTCATGGCAGCACCGCACTTGCAAGCTCGAACGGGCGACCCGCAGGCGCTCGGCTATCGCGGCTTCAGCGATCGCGGGACGCAGGCCTTTCTCGGCATCCGCTATGCGCGCGCAGCCCGGTTCGCGCGGCCGCGGCGCGAGGGCTTGCCGGAGCATGTGACCCGGGCGACCGAATTCGGGCCGTTGTGCCCGCAGCGCAATCCGATGACGCCGCGGATGAGCGAGGACTGTCTGTTCCTCAACATCTGGACGCCCGATGCGCATCCTTCCGCACGGCGTCCGGTCATGGTCTATTTCCACGGCGGGGCCTACAATTGGGGTTCGGTTACCGATCCGCTCACTCGGGGGCCGCATCTTGCCGCGCAGGCCGATGCGGTGGTGGTGACCGTCAATCATCGGCTCAACCTGTTCGGCTACGGCTGGTTGCAGCCTCTGGGCGAGCGCTTCCGGCACAGCGGCAATGCGGGGCAGCTCGATCTTATCTGCGCGCTCGAATGGGTGCGCGATCACATTGCCGCGTTCGGCGGCGATCCCGGGCGCGTAATGGTCTTCGGACAGTCGGGTGGTGGGGCGAAAATCGCAACGCTGATGGCCATGCCCGAAGCCGACGGACTGTTCCATTCGGCCGCCACGATGAGCGGCCAGCAGGTCACTGCGCAGGGTCCCGCCAACGGCTGGCAACGTACGCTCGCCTTGTTTGAGCGGCTTGGCCTGCCCGAAGGGAAGGGGGCGGCGGATGCGCTGCTCGTCCTGCCGTTCGAGCGACTGGTCGACGCGCTCGATGCAACCGACCCGATCCTCGGGGGCAGCCTCTATTTTGGTCCGGTGCTCGACATGGTGCACCTTCATCGCCACCCGTTCTGGCCCGACGCCGCCCCGCAATCGCTGGCGATACCCATGATCCTCGGTAACACGCGCGATGAAACGCGCGCTTTCATCCGCGCGGACGGGCCGGTCGTGCGCGATCTCGACTGGGGCAATCTGGCAGAGCGGCTTGGCCCGCAGATTCGCATCGACCTGCCCACGCCATGGGTGGTCGAGCAATATCGCCGGCGCTTCCCCGACTGGTCGGTGGAGGAGGTGTTCTATGCCGCGACCACTGCGGGGCGTAGCTGGCCGGGACAGGTCATCGAAGCCGATGCGCGCGCGCACGCCGGTGCCGAAAAGACCTGGGTCTACCAGCTCGACAGGCCAAGTCCGATCGACCCTGCGCGCGGTGCCGCGCACACAGATGACTTACCCTATGTCTTCGGGACGCTCGACGCGGAGGGCAGTTATACGGGCACCGGCCGGCGCGCGCGTGAAATCAGCGATGCGATGATCGGTGCCTTCGCCGGACTGGCGCACGAAGGTCGCCCGGGGCTGGCTGCCTGGCAGCCCTATCGCCTGCCTGACCGCCAGACGCTGGTAATCGGTGAAGACCGGATTCGCATGGTCGACGATCCGCGTCGGTGGGAGCGCGAGCTCTGGGGCAGGGCGCCCTATATTCAGCCCGGGAGCTGACGCAGGAGCAGCGTCGCTATACGCGCCCTTCAGTTTGAACCCCGCGGGAGCGCCTGTTGGGCATCCCGCGGGTCAATTCATTCAACGGCGGGTTTGGCGCATTTCACGATCCCGCGGTGACAGGTGTTCCTGCGCGCCTTCCTTCTGGCCCGGCCAGACACCCGATCTGGGGCGCATCGTTGTCAGGTCCCAGTCGCTCTCGACGAATGGTGCACGGGTCGATTCGAACGTGGGATAGCCGCCCACTTCGGCCTCCGAATCGATGACCTCGCCGCGCCCCTCGGCGATGTAGAACAGCACGCGGATTTCCATCTCGCTGCGGTCCCACGGGCGCGCGCCCGAAGTCGCGAGCAGGACGGTTTCCACATCGACCGTCTCGAGGATGTCATAGCCTTCGAGGTCGTGCAGCGGGGCGTCCTGTTCGCGGATCTGCGCGCGCGTCACGCCATAGCGACCGAACATGGGCAGGTCGTTGCCAAGGCGGTCGACGGCGATGTTGTCGCGCCCGTAGTAGAGCAGGTCGCCCACGCCGCCGATCATCAGGAAGGGCAGCCCGGGATCGGTGCTAACTCCCCCGCGCATGACATTGCCGATTGCGGTCAGCTTGCCGTCGACCGGCTCGTGCCCGGCCCATTCGAGGTCCATCAGATTGTAATGCACCGCGCGGTACTGCGGATCGTAGATGAGATTGTTGATCATCAGCGCCTCGACCCCGCCCTTGAGCAGCGGCGAACGCTCGACATTGTGCGCCCATACGTTGCGTTCGAAGACGATCCCGGTGGCATTGTCGTGGATCAACGAGCCCTTCGAATGCTCGCCCTTCGGATGCGTCGAATCGGCGAGGCCCTCGGCGGCAAGGTTGGAACGGAACACGATGTTGCGGCTCGTCCCGGCCTGCCATTCCTCGACCGTCTCGCCGGTAAAGCGAGGCCCCGAGGCGGACATGTTCTCGTCCACGCCCCAGAAGAAGCTGTTGTTCTCGATCAGCAGATTGTGCGCCGAGCGGGTAGAGAACGCATCGACTTCCCACCCGTGACGCTTGGGTAGCCCGTCGCTGCCAACCACTACGCGAAGGTGCTGGACGATAACGTCGTGCGTGTTGACGTTTATGCCCCCACGCATGATCGTGATGCCGGGCGACGGGGCGGTCTGCCCCGCGATCGTGAGGTGCGGTTCGGTGACGGTGAGGGCGGAGCGTTCCAGATCGATCGTACCGCCGACTTCGAACACCACGATACGCGGACCCTTGGCAGCCAATGCTTCGGCAAGGCTGCCCGGCCCGTCCTTGTCGAGCGTGCTTACGCGTATGATCCTGCCTCCCGCGCCACCATCCGTGGGGTCGGCAATTTGCGCAATCGCAGGCGCACTGATTACAAACAGGCACAGGGCCAACAGGAAATTTCCGATATTCTTCATCGCGGCATCCTCTCCATTGATTGCCACCTTGACAGCTACCCGAGATTGGAGCAAGAAGAATTGACACCGGTTACCAAAACGGCCGGGTTGAGGGAAATTGGGGTGTCCGGAAGGGGCGGGGCGCAAGCATGCGCGACATCTTCTTCAAAAAGACACCGGTGCCAATTTGAAGGAGGATGCAATGAGGTTTGTGGTTCCCGCGCGAAGCGCGAAGGCGGCTTTGCTGGCCGGCAGCGCGCTGGTTTTTTCGGCCCCTGCGTTTGCGCAGGATTCGGGTACGCTCGATGACGACGAAGTCAGCGAAGTAGCCGGTGAAGCGTCCGGCGAAGTTTCCGCCGAAGACAATGTCATCATCGTTTCCGGCTTCCGCCAGTCGCTGAATGCCGCGATATCGGCCAAGCGCGACGCAGTCGGCCAGGTCGACGTCATTGTCGCGGAAGACATCGCCAAATTTCCCGACACCAATCTTGCGGAATCGCTGCAGCGAATTCCCGGCGTGGCGATCGAACGTGACGCGGGCGAAGGTCGCCAGATCACCGTGCGCGGTCTCGGGGCGCAGTTCACGCGTGTTCGCGTCAATGGCATGGAAACGATCGCGACCTCGGTCGATGGCGCATCGTTCAATCGCGATCGCGCGTTCGACTTCAACGTCTTTGCTTCCGAACTGTTCAATTCGATCGTTGTCAACAAGACGGCATCGGCCGCGCTCGACGAGGGTTCGCTTGGCGCGGTGATCGATCTAAACACCGGCAATCCGCTGGGCTACGGCGCAGGCGTAAAGCTCGTCGGCTCTGCGCAGGCGCGGTACAACGATCTGAACGATGACGTGGCGCCGCGAATTGCGGGGCTGTTCGCATGGAACAATGCCGACGAAACCTTCGGTATCTCCGCTTCGGCAGCCTGGTCGAAATACGAAACCCCCGAACTGGGCAACAATTCGGTTCGCTGGGCCAATGGCGCGACCTTCCAATCGGTCGATGGTGTCGATTGCACCGCCAACCCCGCCGACCCGGGCTGTGTCGAAGTGCGCGATGCCTTCCATCCGCGCATCCCGCGCTACGGCCTGGTCAATCACGACCGCGAACGGCTCGGCGCGACCGCGGCGATCCAGTTCCGTCCGACCGAGCGCACCAATATCGAACTCAACGCGCTCTATTCCAATTTCAAGGAAGATCGCGACGAATATTGGGGCGAGGTCCGGCTGCGTTCGAACGAGGACGAAATCGACCTGTCGAACTACGTCATCGACAGCAACAACAACGTCATCAGCGCAGACCTTTCGAACGCCTGGATCCGCAACGAGCGTTATCACCGCGAAAGCGAAACCGATTTCTACCAGATCTCGGGCCGGCTGGAGCAGGCCTTCTCCGACACTTTCCGGGTGTCCTTGCTTGCAGGCTTTTCCAAGTCGGACGCGACCATTCCCGTCGAGACGACGATCATCTTCGACGATCGCGACGGCCAGTACAGCTATGATTACACCGACATGGCATTCCCGCGGCTGACCTTCGAATCCGATGTCACCACGCCCGGCATGTTCCAGCTCGCCGAATTTCGCGACCGGCCGAGCTCGGTCGAAAACAAGTTCAAGACCGTTGCCTTCGATCTCGAATGGGAGCCGGCGCAAGGCCTGAAGCTTTCGGGCGGTCCGTTCTATCGGCAGTTCGATTACGCGACCGAAAGCGCGCGTCGCGACAGCCAGTATTGCTCGGTCTTCACCTGCGCTCCGGGTGCCTACGGTGCACCGGTCACGGGCGACCTCGCCGAATTGTTCGAACTGGGCGATGCCGGTCAGCCGGCGGGCAACACCAACAGCTGGATCGTGCCCGATCTCGACGCGGCGATCGCCTTCCTCGACCTTTACAACCGTCCCGCCGTGGTGCGCGAGGGCGATGTGCGGGGCGTGGAAGAAAAGGTCACTGGTGGATACTTCCAGACCGACTTCGAGATCGACGAAGGCCTACGCATCACGGGTAATTTCGGGGCCCGCTATGCGCACACCGAACAATCGTCGCAGGGCTTCAACAACGGCCAGTTCGTGACGGTCGAGCGCAGCTATGACGATTTCCTGCCTGCGCTGAACCTGAACGTTTTCCCCAGCGACGACTTCATCATTCGCGGGGCGATCGCCCGGGTCATCACCCGTCCTTCGCTCGGCAATCTGACGCCGGGCGGTTCGGTCGATGAGTTCAACTTCCGGATCACCACCGGTAACCCGTTCATCGAACCCTATCGTGCCTGGAACTACGACATCTCGGCGGAATGGTATTTCGCGCCGGGTGCGATCGTCTCGCTGGCCGGCTTCATCAAGGAGATCGAAAGCTTCCCGGTGGGTAGCTCGCAGCAGATCACCTATGCACAGAGCGGGCTGCCGCTGTCGCTGCTGACTTCGGGTACGCCGGCTTACGATGCGATCGTCAATGGTACCGACCCCAACCGCGAGTTCGAATTCCGCTCGACCAGCAATGGCGAGGGGGCGACGATCAAGGGGCTCGAACTCGGCCTGCACCTGCCGTTCTCGGCCTTCGCATCGGGCGCTCTCGAGAACTTCGGCGTGCTGGGCAACGTGACCTATGTCGACAGTTCGCAGGACTTCGAGTTCCAGGGCAATGTGGTCGAAACCAGCTTCTCCGGCGTGTCCAAATATTCGGCCAACGGAACGGCCTATTATGATGATGGACGCCTCTCGATCCGTGTGTCGGCCGCCTATCGCGACGGTTACCACACCGGCAACAGCGGCAATGGCAATTTCTTGGAAGGCTTCACCTCCTCGTTCAATCTCGACGCGGCAATCCGCTACAAGCTGAACGATATGATCGAGCTGACGCTGGACGGGAACAACCTGACCGACGACTACCGTTTCCGCTGGACCGACGACTTCGCGCGCCGGAACTACGAAAACAACCACTTCGGTCGCATCATCATGGCCGGCGTGCGGTTCGAATACTGATCCGAACCGCGTGATGGACGACGAGGGCTCGCGCATGAGAAGTGATCGACGGTCGCTTCTCGTCGCGGGCCTTTCGTTTTCCGGTCTATGGGCGAGTGGCGTATCCGCCCGCTCCGACGCCCGATCTGCCGAACGTGGCATGGAGACGCTGACGCTCTGGCCGCAAGGCGTTCCGGGCATGCCCGATCCCCCGCCGCAGGAGCGTGTGACCGAGCGCTCTACCGACAGTTCCTACCGGGACCGGGCGATCGCGGGGATTGTCGAGCCGCGAATGGCTGTGTTTCGCCCCGATCGGCCCACGGGGGCGGCCGTCCTGCTGATGCCCGGCGGCGGCTACCGCCACGTGGTCGTCGACAAGGAGGGCTTCGAAATGGGCCGTTGGCTGTCGCGCCGCGGTATCACCGCATTCGTGCTGTTCTATCGTTTGCCAGGCGATGGCTGGGCTGCCGGGCCCGACGTGGCGCTCAGCGATGCGCAGCGTGCCACCCGGATCATCCGCGCGGAAGCGGATCGCTTCATGATTGATCCGCAGCGGGTCAGCGCCATGGGGTTTTCCGCGGGCGGGCATCTGTGCGCCGATCTGGCAACGCGCTTCGCCCTTCATACCTATGACGCACACGATGCCGCCGACACGCTTTCGGCGCGGCCCGATGGTGCCGCCTGCATTTACCCGGTGATCAGCATGGATCCCGAAATCGCCCACGCCGGTTCACGGCGCCTGCTGATCGGCGAGCACGCCAGTTCCCAACGCGAGCGAGCGCATTCGCCCGACCACAACGTTACACCTGATACGCCGCCCATCTTCCTGCTCCACTCGGAGGATGACGGTTCGGTACCCGTGGAAAACAGCCTGCGAATGCGCGCCGCGCTCAGGGCGCAGGGTATCCCGGTCGAAACGCATCTGTTTGCCAGCGGGGGACATGGTTTCGGACTGCGCAAGGCGGTGGGCAAGCCGGTCGAGGACTGGCCCGCTCTCTGGTTGGCCTGGGCAGAACGAAGGAAGCTTGTATGACCATTCGCCGTAGGGATCTCTTGGCTGGCGCGGCCAGCGCCGGAATATTCGCGATTGCCCCCACGATTGCTGCGCCCGTTTCCGCCCGTTCGCGCTCGAGCGGATCCGCGACAGGTTTTTCGCCTGCCTATCGCCGCGGCTTCGACAACCAGCGGATACCCGATCTCGGCAATGGCACTTTCCTCAATCCCGTCGTGTCGGGGGATCGCCCGGATCCGGCGATCCTCAAGGACGGTGCCAACTACTACATGACCTTTTCGACCTTCGACGCCTATCCGGGTCTGACGATCTGGCATTCGCGCGATCTGGTCAACTGGCGCCCGCTCGAGGCCGCGCTGACGCGCAACATCGGGTCGGTCTGGGCCCCCAGCCTTCACAAGGACAAGGGGCGCTACCTGCTCTATATTCCGGTCAAGGCGAGCCCGCAGAACGATATTTTCGTTGCCTGGGCCGATGCAATCACCGGCCCGTGGAGCGATCCCGTCCCACTGGGTTTGCCCAACCACATCGATCCCTGCCACGCGGTTGCCGAAGACGGCAGTCGCTGGCTGTTCCTCTCGGGCGGCGATCGGGTCCGGCTGTCCGACGACAATCTCTCGCTCGCGGGTCCGGTCGAGCATGTCTACGATCCCTGGCGCTATCCCGCGGACTGGATCGTCGAAGGGTTCGCGCCCGAAGGGCCCAAGATATACCGGATCGGCGACTGGTTCTACATGCTCACCGCCGTCGGAGGCACAGCCGGTCCGCCGACCGGGCACATGGTTATCGCCGCACGTTCGCGATCGCTGCACGGTCCATGGGAACACCATCCCGGCAACCCGCTTGTGCGCACGCAAAGCGCCGAGGAAGCGTGGTGGTCGCGCGGCCACGCCTCGCTCGTCGAAGCGCCCGACGGGACGTGGTGGTCGTTCTACCACGGGTATGAAAACGGCTACTGGACGCTTGGCCGCCAGTGTCTGCTCGATCCGGTCGAATTTACCGCCGATGGCTGGTTCCGCATGACCGGGGGCGACCTTTCGCAACCCATAGCGAAGCCTGCCGACGGTACCCCGGTGCCGCACGGCATGGCTTTGTCCGATGATTTTTCTGCGGCTCTGGCGCTGGGCAGCAAATGGGCTTTCTTCAAGCCCGATCCGGACGAGGCCGAGCGGGTCGAAAGTGGCGGCGGCGTGTTGCGGTTCGCCGGGAAGGGCGAGGCCCCGTCGAGCGGGTCGCCGCTGCTGCTGACTGCGGGCGACAAATCCTACATGTTCGAATGCGATATCGAGATCGCTCCGGGTGGGCGGGCCGGATTGATCCTGTTCTACGACGATAAACTCTATTGCGGTCTGGGTTTCGATGCCGAGCGTTTCGTCACCCACCAATATGGCCGCGAGCGGGCGCGACCTGCCAACCCGCATGGCGGACGGATGCGCATGCGCGTGACCAATCGTCGCCACATCGTCACTTACGATACCAGCGGAGATGGCGGGAAAACCTGGCACCGGTTCGATCGCGGGATGGAAGTGTCGGGCTATCACCACAATGTGCGCGGCGATTTCCTGATGCTGCGACCGGGGCTTTATGCCGCCGGACCGGGCGAGGCGAAATTCCGTGACTTCCGCTTCACCGCGCTGGATGACTGAACGCACTATGGGGAGCGGAACGAAGATGGGTATCGCAAACGCGGCGTTGTCGCGTCGCCATTTGCTGGCGGGAGGCATGGCGCTGGGAGGCGCTGCGATGCTTCCGGCCTGCAAGCCGGTCATGTCCGGCCTGTTCACCGGTGCTGATGCGCATCCGGGCAACTATCCAACCGTGCGTGCGGTGGAGTTCATGGGGCGCTATCTCGACGAACGGACTGGCGGGCGTCTGGGGATCAAGATGTTCGCTGGCGGCCAGCTCGGCAGCGAGACCGATACGCTCGAGATTACCAGCTTCGGCGGGATCGATTTCAACCGGGTGAATTTCGCGCCGCTCAATTCGATCGAGCCGATGACGCTGCCGTTCTGCCTGCCTTTCGTCTTCGATTCGGTCGCGCATATGCGCCGCGTGGTGGACAGCGAAGTGGGGGACGAGGTGATGGCCGCGCTCGAACCGCACAATTTGATCGGCCTGTGCATCTACGATTCCGGCGCACGCAGCTTCTACAACATGCGCCGCCCGATCACCGCGCCCGAGGACCTGCGCGGGCTCAAGATCCGCGTGCCCGCCTCCGACCTCTATATCGCGATGGTCAATGCGCTGGGCGCCAATGCGGTACCGATCCCCTTCGGCGAGATCTATCAGGCGCTGGCGCAGGGAGTCATCGACGGGGCGGAAAACAACTGGCCGACCTTCGTGGGCGAACGCCATTACGAGGTCGCCACCCATCTCAGCCTGACGCAGCACCTGCTGACGCCCGAGGCGCTGGTGATGAGCAAGGCCAGCTGGGATCGGCTTCCACCGCCCGATCAGGCGCTCGTCCGGGAAGCGGCCAAGGCCTCGGTCGTGGAAATGCGTCGCCTGTGGGACATTCGCGTAGCCGAGGCTGAAGCCGCGGTTGCCGCCTCCGATGTCGCAGTCAACAGCGTCGATCCTGCGCCTTTCGCCGCGCTGATGCGGCCTGTCTGGGACCAGTTCATCACCACGCCGGCGCAGCAGGACATCGTCCGGCGCATTCGTGAAATGAGGGAGGAATAGTCATGGCCGCGTCGCTTTCGCGCCTGTTGATCGCCTTCGGAGCAATCGGCCTCCTGGCGATGACCGCGATCATCGGCTGGCAGGTGTTCGGTCGCTTCGTGCTCAATTCCAGTCCTTCGTGGACCGAGCAGGCCTCGCTGATCCTGATGATCTGGTATGTGATGTTCGCTGCCGCGGCGGGGGTCTACGAGGGCTTTCATATCCGCATCGCGCTGCTCGAGGAAAAACTCGGACCGCGCGCCCGCCCGCTGCTGCGCTTCACCGCGCTGGTGGTGGCAGTGATCGGACTCGTGCTGCTCATCTATGGCACGCAGCTTTGCTGGGCGGTGCGCGGCAACACCGTGCCCTCGCTCGGCGTCAGTCGCGCCGTGGCTTATGTTCCGCTGCCGGTGTCGGGCCTCCTGATGGCGCTGTTCGCGCTGCCGCAGATCATCAGCGGGCGGCACATCGCGGAAGATTCCGCAGGCGAGGGGGAAGGCTGATGGAACTGCTTGTCCTGTTCGGCGTGCTCTTTGCTCTGCTCGTTATCGGTGTGCCGGTGGCCTTTTCGCTGCTCGCAGCAGCACTCGCCTGTTTCCTCGCGATGGACATCCCGCCCATCGTCGCGGTCCAGCGTGTCGCAGCGGGCATCAGCGTCTTCACGCTGATGGCGATCCCCTTCTTCATCTTTGCGGGTGACCTGATGTATCGCGCGGGTATCGCCGAGCGCCTCGTCCGGGTCGCCGATGCCGCCATCGGCCGGGTTCGTGGCGGCCTCGGTATCGTCGATGTCGGCGCCTCGATGATGTTCGGTGCGGTGTCGGGTTCGGCCATCGCCAGCGCCTCGGCGATCGGCTCGACCATGGTCCCACTGATGAAGGACAAGGGCTATCCGGGCGACTATGCCGTCAATGTCACCGTGACCGCGGCGATCGTCGGCCTGCTGATCCCGCCCTCGCACAACATGATCATCTATTCCGCAGCGTCCGGGATCGGGGTCTCGATCGGAGACCTGTTCCTCGCCGGAGTGCTGCCCGGCATCCTGACTGGCGTCATGCTGATGCTGGTTGCATGGCTCGTCGCAAAGCGCGGGGGTTTGCCTATCGGCCGATTCCCCGGTTGGCGCGAATTCGTGCTCGCCGCCGCTTATGCCACTCCCGGTCTCATGACCGCGGTTATTATCATGGGCGGCATCCTCAGTGGCTTCTTTACCCCGACCGAAAGCTCCGCCATCGCCGTGATCTACACCATGCTGATCGGGACCTTCGTCTATCGCAGCCTTGGCTGGAAAGGCATGTGGGAGGCTGCAGGAAAATCGGTGCGCACCGCCGCCATGGTGCTGTTCATAATCGCTGCGGCCACCGCTTTCGGTTTCGCACTGGCACTGCTCGAAGTCCCCGCCGCGATGGGGGCGCTGATTGGCGTGATGACCGACAATCCGATCCTGACCCTGCTCATCATCAACCTGATGCTGCTGGCGCTGGGCACCTTTATGGACATGGCACCGCTGATCGTCATCACTACGCCGATCTTCCTGCCGGTCGCGATGGATGTGGGTGTCGATCCGGTCCATTTCGGCATCATCATGATGCTGAACCTGGGCATCGGACTGGTGACGCCGCCAGTGGGCTCGGTGCTGTTCGTCGGTTCGGCGGTCGGCAAGGTGCCCGTGACCGCGCTGGTCAAGACGATCTGGCCGTTCTACCTCACGCTGATCGCGGCGCTGGTGGTTATCACCTTCGTTCCGTCGCTTTCGCTGTGGCTGCCGGGCGTGTTCGGCTGATCAGAGCGTAACGCCACGTTTCCAGATCGCGATCGCCCGCTGGCCGCCGGTCTCGGCGGCGGTGGGGCGGCCGCTTGCCGTGGCGAGCAAGCATTCTGCGAAGTCGACATCGACCGCATCGGTCCCTTCCTTGAGCGCGCGGCCCGCGTCGAAATCGATCCAGCCGGGCTTGGCGGCGGCGAGCGCGCTGTTCGATGCAATCTTCATCGTCGGAACCGGGAAGCCCAGCGGCGTTCCGCGACCGGTGGTGAACAGGATCATCGTCGCTCCTGCCGCGGCCAGCGCGGTCGAAGAGATCGCGTCATTGCCGGGAGCCTCCAGAAGCGTCAGCCCCGACCGCGAAGCGGTACCGCCATAGTCGATCACGTCGACCAGTGGTGCGCTGCCGCCCTTCTGTACTGCACCGAGCGATTTTTCTTCCAGCGTCGTGATCCCCCCGGCGATATTGCCGGGCGAGGGATTTTCGGAAACAGGTTGCCCCTGGTCGAGGAAATAGCGTTTGAAGCGATTTACCAGCGCGCCGGCCTGTTCGAATGTCTCGCGCGAGGTCGAGCGCGCAAGCAACGCCTCTTCCGCCCCGAAAATCTCGGGAATTTCGGTGAGCACAAGGCTTCCGCCTGCAGCCGCCAGCCGATCGCTGAACCGGCCCAGCAGGGGGTTGGCGGTCAGGCCCGATAATGCATCGGACCCACCGCATTTCAGGCCTATCGTGAGCGCCGATGCGGGGGCTGTCTCGCGCTCCAGCGACCCGATCTCCTGCGCCAGTTCGGCGATAAGCGCGAGCAGGCGTTCACGCTCGTCCCCTGCATCCTGTGCACGCATCATACGCAGTTTGGCGCGACTGCGGGCAGGTATGGCGGCCAGCAGTTCGTCGAGCTGGTTACTTTCGCAGCCAAGGCCTACCAGCACGACGCCCCCTGCATTGGGATTGTCGCACAGCGCCGCGAGCAGGGCGCGCGTCCCCGAAAGATCGTCGCCGAGCTGCGAACAGCCGTGCGGGTGGCCGAAGCCCACCACCGCGTCGAGCAAACCCGCGTGGCGCGCATGCGCTTCGCGCGCCACGGTCTCCACCAGCGGTGCGACGCAGCCGACCGTTGGCAAGACCCAAATCTCGTTGCGCGTCGCGAACCGCCCATCCTCGCGGCGATAGCCGCGCCAATCGCTCAGCGCGGGCATCTGTCCGAGCACAGGAGGTGTGGCGACAAAACTCCCATAGTCGCGCTCGCCCGTCAGCGCGGTGGCAAGGTTGTGGCTGTGTACATGGGCGCCGATCGCGATCGGTGCGGTGGCCCTGCCGATCGGCATTCCATACCGGATGATGGCTTCGCCCGGCGTATGCGGCCGTAAGGCGAGCTTGTGCCCCTTGTCGATGGCCTCCGGCAGGCGAATGGCGTCATCCCCGACCTCGATCCAACTGCTGGCCTTGAGGTCATGCAGTGCGATGGCGACGCTGTCGGCTGCATGGCACAGCCAGGCATCGCGTCGTCCGGATTCACTGCCTGTCCCGTCATCCTGCATCAGCCCATCCTCATTTTCCCGTGAGTTGATTTCCATCGGCACCACGGGCAGAAGTCTCTCTCTGACACCGGTTACCACAGCCGTCTTGGGGAGAGAAGCATGAGCCGACCGCTCGAATTGCACGAAGACCGCCTGTTCCCTGCCGAGCCGGAGGTGCGGGCGCTCGCTCGCGAGCTCTACGCCACGGTCGCGCAGCTCCCGATCATCAGTCCGCACGGGCATACCGATCCGGAATGGTTTGCGCGCAACGAGCCCTTCGGCAATGCCAGCGAACTGTTACTCCACCCCGATCATTACGTCTTCCGCATGCTCTATTCGCAGGGAATCGTTCTCGAGGATTTGGGTATTGCCGGAAGTAACGCGGATCCACGTGCCTCGTGGCGGATATTCGCGGAGAACTATCACCTGTTCCGCGCCACCCCTTCGAGAATATGGCTCGACTGGGTCTTTTCCGAGGCATTCGGGCTCGATGTGCGGCTCGAAGCCAGTACAGCCGACCTCTATTTCGATACAATCACCGAGAAGCTGCAAACTCCCGAGTTCCGCCCCAGAGCGCTGTTTGATCGCTACGGGATAGAAGTCCTCGCAACGACCGAAGGCCCGCTCGACACGCTCGAGCACCATGCCGCTATCCGAGCCAGCGACTGGAACGGCCGCGTCATCACCGCCTATCGCCCAGACGCCGTCGTCGATCCAGAGTTCGAGGGGTTCGTGCACAACCTGGCACAGCTTGGCGAGTTGACGGGTGAGGACACGATGACCTGGCCGGGTTATCTTGCCGCGCATCGTCAGCGGCGGCGCTTTTTCGCCGCAAGGGGGGCGACCTCGAGCGATCACGGCCACCCGACCGCCGCGACCGCCAATCTTTCGCCCGCAGAAGCACAGGCGCTGTTTGACCGCGTAAAGACGGGGACGGGAAGCGGCGCGGATGCCGAACTTTTCCGCGCGCAGATGCTCACAGAAATGGCGGCGATGAGTGTCGATGACGGGCTGGTCATGCAAATCCATCCGGGGAGCCTGCGCAATCACAACCGCCAGCTGTTCGAACGCTTCGGGCGCGACAAGGGCGCCGATATCCCGACGCGGACCGACTACGTCCACGCGCTGCAGCCGCTGCTCGACCGTTTCGGGAATGAAGCGAACCTTTCGATCATTCTGTTTACGCTCGACGAAAGCAGCTATGCGCGCGAACTGGCGCCACTGGCGGGGCACTATCCGTGCCTCAAACTCGGCCCGGCATGGTGGTTCCACGACAGTCCCGAAGGCATGCGCCGCTTCCGCCAGATGACGACAGAGACCGCAGGCTTCTACAATACGGTCGGCTTCAATGACGACACACGCGCGTTCCTGTCGATCCCCGCGCGGCACGATGTCGCCCGGCGGATCGATTGCGGCTTCCTCGCGCAACTCGTCGTCGAGCATCGGCTCGAGGACTGGGAAGCGGCCGAACTGGCGCCGGAACTGGCATACGGTCTCGCCAAACGGGCCTACCGCTTGTGAGGCTGGCACCCGATACGCTGCACCACCTGCCCCCGCAGGTCGAAAGGTTCGGCTATGATCGCGATGCGCAGGCGCTGGGCATCGTCCATTTCGGGATCGGCGCGTTCCACCGTGCGCACCAGGCCTGGTACGCCGATCGCGCGATGGAGGCGGGGGACGAGGGCTGGGCGATAAGCGGCGTTTCGCTTCGCTCACCTGACGTTGCCGCGCAGCTCAATCCGCAAGGCGGGCTCTACACGCTGACCGAGCGCAGCGGTAACGCCGCGAAGAGCCGGGTGATCGGCGCAGTCCGAGAAGTGCTGTTCGCGCCCGAACAACACGAGGCGGTGGTCGCGCGCATCGCCGACCCGGCATGCCACATCGTCAGTTTCACCGTGACCGAGAAGGGTTATGCCCGTGCAGCCGACGGCAGCCTCGACTTCGCGGCGGCTCGCCAGAGCTTCTACCCGCTGCTTGGTGAAGCGCTCGCGCGACGGCGGGCAGCAGGCTTGGCCGGGGTTACGCTGCTGTCCTGCGACAATCTCGCCCACAATGGTGCGGTGCTGCAGCGCTTGATGAGCGAGTGGATCGAAGCGGAGGCCCCCGCTGTAGCGGACTGGTTCGAGCACTATTGTACCTGCCCTTCGACCATGATCGATCGCATCGTTCCGCGCAGCGGCGGCGAGGATCTCCACGATCTGGAAGCGCGGATCGGCCTGCGCGACGAGGGCGCAGTCTTCACCGAGCGCTTCAGCCAGTGGGTGATCGAGGACCGCTTTGCCGGGCGGCGCCCCCGCTGGGGACAGCATGGAGTGCAGTTGGTGGCCGACGTTGCGCCCTACGAGACCGCCAAGCTGCGCATGCTCAATGGTGCGCATTCGCTGCTCGCCTATTGTGGCCTCGAAGCAGGTTACCGCTTCGTGCACGAGGCGGTGGCCGATCGGCGCTTGCGCGAACTCGCTACCCAGCTCATGATCGAGGAGGCTTTGCCATCGATCAAGCCCGCACCCGGGCAGGACCTGCATGCCTATGCCGATCAGTTGCTGACCCGCTTCGCCGATCCCGCTCTCCGCCACCGGCTCGACCAGATCGCGATGGACGGTACGCAGAAGATCCCGCAGCGCTGGCTGGATACCGCGATCGATTGCGTCCGCACGGGAAGGCGGTGCGATGCGATCGTGGCTGGCCTCGCGGCGTGGATCCGTCATATCGAGCAAGGCACTGCGGTCGACGATCCGCACGGCGAGACGCTTGTCGCGCTCGCACAGGGCGAGGGGCGCGCGGCGCTGGTCGCGCACTGCTTCGATGGCACAGGCGGCCGCGCGCCGCTCTGGCCGGGCTACACCAGGCTGCTACCGCTGCTGCGCTGACCATTCCGTTTTCGGGAAATGGCGGAGACGGAGGGATTCGAACCCTCGATACCCGTTACCAGGTATGGCTCCTTAGCAGGGAGCTGGTTTCAGCCACTCACCCACGTCTCCGCATCTCGCAGGATCCGGCATAGCCGGTTGCGAGGGGCGCGCTATAGCCACGGTGTCCCGCCCCATCAAGGGGAGTTTTGTGCCTCGTAGAAAGGCGCCGGTCGAGCACCGCCCGACCCCGCAAACGACTCGCTTCGCCGCATTTCCGATTCGGTTCATCGCCGTTTCATTGCCGCACCGCTCAAAGGGGATTCTTCTCACGGCGCAGCTGTCTGCGCCAGCGCCGCCGACACGGAGGGATCGATGACCACATTCACACGCACCTGGCCGCGGCTCGGACTGGTGTTCGCCGCATTCGGGATGGTCGCCGCGCCATTGTCCGCCCAGGTCGAGACGATCGACCCGAACAGCGCGATCGACGGCGATCTCGTCGAGCAGCCGGGCGACCAGCCGGTCTATGGCGAGCCCGCGGCCACCCCGACGCCTGTACCGAGCTACACCCCCACGCCCGAAGCGACGGCCACGGCGGATGCCTATCCCGAACAGCCGCAATGGTCTGAGAAATCCGCCGAGGAAGCCGCGAGCGACGCGGTCGAAACTGCCGCTGTCGACGATCCCGCGACTACCTATCGCGAAGACGACCTGATCGGCGCGGCGGAAGGCGTGTTCGGCAAGGGCGCGGAAGGCGTTGCCAAGATGATCCGCAACCTGCTTGCCGAACAGGGCGAACCCAATGCCTATATCGTCGGACGCGAGGCGGGCGGGGCGTTCATCGTCGGCGCACGCTACGGCTCGGGTACGCTCTATCACAAGGTCGAGGGCGAGATGCCGGTCTACTGGACCGGCCCGTCGATCGGGTTCGACGCAGGCGCGAACGCGGGCAGCACCTTCGTGCTGGTCTACAACCTCTACGACAGCGAGGAGCTCTACGAGCGCTATCCTGCGGGCGAGGGGCAGGCCTATGTCATCGGCGGGCTGACCGCGAGCTACCTGCGCAAGGGCGATGTCGTGCTGATCCCGATCCGGATGGGCGCGGGGCTGCGGCTCGGGGTCAATGCCGGATACATGAAGTTCTCCAAGAAGCACCGCTGGCTGCCCTTCTGAGTACAGGCGCACAAGACGCCCTTCGGATCGCACAACGATAATTCGCCAGGGCAGGGGGCCGCGACGGGATTTCCTGTTGCGGCCCTTCGCATATCGGGCGATGAGGCGGCCATGCTTGACC